>CEQE01043173.1_pt1 | contig 22139 bp, 21 predicted proteins | sample 356201 | NCBI WGS metagenome assembly CEQE01 (sample SAMEA2619970, study PRJEB7988) | marine metagenome | biome: marine biome (ENVO:00000447); feature: mesopelagic zone (ENVO:00000213) & marine oxygen minimum zone (ENVO:01000065); material: "saline water (ENVO:00002010), including plankton...
CGACGGGTCTGTCAGTACACACCACCGAAGGTCTGGCGCCCCAAAGCATGAACTGTGACAGCAATATCCCCGGCCTATTCGCGGCCGGTGATAGCTGCTCGACCATGGTGGTTGGCGCGACCTATCCAGGTATCGGCTATGGCTCGGCCAGCGCCGCCGTCACCGGTGCACGGGCTGGGCTGAGTGCGGCGGCATTTATCAAAGATGTGCCAGGGACGAAAATACCGGCGGCTCAGCTCAAAGACTACGAAACGCAGATTTTCGTGCCCACTAAACGCACCGGTGGATTTGGCCCGCAATGGCTGACCCAAATACTGCAAAATGCAATGTTTCCTTATTACGTATTGTTTGTAAAACATGGTGATCGTTTGCAGGCAACCCTGACGATGGTCGAGTTTATGCGGGATCATCTGGCGCCCCAATTAATGGTCGAGAATCCGCACGACCTCAGACTGGCGCACGAAGTTCGTAGCATGATCTATAACGCCGAGACCAAGCTGCGCACCTCGCTATTTCGCGAGGAAAGCCGCGGCACCCATTATCGCGAGGATTTCCCGCGACGCGACGATCCTGACTGGCTGGCCTGGATTTCCTTGCAGCGCGACGGCGATCAAATGAAGCTCTGGAAGAGACCAATCCCTGAAAAATGGTGGCCCGATTTGTCGCAACCTTACGAGAAATTATATGAAGCGCGGATGCCGGGTGAAGTATCGGAGGCGGCCGAATGACGATTGATCGAATTGATCGCGACCTTTGCAACAGTTGCCGGCTCTGCGTCTTTACCTGTCCGATGGATGTCATCCGGATGGATGCCGACAATGTCAAAGCCATCATCGCCTACCCGGATGATTGTATGCTCTGCGGCCTTTGCATGGTCGATTGCGAAAAGAACGCCATCTTTGTCGGCGCAGATAGAAATCCACCACTGATCACCAGTTGGGGGTAGCTTGTTCTAATTGCCGCGTTTGCGCACCAAGAGAGTATCGGTCATCGACATTGTGGTCTCGCTGTTTTGGTTGATTAATTCGTAACTACTTCTAACAATTCCACGATCCGGCTTGGATTTTGAAGAGCGCTTTTCAAGGCACTCGGAGATTAGCGTCAGGAGATCATCGGGCCGTCCCGGCCTCAGAAAACGCACCTCATCCCAGCCCATCGCCGCAATTACGTATGGATTAATACCATCGCTTTGGATGAGTTTAATCCGGATGGCGATTAGATGGCTGCCACTAGCGATGAGCCCACCGTGGGGCGATTCTTCGCCTGCCTTTTCATCGATGTGAAAGGGCATTGGATCCCATTCTTTAGCAAACTCAATGATCTCGTCGCGCCCGAGCTGATGGGTGCCAAGCTCTAACTTTTGGCCGACTTTGAAATCTTCATAGGCGAGTGATTTAAACGAATTTAAAGTTTGTAATTTAGTCATCTAGACGGCTTTCGGCATGGTACGGCCTTCCTGGTCGGGTATTTCAAAGAAATTGAGTTGCACCGCAATGTTACAGTAGTAGCCAATAATCGCGGTTAAATCGAGCAGGGTTTTTTCGCCTAATTCACTTTTTGCCATTTGATAAAGTTCGTCCGAGACGCGTTTGGTTTCCAGTATTGATGTAGTCAGATTGTAGACCAATGCTTCATCATCATTTTCAAAGTCGGGGCGCCGATCTTGCTCAATCGCATCGACAGTTGCCTGCGCTATGCCGTTATCGAGGGCTATGGCGCTGTGGGCAAACCACTCGACATCAGCGCTCCAATGGCGGGCGACGATGATAATAGCGAGTTCCGAAAGCCGGGGCAGTAGCGACGTCTCGTAGCGGCAAAAGGCGCCGACTTTTTGGATTAAGGAACCATAATCCGGGTTGAGGAACCAGGTATGCATCGGCCCGGCAATTCTGGTTCTCGGGCCGGCGAGGATTTCATCGTGCAGTTGCTGCTGCGCCGGATTCATTTCTTCATAGGTGAGTTGGGGGAGACGGCTCAAGGCAAAATTCCTTCCTTCTCGTTGACAGGCCAAGGTGGTTAACCTTAGAGTTCTAAGGGATATTTCAAAGGTATTTTAAAATGCGGGGAGAAACATCATGACAAACTCATATATTAATATAAAAGCGGCGGCAATCTCGGTTGCGGCAGCCTCTTTAATAGTGGCGACTGCGAACGCTCAAACAGTTGGTATCGGCACTACGGCGCCAGGATCATTTACCCATTCATCCGGCTCGGCGATGGCCAAAGTTATTGCCGAAAAAGCGGGCCTCAAGGCACGGGTGCAGCCGGGCAGTGGTACAGCCCATCGCCGTATTGTCGCCGGTGATGTGCAATTTGGCCTGGGCAATGCCTGGGATACGAGGTTTTTTGTCGATGGATCGCATATGTATGAGGGCAATGGTCCGAAGAAAAACTTACGAATTGCTGCGGTTATGACGCCATTGCGGGTTGGTATTTTTGTCCGTAAAGATTCACCGATCCAATCGATTAAAGATTTGCGCGGCAAAAATGTACCGGGTGGCTTTACGGTGCAGAAGGCGATTAAACAAATCATTACCGCGCATCTTGCCAATGCCGGTATGACCTACAAGGACGTTAAAATGAACCCGGCGCCAAATGTCGTCCGCGCAGCTGGCGACTTTGCCAAGGGTAAAAACGATATGCTGTTCTTTGCCATTGGCTCGGCCAAAGTTCTGCAAGTGAGCGCTAAAGTTGGTGGTATTCGCGGCCTCAGCATTGATGATTCACCGGCAGCGGTGGCCCGTATGCAGAAGATTTTACCGGGCTCTTATGCGATGACGGTTAAACCATCCAAACGGAACCACGGTATCCTCAAGCCGACCAAAATTATTGGTTTTGATTTCTTGCTCAATACTGCTGCTGAAGTTCCGGCGGATGTGGTCTACAAAGTCGTCAAAGCGCTGCATGGCAACAAAAAAGGTCTATTGGCATCCTTTAAAGGGTTGGGTGGCTTCAAACCAAATCGCATGACCAAAAAATATGCCGGCCTGCAATATCACCCAGGTGCAATAAAATTCTATAAAGAAGTTGGCCAATGGCCGCCAAAATAATCTAGTTAAAGTGATCCGGGCGGCGGCGTGATCTGCTGCCCGGCTTTTTCATAGCATCACAGACTACGTTTCAAATGAGTGACACCGAAGCTCCCAAAACCGCTCGGCTGGATAACAAGACGCTCAACCTGCTGGTGACTGTTCTGGCGGTTGGCGTGACGTTGTTGTCGGCCGCCTGGGCGCTGGATCTTTACCGTGATGTCGGCTTGCAAATTTATACCGAGCAATATTTGGGTATCATGTTGACGATCGCCTTGCCGCTGGTTTATCTGGCGGTGCCGGCCGGACCGGGCCGTTTTCGCCAAGGAGCGGTACCGTGGTATGATATTGCGGCGGCGATTGTCGGAGCTGGCGTTGCTGCCTATACCGCTTTTTGGTATCCGGAATTAACCGAAGCCATTGGCCGCCGTCCGCTGGATGGATTAATCGTTGGCGGTATCATGGCTGTTCTATTGATCGAAGGATTGCGGCGCACGGTCGGCATGATCTTGACCTCGGTGGTATTGCTTTTCCTGATTTTGGCCCTGATTGGTGATCAATTGCCTGGTGAGATGGAGGGCCGGCCCATTGATCTTGAACACCTGATCTATTATCTTGGCTGGGATTCTACATCCGTGTTGGGCACACCAATGCGCATTGTGACGACGATTGTCGTCGCTTTCGTATTTTTCGGCCGGATATTGTTTGTCTCCGGCGGCTCGGAATTCTTCACCGACATCGCCATGGTTTTAATGGGCCGGTACCGCGGTGGTCAGGCCAAAATTTCAGTTTTTGCCTCCAGTCTGTTCGGCTCGATCTCCGGCAGCACGGTGTCGAACGTTGTCACCACCGGGGTGGTCACCATTCCGTTGATGAGGCGCGGCGGGTATCAGGCACACCATGCCGGGGCCATCGAAGCCGTGGCCTCAACCGGTGGGCAGTTAATGCCGCCGGTGATGGGCGCATCGGCGTTCCTGATGGCTGAGTTTCTGCAAATACCCTATACCGATGTCGTGCTGGCGGCATTGATCCCGGCGATCCTTTATTACGTTGCGTTGTTCATTCAAGCCGATCTTGAAGCCGCCAAAGGCAATATGAAACGTATCGAAAAATCGGAAATTCCGGCGGCGGGTCCGGTGCTGAAATCCGGCTGGTTCTTTCCGCTGCCATTTGTTGCTTTGGTGGTAGCTTTGTTTGTCTTCAATTATTCACCGGAGCTTTCAGCCTTGTCAGCGGCGGCGGTGGTAATCGTCGCAACGGCTGTTTTTGGCTATAAGGGTAAGAAACTGACGCTCCGTGATTTGTTCCATGCCTTGCGCGGGACCGGTCTGGGGGTGGTTGATATATTTATGATCGGCGGCTGTGTCGGCATGGTGATTGGCGTACTCAATCTTAGCGGCCTTGGTTTTGCCTTAACGCTAATCCTGGTTCAGGCAGCTGCGGGCAAACTGATCGTATTGCTGCTATTAGCAGCAGTTGTTTGTATCATTCTTGGCATGGGTATGCCGACTGTCGGTGTCTACGTGCTTTTGGCAACCCTAGTGGCTCCAGCATTGGTTGAAGTCGGTGTTCTGCCCATCGCTGCACATTTGTTTATCCTTTATTTTGGTATGATGTCGATGATTACACCACCCGTTGCGATCGGTGCGTTCGCGGCAGCTAATTTGTCTGGCGCCGACCCTATGCGGACCGGATTTTCAGCCATGCGCTTTGGCTGGCTGGCTTTTATTATTCCGTTTATGTTTGTTGCCTCACCAACGTTGATTATGCATGGCGAGTGGCAATTTATCGTCATTGATACGCTTGGCGCCTTGGCGGCAGCCTGGCTGATATCTGTCGGTATAATCGGCTATTACTCGCAACCACTGTCAATTCTGGAGCGAGGCGCCTATTGTTTGGCCGGTTTCGGATTAATCATACCGCTCAATGCTTTTGCCGCTGCCAATGAGGCTAATATTATTGGTTTGATATTGGCCATCGGTTTGATCGCCATAGAGTTTCGCCGCCGTCGCTTCGCGCAGCATAAAATTTGACCTTAAATGCGAGATTAGCTACACTAACCACAATGCGAAATAGCTGTACCGTATAATGGTACGATAATGAACTAGGGTTTCATGTACCGGGGTGGGTCTTTCTAGATGACCAACTTACTAACCGTTCAGAATTTATCCAAAAGCTTTGGCTCGCTCCAGGTGATCGAAGGCTTTGATATGCATTTGGATGATGGCGAGGCGTTGGGCATCATCGGCCCCAATGGCGCCGGTAAAAGCACACTGTTTAATTTGATCACCGGCAGCCTCACATCTGATACAGGTTCCATCTCATTTGATGGTCAGGATATGACAGGCCTGCCGGCCTATGCCCGCTGCCGTGCCGGTATCGGCCGCTCTTATCAAATCCCGCACCCCTTTGGTGGCATGACGGTGTTTGAGAACCTGCTGGTCGGTGCGGCTTTCGGCGGCGGTGAAAAAGAAGCTGAGAGCTATGATCACTGCGCTGAAGTGTTGGAGCGCACCGGGCTGATTGATAAGGCGAATACCTTGGCGGGCTCGTTGACACTGCTTGAGCGTAAACGCCTGGAACTGGCGCGCGCCTTGGCGACCAAACCGCGTGCGCTTTTGTTGGATGAGATCGCCGGCGGCCTGACCGAGCACGAAATTCAAGACCTGGTTGCGACGATCAACAGCATCCGCGCCGAGAACATGTCGATCATCTGGATCGAGCATATTGTGCATGCGTTGTTATCGGTGGTTGACCGGCTGGTGGTGATAAATTTTGGCCAGAAGCTCGACGACGGTGATCCTCAAACGGTGATCAATTCGCCGGAAGTGCAAAAAGTTTATATGGGGATCAGCATCGAATGAGCTTGCTCGAGATTGAAAACCTGACGGCTTTTTACGGTGATTTCCAGGCGCTGTTTGGCATTAGCTTAGCCATCGACAAAGGCGAGACCGTTGCGGCCATCGGCGCCAATGGGGCCGGCAAGTCGACCTTCCTGCGCGCCATCACCGGATTGGTAAATTTCCGGGCAGATAAATTTCTCTATGACGGCGAAACGCTGTCTGGCCGGCAGGCTTGCGACATTGTCGGGCTCGGCATTGCGATGGTGCCGGAAGGCCGCCGGCTTTTCCCGAGCCTGAGCGTTGAAGAAAATCTTATTATCGGCGGCTATAATCAGCGGTCCGGCAACTGGAATTTGGCTCGGGTCTATCAAATGTTTCCCAAGCTCGAACAACGCAAAGACATTTCCGGTACAGCGCTTAGTGGTGGCGAGCAGCAGATGGTCGCGATCGGCCGGGCGCTGATGTCAAACCCCGACATATTGCTCTGTGATGAACTATCGCTGGGACTAGCGCCAATTATTATCAAAGACATTTATGATGCGTTGCCAAGCATTCAGGCGGAGGGTGTTTCGCTACTGGTGGTCGAGCAGGATATCAATCAGGCTTTGGCCATTGCTGACCGGGTTTATTGTTTTCAGGAAGGGCGCATCAGTCTCAGCGGCAAACCGGAAGAGCTCAGCAAAGACCAAATCGCCGCGGCGTATTTCGGCAAGTGATGGATGAATAGAAGATGATCGAATGGGCTAACACAATCATCCAAGGGATTTTAACCGGCGGGCTTTACGCCATGTTCGCCGCCGGCCTCGCGATCATCTTTGGCGTGATGCGGCTGGTCAATATTACCCACGGTGATCTGATTGTGCTGGCAGCCTTCATTGCAATGGTCGTAATTGAGACAACCGGCGTTAATCCATTTGTCAGCCTGCTGGCCGTAATACCGATCATGTTTGTATTCGGTTATTTCCTCCAGCGCGGGATTTTAAACTTTACCCTGGGCGATGATCTGCTGCCGCCGCTGTTGGTGACATTTGGCTTGTCGATTGTCATTCAGAATTTGCTGCTGGAGATTTTCTCAGCTGACTCCCAGCGTCTCAAAGCCGGCAGTTTTGAAGTCATGAGCATACAATTGACTGAAGGCCTCTCGATCGGTGTGTTCCCGTTGGTTATCTTTATCGTCGCTCTGGTGATGATTATCGGTCTGCAACAGCTTTTTAACCGCACCCGCCTAGGCCGGGCCTTCCGGGCGACCTCCGATGACGCGACGACAGCCCAGCTCATGGGTATCAATCACAAACATATTTTCGGCCTCGCCATGGGCTTGGCATTGATACTGGTCGCCATCGCCGGTGTGTTAATGGCGGTACGGACTAATTTTGATCCAACCGTCGGCCCGTCGCGGCTGCTTTTTGCTTTTGAAGCGGTGATTATGGGCGGGCTGGGCTCGCTCTGGGGGACGTTGATCGGCGGCATTATCTTAGGTGTGGCGCAAAATATCGGCGCCAAGATCGATCCGGGCTGGCAAATATTGTTTGGCCATATCGCTTTTCTAATTGTGTTGGTGTTCCGGCCCAACGGCTTGTTCCCGAGGACGCGCGATGACTGATAGTTATAACGTCCTCCGTTCAACCCGCGCCAGCCGCATCGGCAGCATTATCGGTCTTGTCTTATTTATTGTCTTGGTTTCATTTCCGACGTGGGGCGATCGGGCAACCATGCGCCTGCTGGTCGAGATGTTCTACATCCTGGCTTTATCGCAAATGTGGAATTTGATGGCGGGTTATGGCGGTCTGGTGTCGGTCGGCCAGCAAGCCTTCGTTGGCCTCGGCGGTTATATGCTGTTTCTGCTGACCATTCATCTCGGCGTCGGCGCTGTCTGGACAGTGCCGCTCGCAGGACTGATCGGTGCCGTGGTTTCATTGCCGGTGGCGTTTTTGGTGTTCCGGCTGCGCGGTCATTATTTTGCCATCGGCACGTGGGTGGTGGCCGAAGTTTTCCTGCTTGGATTTGCCCAAATAAAGACGCTCGGCGGCGGTTCAGGCCTGAGCCTGCCGGTATCTGTAGTGAAGTCGATAGCGTCTTCCCGGGCAGGCCGGGATTCAGCGATTTACTGGACAGCACTTTTTGTCGTCGTTGCAGTCATCGCGATTGTTTATTTCTTATTGCGGTCCCGCCACGGTTTGGCGCTGACGGCGATCCGCGACAGTGAAGAAGCATCCAACAGTCTCGGCGTTGATAACTTTCGGGCCAAGCTATTGGTCTATATTTTTGCCGCCTTCGGCACTACGGCAATTGGCGCGCTGATATTTCTGACCAAATTGCGGATCAGCCCGAGTGCAGCTTTTGATATCAACTGGACAACAACCGTGATCTTTATCGTCGTGATTGGCGGTATCGGTACTATCGAAGGCCCGATTCTTGGCACCATTATCTTCTTCCTGCTGCGTGAACCATTGGCGGATTTTGGTTCGTGGTATTTAATCCTGTTAGGTACGACAGCGGTCGTGGTAATGCTTAAAGCGCCGCAGGGTATTTGGGGAATTATCACCCATAAATTCGATCTTCGTTTCTTCCCAGTGCAAAGAAGGTTAGAGTTAAAGAAAGACGACTAACCAACTACCCGGGAGGCACCATGCCGCGTTTTTCATCGAATATTTCCATGATGTTCATGGAGCACGATTTTATAGACCGCTTTCAGGCCGCTCAAGATGCAGGATTTGGGGCGGTCGAAATTCAGTTTCCGTATGATATTGAGCCTAAGGAATTACTGGCGGCCAAAGAAAGCGCCGGCGTTGAGGTCGCGGTCATCAATATACCTGCGGGTGATCTAACCAGCGGAGGCCCCGGGCTGGCAGCGATGCCGGGCCGGGAAGATCAATTCAAAGCAGCCGTCGAACAAGCTCATAAATACGCCGAGATAATAAAACCGCTTAACATGAACGTGCTGCCGGGCTGGCCGCCGATGGATCAATTTAGTCGTGATGAATGCCTGGATGTGTTGGCCGGAAATCTTAGATATGCTGCCGAAGCTCTCGCCGATACCGGCACCAAAGCGCTGGTCGAAGCCGTAAACACTCATGACCGGCCGGGTTTTCTGCTTTACACCTCGGCTCAAGCAATTGATGTCATTCAGGCGGCCGATCATGAAAATCTCGCGCTGGAATATGATCTCTACCACATGCAGATCATGGAGGGGAATTTGGTCAATCGCATGACGGAAATCTTAGCGCATATTGGCCATATTCAATTTGCCGATACCCCTGGTAGACATGAGCCGGGAACCGGTGAGATTAACTACCCGTTTGTGTTTGAAGCCTTGGATAAAATGGGCTGGCAAGGCTGGTTAGGAGCAGAATATGTGCCGACGGGTCCCACCTCTGAAACGCTAAATTGGTTGCAGCCGTACCTATAGTTCATTTTTTGGTTTTCAGAGCGCTTCGAATCAGGTAGTCACCATATCTTTCCAATTTCAATAATATAGGCGAAATACCGTGAGCGATGCGGACCAACAACTAATCGATAATTGTCTAACTGATGCAGAGTTTCCGGAGCTGCCCGATTTCTATCGCGGTAAAGTGCGGGACGCTTATGGCTTACCCGATGGCCGTCGGCTATTAATTTCGACCGATCGGCAATCAGCTTTTGATAAGGTGCTGGCTGCTGTTCCTTATAAAGGACAAGTGCTTACTCAGACCGCCCGCTACTGGTTCGATGAAACAGCAGATATTTGTCCCAATCATGTGATCAGCTATCCCGATCCTAATGTTGCGCTGGTAAAACATCTCGACATGTTGCCGATAGAAATGGTGGTGCGGGATTATCTGACCGGCTCAACCGAAACCAGCATTTGGCCGATGTATGACCGCGGCGAACGGCTGCTCTATGGCCATGAATTTCCAGACGGATTAAAGAAAAATCAAAAACTGCCGGGAACGATTATCACGCCGACGACCAAAGCGGCGCAAGGCGATCATGACGCGCCGATCACCGAAGCAGAAATCCTTGAAACTCAGCTGGTGACAACTGAGCAGTGGCAAGAGCTGGCTGAAAAAAGCCTCGCTTTATTTGCGCGGGGCCGGGAATTGGCTGCCAAAAATGGTCTTATTTTGGTCGATACCAAATATGAGTTCGGCCTGGACGAAAATGGCGCCATTATTGTCGCCGACGAAATTCATACGCCGGATTCCAGCCGTTTTTGGCTCGCCGATAGTTATTTAGCCCGTTTCGAAGCCGGCGAAAATCCGGATAGCCTGGATAAAGAATTTCTGCGTTTATGGATCGCCGGCCAATGTGACCCCTACAAAGATCCGATCCCCGAAATTCCGGCGGCAACATTGATCGAATTCAGCGAAAAATACATCAAATTATTTGAAAAGGTAACAGGGCAGGAATTTAGTAAACCCGATATGTCCATATCTGTGCGAGATCGAATTCAGCAGGCCTTGGCGCAGGAACTACCTGAGTTTTTTAGTTGATAATCAGCCGTTATATCTCTCTTGAATTATCAGAGGACACCGCGCGCATCTATTGCCCAGATGTCCACCAGTTTATCACCGCGCACGCAATGTAAATAGTTGTGCAGATTGATTGTCGGATCGCAGTGCGGCGTTATTAAGGTGACCGGTGTACCGATTACTGGTTTTTGACTTTGATCGGCGATAACAATTTTGCCATGCTCATCACCGAAGCGGTCATAATCAGCACCTGGCAACGAGTCAGTTGAAACTTCCGGTTTGGGGCCATCCGTCGCAAAACATTTATACCCGCCATCAATGGTTACAAATCCATCTGCGTTGTTACTGACAACCGAACACTGCATGAAAAGCGACGTTGCAAAAGGCGAGGTGTCACCAGCGACCAACTCTACTGCATTATATTCGACGTCCATAAATATATATGACCCTGTTTGGTGTTCGGTAAATATCTTTCGAGAGCGGTCAATTGCATGCGTGCCAGTGCCGCCGCCGGTGATAATTGACGGCTTTAACTGGGCGTCAGCCAGCGCGTCCAAGCATTTTTGAAGGTGATCAAGCTGTTCACCATATTCTTTTTCACGTGAGCCATAATCCTCGATATGCTGGACTCTTCCTGAGTAAGCTTGCACACCGCGATAATTCAAATTTGGGCTGTCATCGGCCAGCCGGGCGAGCCTGACAATTTCATCAGCGGCATGAACACCGGTTCTTTGCATGCCGATATCGATATCGATCAATAAATCCAACTCGGTGCTTTCCCGCCCGGCCGTGTCCGATAAATCGGATACATTGATTGAATTATCGGCGACGAGCTTCAGCTTGTCGGCTTTTTTGTTGAGGGCTACAAGTCGATTTACTTTGGCCGCGCCAACGACCGGTGACGTTATAAGCACGCCGCTGATGCCAGCCTCCACCATAACCGTCGCCTCGTGAAGGGTCGCACAACAAACCCCCACCGCGCCTGCGGCAATTTGACGTTTGGCTATTTCCGAGCATTTATGGGTTTTTGCGTGTGGTCTCAAGCGCAGGCCGGATTCCCCGCATAACTTGGCATGAGTCGTTAAATTTCGCTCGAAGGCGTCAAGATCAAGAACCAGAGCAGGTGTCGTTAAAGCATTCCGTGAGCCGGGAATATCGATAAGACTTTGATTGGGACCGAGTTCAGGCAATTTTTTACTTTCTCGTTAAGAAATAACGAGTTGACTGTATCGCGTGAAACTAATTTCGCCAATAGGGCATAATCAGAAATTGGATAGGTTTAAGCAGAGCGTCGGTTGGGTGAAACCGGCGTTGCTAACTCGGCCTGAAAACACTCAGCCAACAGTTTAAACTCATCAATTCGTGGTGATGCTTTGCGCCAGGCAAAGCCGATCTGCCGCGATGCGTCTTTACCAAAAATGGGGCGGAAATTTACTTTCGTGCCTCGCGCTATGCCGCCATCAATTGCCATTTTTGGCACAATGGTCTCGCCCAATCCGTTATCAACCATCTGTATGAGGGTGGTTAAACTGGTGCCTTGAAGCAGAATATTGTCAGCCGAATTAGATTTGTGAACCGCGTCTAAGGCGTGGCTACGGAGGCAGTGGCCTTGTTCAAGCAGTAGCAGGTTTGCCACATTAATTTCCTTGAAAGTAACCTGTTCACGACCGCCAATTTCAAAATCCGCACCAAAAGCCAACCACAAAGGATCATCAGCAAAAATAAAAGTTTCCAATTTTTCAGCCGGATATGGAAAGGCGAGGAGGGCTAAATCCAGATTGCCGGATTTCAAGTCAGTTAAAATATCGGCCGATTGGGCTTCGCGTAAATATAGGTTGAGATCGGGATATTCCGCTCGCAATTTCGGCAATACCCGGGGCAATAGAAAGGGTGCAATTGTCGGGATGACGCCGAGGCGTAGGTCGCCGCTTAGCGGCTGTTCCTTGCTGGCAACAAGATCGACAATATCCTCGACGTCGACAATGACATTACGGGCGCGCTCGATCACTTGATTGGCAAGCGGAGTCATTTTGACACTGCGTTTTGTGCGCTCCACCAGCACACGCCCAAAGATCGCTTCCAGTTCCTTGAGACTAGCACTCAAGCTCGCCTGGGTAATAAGGCAGGCTTCGGCGGCGCGGCCAAAATGCTCATGTTCCGCTAACGCGACCAGATGACGGAGTTGTTTCAAGGTTGGGATTGGTTTAACGAGCGCCATTTTCAATCCAGTTTATAAATAGAAAAAATCTATTATACTTATAAAAATAACAAATTTCACTAATTAATTTTTTTGGCCTAAAATCCTGTCAGTAAAGAGATTTCAACATCAGGGTTTACAGGAGAAATAGAATGAGTAATTCAATAAATATCGGTGTTTCTGAGAACGTGCGGCAAGAGGTTACCCAAGATTTAGCAGGTGTTTTGGCGGACAGCTATACGCTCTACATCAAAACCCACGGCTTTCACTGGAATGTAACTGGCCCATTCTTTGCTCAATATCACGCTATGTTTGAAGAGCAATATAATGAGCTGAGTGATGCAGTCGACGAAATTGCCGAACGTATCCGGGCTTTGGGCCATGTTGCACCGGGCAGTTTTGCTGACTTTGCAGCGATCAGTTCGATCGAAGAGTCTACTGGTGTGCCAACTGCGCAGAAAATGATCGCTGCCTTGCAGGAAGATCATGAAACCATCGCCCGGCGGGCGCGTGCCGTGGCCGAGAAAGCTTCCGAGGCCGGTGAAGAAGCATCAGCGGATTTAATGATCCAACGCATTCAAGCGCACGAAAAAGCGGCCTGGATGCTGCGCAGCAGTATCGCCGCGTAATCAGTTAATAATTTTAAAAAAGGAATAGTAAAATGACACAACAAACCAGACAACAAGTGCCTATGACGAAATTTCAAACCCGCGTTCGCAACGATGCGCTTGAAGGACCAAATCCATTTGAATGGAAAGAACTGAATTCTGATGACGTTTTTAAAGGCAAACGTGTGGTTTTATTTTCATTACCGGGCGCTTTTACACCGACATGCTCGACCAGCCATTTGCCACGTTATGAAGAACTCTATGAGGCGTTCCAAGCAGAGGGTGTTGATGCAATTGTATGTCTATCCGTCAATGATGCTTTTGTGATGTATCAATGGGGCCAGGCTCAAGGGGCTGAAAACGTCTTCTTGTTGCCAGACGGCAACGGCGAATTTACGCGCAAAATGGGCATGCTCGTTGAGAAAGCCAATCTAGGTTTTGGTATGCGGAGCTGGCGCTACTCAATGGTGGTCAATGACGGCGAAATTGAGAAAATGTTTGTCGAACCGGGCTTTGAAGACAATTGCCCAACTGATCCATCTGAAGTTTCGGATGCGGACACCATGCTGGGCTATTTAAAATCCCGCGCCCAGCAGGCAGTCTAACACCGATAATACTTAGGGTGCCGCTTATTGGGTGGCACCCTTTTGATTGGAACACCAGCGGCGCCACATTTCCCGCAAGGCAATCTCAATATTTTGAGTATATTGACCGGCGTTGCAGAGTGCTGAACCGGTCAGCCGGTCGCGCAGCGATCCGCGAAGCTGACGCAATTCAGGCAGGTTTTCAGCGAGTTCCTGAGCGGCTTTAATATAGGTTCTTGGCGTGTCGGCGATGAGGTGATCGAGTTCCACTTCCGACAATATTGAGCCGGCAACGCGATCAACAAAATGTTTACCCGACATCGCCACAACCGGCACGCCCATGGCGAGCGCTTCAAAGGTCGTCGTCGCGCCATTGAAGGGGAAGGGATCGAGCGCAATATCAATATGGTGATAAAGTGCCAGATGCTCATGCCGTTCATCAATATTGCCAACCAGCAATAGCCTGTCTTCGGTAATGCCAAAATGGGCAAACTTGCCGTGCCAATACTTAACCAAATCGGCGTCTTCGAAATAGTCGCGATGTTTTAGGAACAACCGCGAATGAGGTACAGCAGCCAAAACATCAGCCCACAAGGCGACAACATGATCGTTGATTTTCTCTGGCTTGTTAAAACTGCCGAAAGTCAGGAAACCGTTTTGATCTACCGGCAGTGGTGAAACAGCGGGAAAATCTGTCGGTGGAGAAAATTGATAAAACACCGGTAAACGGTATAGTTCTTCGGTAAATTTTTCCGGCGTGTCACTGGGATGAAGCGATTTATCGGTGAGCCAGTAATCCATCTCTGTTAGACAGGTTGTAGCGCAATCATGATAGCTAATTTGCACCGGCGCGGCGCGATGTGCCGCTACGCATGGCCGATTGAGATTAAACCGTCCGGCCAGACAAATGAGAATATCAATCTCGTCGGCGGTTATTTTAGTAGCCACCTGAGCATCGCTTTGACCGGACGTCGAACACCAGTGATCGGCATGAGATTTAAACTGCCCGGTAATTTCATCAATATTTTCGCTTTCCGAGTAGATAAAGATTTCCACCTCGCTTGGATCGTGATGGCTGATCAGCGGCAAGACATTATAGCCAACCGGATGGGCATGAAAATCTGAAGACAGATAGCCAACGCGGAGCTTGCGGTTGATGTCCCGGTCCCGCAGTTGAAACTTGTTTGGGTCAATGGGTGACTGAGCGTGTTTACGGCCATATTCTTGATGAATTTCGAATAATTCGCCGCTAGATTGCCGCGGCAGATTGAGCGCATTGATCAGCAAATTGCGCTCCGCCAAGCGGCAATTGGGATCTATTTCAAGGGCCCGGCGGTAGGTTCGGTTTGCGTTGTCCAATAATCCGATCGCCTGTTCAATGATGCCTAGATTGTTAAATAAACGCCCATCTTCAGGCCTGAGCAGAATGGCGCGCCTGGAAGCTTTCATCGCGCCCGTCAGATCGCCTGCTTTTGCCAGTGCTTGGCCGAGATTGCTATGGGCTTCGACACAGTCGGCATCAATTTCAAGAGCCCGCCTTGACTGCTCGATCGCTTCATCAAATCGGCCGACGGCAATAAGGGCATTGCCAAAATTAACCAGGCAAGAAAAGTTTTCAGGATCTAATGCTAGCGCTGTTTCAAACGCCGCAACCGCTTCTGCTGACGCATTTTGATCCAAATAGACGTTACCGAGGTTGAAATGAGCTGCCACATTGTCCGGTTGCGCTTTGGTGGCGCGGGATAAGAGATTGCTCGCTTGCTCCAAATTGCCGGTTTGATGGGCCAGCAAACCGAGTAGCCGGAGCGCTTCGCTATGCTCTGGATCAGTCGCCAGGACCTGTCGGTATACCGATTCCGCCCGGGCGAGATTGCCCGCCCGGTGATGGTTCTCCCCGATCAAAAGCTCGTCAACTGAAGCCGTATCTGATTTTAAAGCCTGGGTGCCATCCATGTGGCTCGTCACTCAATATAATGGGCGCAAATATCCCGTATATAGTGGCGAACTAATGTTAAGGAGCGGTAAAGGTATTGAAAATGCAGACTTATTATTTATTGCGCAGACGATTAAGCAGTGCATCGTAAGAACCGTCATTTTTCATTTGCGTTAATATTGCATCAAAATTTTTGATGAAATCTATCCCTAAATTGGATTTTTTTGACACCAGCAACGTAAAATCCATCTGCGCATAAATTTTCGGCAACGTGATCAGCACTTTTTCCAGGCCAAAAGAATTGATAGCCGTATTGGCAATAGCCAATGGTTGGATGAGAACGTCAGCGCGGCCAATATTTTCCATTCTTAGGCAGGCCCGGACGTTCGAAGCTGTCATGAAATCAATCCTATGTTTGCCATAAAAATTCTTAGCAAAGCCATTGCCTAATATGTCGCAGACGCGAAGTTTGTTAAACGTCTCAATTCCCGGGTCATTTTTCAGGCTGGCGTGGGCTATGCTGTCTTTCTTGACAATTGCGCGCATCTCTAGCGAATAGACAATGCTTTTAGACGAATGCGCATAATTGAGGCGGGTTTTTGTTGGCACGGTTACAAAAGCATCGCTAAGACCTTTTTTGACCTGCAATTGAACGCGTTTCCAGGGCGACCCTGATTGGACGACACTTAGGCCCATGCGTTTTTCCATAATTTCACGCATGACATCGGGCAAGATGCCGACGACGTCCTTGCCGACACCGGAGGAATAAGGCGGCCAGTCCGAATTGTAGGCAAGCTTCACCGGTTCTGCAGTGGCAGTTTGAGAGATTGCCAGGACAAAAATCAACGTTGTGAGTGCCAGTAAAATTTTTTTCAAACCGAAAAATTACTCCTTCAAACCAGCCAAATCTGCCTTAATTTCACATGGAAAACCACAGCTTACCCTAATATATCGCCATTTTCCGGCATAAATACAATGATACACAAATTAACATCATTCTACATTGGAGCCATATTGTCGTTACATTGATCGGTTATATTGGGCATACGTAAAAAAATATGGTCAACCCTTTAAAAGGTGTGTGTGACATGGAAAATCAAAACCAACAGCCCTCATACGGTAATTCGACCTATCAATTTTACTTAGCTAAAAACCTCGTGCATTCGCTCGGCTTTCGTGACGCAATTGATGCGTGCTACCGCAACAATTGGGATGACACGATGAAATTGATCCGGAGCGACGAATTTACCCGTGATCGCCATTAAGGCGGCACTTTAATTCCTTACCTCTGGTTGATTTCACCAAAGATTTGAGTTCTAACCTGTTCGCATAAGTCTAACAGGATTTAAGGAACTCACTGAAATAGCTTTTTTAGATTTCAGTCGGGTTAAAAAATAGGTTTTAGCCCGCGTGACCAACACTCTCTCTCAAAAACTTCATACTGTCCCAGCCGCAATTGTGTTCGGTTTGATCGCCGCCTTTATTTGGGGTGTGTGGCCGGTTGTCTCGGCTTTAAGCATTGATCAATCCTTGTCGGCTTTTGATTTAACGGCGCTCCGTTTCGGCGTTGCCGGAATTATATTGCTGCCCTTGTTTTGGCGGCAGCAGCTCGGCATTCTCGGACGTGGCAAGTTAAGCTGGAAAGCAGCGATTTTGATCGTCACTGGGGCAGGGCTGCCTTATGTGTTGGCGGGTACGGGCGGATTGGAATTTGCGCCGGCTGGTCATTTTGGTGTGATCACGCCGAGCACTCAGCTTATGACGTCGACCCTTGGCAGCTGGTTAATTCTCAAAGAAACCCAAAGCCGTACCCGATGGATCGCGGTTGGCATTATTCTTTGCGGCGTCGTCATGACCGGCTGGGAAGGTCTGCAAGGCCGCGGTGAAGACGTCTGGATCGGTGATTTGATGTTTTTCTCTGCGGGAATATTATGGGCGACATTCACTCTGTCTGCCCGGCTTTATTCGGTTGAAACCTTTCATGCTGCTGCATTGGTATCCGTGTGGTCAGCGGTGTTGTTTTTTCCGGTTTATGTGCTGTTTTTGGATTCAGGCATTCCCGAAGCGCCAATTTCAGAGGTTGTCTTTCAAGGTGTAGTGCAGGGACTGCTTACCGCTGTTGTCGCGCTTATTCTTTTTACCCGGGCGATTGCGATATTAGGCGCCGGGCGCGCTGCGGTGTTTCCGACCTTGGTGCCAGGAACGGTAGTCTTGCTCGCTATCCCAATATTAAACGAATATCCAACCTTGATTGAGATCATCGGCCTGATTATCGTTTCAATTGGCATGATGCTAGCGATGGGATTGTGGGATCGATTAAGAAGACTGAGTAGGTAGGTCTGCGGAATCATGGGACTTTCAATATTTTCGAAGCGTAAGCGGCCGTTACATCTCGGCAGCTATCCAATGGAAAAGATCAAACGGGTCGATGAGACAACGACCCTAATCATTGATGATGAAGTGCAGCGCACACCGGCGCGGGTGAACGGTTTTTTCCGGGCGCGCTTTGGCGATTTTGGTGAGAAGGCGCAATCGGGTGTTAAACGCTTTGTCATTAAGTCACCGTTATCAGCAGCGATGCGGCATAACATTGATCAGCTGGTGCCGATCCAGGGTGGCGAAGCGGCGGCGGAAAAAGCGCCGATCCCCAACGATCCGCAAAAATTGTCAGAGCACATCAAAGCGCTGTCATATTTTCTCGATAGCGATCTCACCGGTATTTGCGAGGCCAAGGATTATTGCTGGTACAGTCACGATCTCAAAGGCAACGAGATCGAAGTGAAGCACAAATACGCCATTGTCCTGGTGATCGATCAGGGCTTCCACACCATGGATTCAGCTTCCGGTGATGATTGGATTTCCAGCGCCCAAAGTTTCCGCGCTTATTTGCGCGGTGCCGAAATTGCCAATGTGATTGCTGATTATATTCGGCGTCTTGGCTACGATGCCCGCTCGCACACCAATATGGACAGCCAGGTTCAGCATGTGCCGCTGTCGTTGCTGGCGGGGCTTGGCGAGATGAGTCGGATCGGCGAGATGATCCTCAACCCCTTTATTGGGCCGCGCCTAAAGACCGCCGTGGTGACCACCGATATGCCGCTAGAGATCGACAAGCCGATTGATTTCGGTCTCCAGGATTTTTGCAACAAATGCCAAAAATGCGCGCGTGAATGTCCTTGTGGCGCGATCCCGTGGGGCGAAAAAATTATGTATAACGGCTATGAGACTTGGAAGCCGGATTCGGAAGCCTGCACCAAATACCGCACCACCAATCCCGGCGGCTCGGCTTGCGGGCGTTGCATGAAAATGTGTCCGTGGAACAAGGAAGGCCTGATGCAGCACCGCCTCGCTATCTGGATGGCGATCAAGCTGCCGTTTACCCGGCGCTTTCTAATTTGGCTCGATGATGTCTGGAAATATGGCGAGCGCAACCCCGATAACCGCTGGTGGTTTGACTTAGAGACTATTGAAGGTAAAACCGGCGTGCCGGTGAAAACGAACGAGCGCGATCTCAACCTCGGCAAAAAACCGCCAAAGGGCAACCGCTTTGCCGTTTATACGCCGGATGTTTGGCCGGCTTTTGATGCCAAGGAAACCATACGCACAGACCGTAAAGACGGCCAGGCGCGCTATTTGGCAGCCGAGAAACCGGCTGAGGCTAAAGACCGGGTGGCTGGCAAAACGGGGGCGAAATCATAGTCTAACAATGAGCACCATTTCTTCTCCCAATAATAATTTAAAAGGCATCGCTGTTATGATCATCGGCATGATCGGCATGGCCGGTACCGATGCCGCCGGTAAATGGCTGATGACCAGCGACTATTCGGTGTTTCAGGTGGTTGCCATCCGTGGCTGGATGATTGTTGTTATATTGACAGCCTGGATACTTATTAAAAGACGCACAGCTGAGCTCAGAACCAAGCGCCTGGGCGCCCACGCATTCAGGTTGGTGCTGGCTTTCTGCGGCCCGATTTTAATGTTCTCTGCCCTCGCCACCATGCCGCTCGCCGATGTGACGGTGATTATCTTCGGCTCACCATTTTTAACAACGGCGCTGTCGGTGCCGATCTTCAAGGAAAAAGTCGGCCGCCATCGGTGGGCGATGATTATAATCGGGTTTATCGGTGTCATCGTCGTGCTGCGACCGGGGGCTACATTATTTGACCCCGTTGCCATCTTAGCCTTGCTGGCAGGGGTGGCGTTCGCGACCGTTAATCTCACCGCGCGCTGGTTGCGTGATACCGAGACAACGATCTGTATTACCTTCTACACCATGGTTGGGATGGCCATTTTGGCGAGTTTGGCGCTGCCGTTTGTCTGGCAGCCGATACCGCTTACCGATCTGATTATTTTCGTTATCATGGCGGTTTTTACGCTGATCGGTTATCTCGGCATGACGGGTGCTTTTGTCATGGCGCCGGTGGGCGTCGTCGCCCCCTTTGAATATACCGTGCTGATCTTCGCCGTGATATTGGGCTTTGTGATTTGGGGAGAAGTGCCGGATAGCTTTGTCTGGACCGGTGCGGCGATCATTATCGCCAGCGGCGTCTACTTGATGCACCGCGAGGCCCGCGCTCATAAATTGGAAGCGAATTGATTGTCTGCTAATTAGCCGCTTTAATGCAGACCAACAAAAGAAATAAGCGGGAGCATAGGGGTGGACGGCAACGTTCCGATCACGTTAGAGAGTAAATATTCTGCCGCCAGTGGCCGGGTCTATGTCACCGGCACGCAAGCTTTGGTGCGGCTGCCGATGATGCAGCGCCAGCGTGATTTGGCGGTTGGGCTCGACACGGCCGGTTATATAACCGGCTATCGCGGCTCGCCAATTGGCGGTTACGATTCAGCCCTCTGGCAAGCTAGCGGTCATCTTGAAAAGCATCACATCCGCTTCCAAGCCGGCGTCAATGAAGACATGGCAGCGACTGCGTGTTGGGGGACGCAGCAGGTCGGCATCTGGCAGTCGGCAACCGAGCAAGCTAAATATGATGGCGTCTTTGCGATTTGGTACGGCAAAGGGCCGGGGATTGATCGTTCGGGCGATGCGCTCAAACACGGTAATCTCGCCGGTACCTCGGCGAATGGCGGTGTGCTGATATTGGCCGGTGATGATCAAGGGGCGAAGTCATCGACCACCGCGCATCAGTCGGAGCAAGCGCTGGTCGCCGCAATGATCCCAATCCTCTATCCGGCGAGCGTCCAGGAATATATCGATTACGGCTTGATGGGTTTCGCCATGTCGCGCTATTCGGGCTGCTGGACCGGTTTTAAATGTGTCGGCGATATTATTGAAAGTTCGTCCTCGGTGTCGATTGAGCCGGATCGTCTCGATATTAAATACCCAGCTGATTTTAAATTTCCCGAAGACGGCATACATATCCGCTGGCCCGACGGACCGGTTGAGCAGGAAAAGCGCCTAATCTCGGTCAAGCTCAAGGCAGCGCAGGCGTTCGCCCGCGAAAACAAGCTTGATCGGATCAGCCATGAGACGACGAAAAAGCGGCTCGGTATCGTTGCGCCGGGCAAAGCCTGGCTCAATGTTGGCCAAGCGTTTGATGAGTTAGATTTAAGCGATGCCGAGCGCCAGGAACTTGGCATCGGCGTCTTTAAAGTCGCCATGCCGTGGCCGCTGGAGCCAACGCGCATTCGTGATTGGGCAGCGGGCTTCGATGAAATTCTGGTTGTCGAGGAAAAACGCAATCTAATTGAAGACCAACTCGCCCGTATTTTGTTTGATCTGCCGGAGAGTGAGCGCCCGCATCTGGTCGGTAAACGTGATGACAGCGATAATCTCCTGGTGCCGGAATATGGCGAGCTTAATGGCACCATTGTTGCGCAAGTGATCGCCAATCGATTTTTGGATGAAGACGAAAACAACTGCCTGGTTTCCGCCGCGGCGTCGATCAAAGCCCGGACCGCAGACAGCAATCTCCCGGCCGCTCCGCCCGAACGCTCACCCTGGTTCTGCGCCGGCTGTCCGCACAATTCATCGACATTGGTACCGGAGGGTAGCCGCGCGCTGGCGGGCATCGGCTGTCATACCATGGCGGTATACATGGACCGGCGGACCGCTGCCTACACCCATATGGGCGGCGAGGGCGGCACCTGGATCGGCCAAGCACCGTTTACGACAGCCAAGCACGTCTTTCAAAATATCGGCGACGGCACCTACTATCATTCGGGTCTCATGGCGATCCGGGCAGCGGTCTCGTCGGGCGTCAATATCACTTACAAGATTTTATTTAATGATGCGGTGGCGCTAACCGGCGGCCAGCCGATGGACGGCGAAATTTATCCCTGGAAGATCTCCAAGCAAATTGCCGCTGAAGGGGTGGGGCGCATCGCCGTTGTCTCCGATGAGCCGGAAAAGTATCCCAAAGATTTGGAGTGGGCGCCGCAAGCGGAAATCCATCATCGCCGCGAGCTGGAACGACTGCAATTGGAAATGCGTGAGATCGAAGGTGTGACGGCAATTATCTATGACCAAACCTGTG
>CEQE01007852.1_pt1 | contig 22112 bp, 29 predicted proteins | sample 356201 | NCBI WGS metagenome assembly CEQE01 (sample SAMEA2619970, study PRJEB7988) | marine metagenome | biome: marine biome (ENVO:00000447); feature: mesopelagic zone (ENVO:00000213) & marine oxygen minimum zone (ENVO:01000065); material: "saline water (ENVO:00002010), including plankton...
GTGATTCAAATGGCTGTCCTGTTTCTGGGTTAACCCTTTGTCTCGCTCTTGTCAAACCATATACAGATGAGTAAGAAATATCTGTTTGCTTAGCTATTTCAGCAGGAGACAAACCACTACCATTATCATATAATCTTATGATTTTTTCTTTTGTTTCATCCGGTATTCTTCTTGGCATATACAAAAGTATTAAATAAAGATTTATAAAGTTTACACATATTTACTACTATAAAGTAAATTATTAAATGGGTGGGAACCCTAACATATTGTCTGCTACGCAGATAATTAATATTAAGCTCTGGCTCTCAAACTCTAAAATTTTGCCTTCGGCATCGTTGCACTAAAACTCAATCCCTAACAGGAGAATTTAACAGCGATTATCTGGTTCGGACTTGCAGTTTCTTCAACCCGAATCGCCTTCAGCTACTTCGTTAAATTCCCATGTTATAGGTGTTATTGTATTTTATATATTTAAGAGAAAGTGATCATAAACCCTGGCAAGTGCTTTCTGACACGAGTAGCACCATAGGCACTTGCTGGGGAAAAAAGAGGTGATACATATGAAGTATAATACTCATTTATATACTTTTCGGTTTGTCCTATCTTTAAAGTAGTAACAATAAGATTTTATTCTAAAATAATATATATTACAATTATTATTAAAAACCAATTAAATATATTTAAATGAATTTTAACTTTCTTTAATATGAGAAGAGTTGGGTTAGCAGCGATTACTTTAATTTTATCTGCTTCTTTTATGTTTCCTAGACTAGTTTTTTCACAAGAAAGTTTTACAAGAAATGGAGAGGTTTATGCAAATTATCCACTAAGTTTTAAGAGGGGTGAAGGAAGTATAAAAACACAAAGTCCATATAAAGCAATAGGATTACCTAAGAAAAAGGTAAGCGACGCATTTAATCTAGTTATGGTGGAGAAGATATAGCAGGTTATGTTTTTTCTAGTAAAGATCCAATGAAAAATATAAGATGTTTTTTTAATAAAAAAGGATGGGATATAGGCATTCATGAACCCAAGGGCTCAGATATAGTGGAAGGGATTTTAGTAGATGTTACTAAAAATAAAATGATAACTTTTCAGTAGTTCCTGGATTTGATTTATCTACTGTAGTATTTAGATATCCTTGTCCAAGAAAAAACCTTAATTAACAAATAAATTTATATATTCTACTTCTTAATATTAAATATGCAAGACCAACTTCTTGATATGCTAATGAAAGAAGATGAAATCACTTGGCAAACTATTATTTATGATTTAATTAAATCAGAACAAATGGATCCTTGGAATGTAGATATTAGTTTATTAACGAAAAAATATTTAGAAACTATAAGAAAATTACAAGAATTAAATTTTTTTGTGTCTGGAAAAGTTGTTTTAGCTTCTTCTTTATTATTAAGAATAAAATCACATAAATTATTAACAGAAGATATAACAGCTTTAGATTCTTTATTATATCCAAGTGAAGATGAACATGAAGAATTAGATGAATCAGGGTATAAAAGAGGAAGAGATGTAGACATTCCCTCATTAGCAATGAAATCTCCACAAGCGAGAAAAAGAAAAATTTCAGTTAATGATTTAATAGGTGCATTACAAAAAGCTCTTGAGGTAAATAAAAGAAAAATATTAAGAAGAAGAGAATATACAAATGTTAATATTAAGATTCCCGATAGAAAGATAGACATTACAAATTTAATTAAAAATTTATATGAAAGAATTTTAAGTTTTTTTAAAACAAAAGAAACAATTTTATTTGATGATTTAGTCAATAGTGAAAAGAGTGAGGATAAAATTTTAACATTAATGCCTTTACTACATTTAGATCATCAAAGAAAAGTTCATATTGATCAAAAAGTTCCTTTTGGAAATATTGAAATAACTAAATTTAAACATTAAAAATGGATTCTTTATTATTTGGGACAGCGGGTAAACCAATCTCAACTAAAGGAGATACAGTAGAGGGGGTAAATAATGTAAGAAGATTAGGATTAGACTGTATGGAACTAGAATTTGTACATTCAATTAACATAACAAAAGAAAAAGCTCCATTAGTAAATGAAGCTGTTAAGAAAAATAATATAATGTTAAGTTGTCATGCTCCTTTTTACATTAATTTAAATTCCGAAGACAAGAAAAAATATCATGCTAGTATTAGTTATATAACAAAATCTGCCAAGATAACCTCTCTATGTGGAGGGTGGTCTATTTGTTTTCATGCTGGATTCTACCAAAAACAAGATCCAGAAAAAGTTTATCAAAAAATAAGAGAAGGGGTAAAAGAAATAGTTAAAGGAGTTAAAGAAGTAGATGATAAAATATGGATTCGTCCAGAGATATCTGGGAAAAAATATCAATTTGGAGATCTTAATGAATTAATTAAATTATCACAAGATATAGATCAAGTAATGCCTTGTGTAGACTTCTCTCATTTGTATGCAAGAACAAATGGAAAGAATAATACAAAACAAGAATTCTCTCAGATTTTAGAAGATATAGAGAAAGGATTAGGAAAAGTAGCATTAAATAATATGCACATTCATATTTCTGGAATTGAATATGGAGAAAAAGGAGAAAAACATCATTTAATTCTAAAAGAATCTAAATTTAACTATAGGGATTTGTTAAAAACATTAAAAGAATTTAAAGTTAAAGGTGTAGTTATTTGTGAGAGTCCAAATATAGAGAAAGATGCTTTATTAATGAAAAAGATTTATAATAAATTTTAAGTATAAAACAACAGATTTAAAAATAAAATATCTTTTTATCATAAAATGTCAAAAAAAATACATGATGTTATCATAATTGGGGGAGGAATAGCTGCACATACTTCTGCAATATATACTGCAAGAGCAAGTTTAAACCCATTAATCATATCTTCTATAGAACCAGATCAATTGAGTTTAACAAATGAGGTTGAAAATTTTCCTGGATTTCCGAAAGGGGTTTTAGGACCAGAATTAGTAAAAAATGCTAAAGAACAAGCAAAAAGATTTGGAGCTGAATATATAGAAGGATTAGCTGATTCTTTTAAAAAAAATGATAAATATTTTGAAGTTGGAGTTGAAAAAAATAATTATAAAGCAAGAACAGTTATAATTTCTACAGGAGCATCTGCTAGAAGATTAAATATTGAAGGAGAAGATAAATATTTTGGTCGTGGTGTTAGTACATGTGCAACTTGTGATGCAGCATTATTTAGAGATAAAGAAGTTTTAGTTGTTGGTGGAGGAGATTCTGCAATGGAAGAATCTTTAGTTTTATATAAATTTGCTAAAAAAATAACAATAGTTCATAGAAGGGATGAGTTTAGAGCTAGTAAGATAATGCAAGATAGAGTTTTAAAATTAAAAGATAAGATTAATGTTGTTTGGGATTCTATTCCAACTGAAGTTTTAGGAGAAACTTTAGTTAATGGAATTAAAATTAAGAATGTTAAGACTAATGAAGAGTCTACAATTAAATGTGATGGAATGTTTTTAGCCATAGGTCACAATCCTAACACTAAAATATTTGAGAAAGAAATTAAATTAGATAAAACTGGATACATAATAACAGGTAGTAGATCTAAAACAAATGTTGAAGGTGTTTATGCTGCAGGAGATTGTCAAGATCCTATATTTAGACAAGCTATTACTTCTGCTGGTTCAGGATGTAAAGCTGCAATAGAAGCAGAAAGATATATTGAACATTTGAAAGCTAAAGGAGAGTATAAATAAAAAATCTTTAAATATCTTAAAATTAAGATTATATAATAAAAAAGGTGATTAAATATGGTTAAGTTTGATGAATTTGGTCCAGAGAAAATTCTAGAAGTTTATGATGAAAAAACAGGGATGCATGGATTTACAGTTATAGATAATACTTTATTAGGTCCTGGAAAAGGTGGAATAAGAATGACGCCTAGTGTTTCTATTGATGAAGTTGCAAAATTAGCTAGAGTTATGACTTATAAAAATGCTTTAGCTGGCCTTCCATTTGGAGGAGGTAAATCTGGAATAATATCCAATCCAAGAGAATTAACTAAAGATCAAAAAGTTGAAATTGTAAAAGCATTTGCTAAAGCTATCAAACCAATATGTCCTAGTAGATATATTGCTGCTCCTGATATTAATATGGGTGAGCCAGATATGAGAGTTTTTGCTAATGCTAATGGTTCTATGAAATCTACCACAGGAAAGCCAGCTAACATGTGTGTAAAGCCAGGAATAAAATGTGGAATCCCTCATGAGTATGGATCAACAGGATTTGGGGTTTATCATGCTACTTTAGTTGCTATTGAACATTTAAGTTGGAAGAATATTAAAGATCTAACTGTAGCAATAGAAGGATTTGGTAATGTTGGAACTTTTGCTGCTAAATATCTAAGTAAAAAAGGATTTAAATTTGTAGCAACATCAGATTCTAAAGGTTTGATTTATAATAAAAAAGGATTAGATTATAATAAATTAATGAAAGTTAAGAAAGAAAAAAGAACAGTAACAAAATACAAGCCAGGGGTTGTAATGAAAGGACAAAAAATTATTGAATTAAATGTTGATATTTTGATAACAGCAGCTATTCCAAATATAGTTAATGATAAAAACTATAAAAAAGTTAAAGCAAAATTAATTGTTGAAGGTTCAAATATTCCAATGACTCCTCAAGTTGAGAATAAACTACATAAAAAAGGAATCTTAATTATTCCAGATTTTGTAGCTAATGCAGGTGGAGTAATAAGTTCTTATGCTGAATACAAAGGACATAACCCTAGAGATATGTTCAAATTAGTTGAGAAAAAGATTGTTAGAAATACTAGAATTGTTTTGAAAGAAGCTAACAAGAAAAAACATTGTAAATTAAGAGATGTTGCAATGGAGATTGCTATTTCTAGACTTAAAAGAAAGAGAAAATAGAAATATTTATATACTATAGTAGTTTATATAACTACTATGGCAACAACAATCCAAGTAAGTAAAGATTTAGTGAAAGAACTAAAGAATAGAAAGATGTATGATAAAGAGAGTTATGAAGAAATAATTTGGGATTTGTTAGAAGACAGTATGGAATTAAGTGAAGAAACTAAAAGACATATAAAACAATCTGAGAAAGAGATAAAAGAAGGAAAAACTGTTACTTTAGCTGAAGTAAAAAAGAAATTAAATCTATAAGATGTTTGATGTTGAGTTTTCTAAACTAGCTGAAAAGCAGTTTTATAAACTATCTAAAGAAATACAAAAACGTATAGTTAATACATTAGAAAGAATAAAAATTAGACCTTATTCTCATATCAAAAAATTAGTCTCTTCACCTTATCTTGGATTAAGAATTGGAGAATATAGATTAATTCTTGATATTAAAAAAGATAAATTAATTATTTTCTTAATTGAAATTGGTCATAGAAGAAACATTTACAAGAAATTTTAACTATTTCAATACTTTAATCACTTTATCTAAACTTAATAATTTTTCTTTACCAGTTTTCATATCTCTTAATTTTAATTTTTTGGATTTAAGTTCTTGTTTACCTAAAAATATTACATAAGGAATGTTTAATTTATTAGCATAATCTAAATTTTTACTTATACTTCTATCACCTAAATCAACATCAACTTTAATATTATTTTTCCTTAATTCATTTACAATTTTTAATGATTCTTTTAAAGTGTTAATAGGAATAACATAAACTTGAGTTATAGTTTTAGATTCTTTTTTGTAACTATTAAAAATTCTATCTAATCCAAAACTTATTCCTACTGCAGGCATGTTTCTATTAGAAAAATTAGAAATCATGTCGTCATATCTTCCACCAGCTACTAAAGCTTCTTTAACATCTGAAAATACTTCAAATATTGTTCCAGTATAATAACTTAAACCTCTAGCTAAAGAATAATCTATTTCTATGTTCTTAACATTAAACATTTTAGCATATTTTAAAACTTCATCTAATTCATCTAATCCTTTAGTATCTTTTAACTTTAGATTCTTAGATTTTAATCTTTTAATAATCTCAGAAGCTATTTTTTTATTACTTAACCTTGTTAATTCATTAATAACTTCTTTCTCTCCAATTTTTTCTAGTTTATCTAATATTAATATTATCTTATCTTTATTTTTTAATTCATATTCATCTAGTAAAGAATCTATGATTTTTCTATTATTTATTTTTATTTTAAATTTGAAATTTAATTTCTTAAAAACTTCATTTACTATAGCTAACATCTCTGCATCATAAGCTAAACTTTTAGAACCTATAACATCTACATCACATTGAGTAAATTCTCTAATTCTATTTGAAGAGACCGGACCATCCCTAAACACTTTCCCAATTTGATATCTTTTAAATGGAAGTTTTATATTAGAGTTCATAGCAATAAATCTAGCTAAAGGAACAGTTAAGTCATATCTTAATCCTAAATCTCTATCACCTTGATCTTTTAATTTAAAAATTTCTTTTAATATTTCAACTCCACCAGCATATTTAGAACTTAAAACTTCAAATCTTTCTAATAAAGGTGTATCTAAAGGATTGTAGCCATATGATTCAAATACTTCTTTAATATTGTTAAGTATAGAGTCCATTACAATTTTGTCTTCAGGAGTTATATCTTTAGTACCTTTAGCATTTAGGAATTCCATCTTTTCCTCCTAGTAAATATTCGTAATAATCTTGTCCCCATCCAAGTATCTTACCGTTTTCTTTTATTAAATATTTTGCTCTCTCTTTAAATTGAATATAATCTTTAAGTCCATTTTTAGAAATCTCTACCCAGATATCCCCTATAACACAATCATATTTTTTTGTAAATTTAAAATTTAGGAAATCTCCAATTACTACATCACCATATAATTCTCCAAAGATTTGATCATTTGTATTAACAACTTCTTGTAAAATCTCCATTGTTAAAATAGATTTTACTTTTGGGTTTTTAAGTAGGTATTTTTGAACTAATCCAAGCCCATATCCAGCAACTAAAACATCCCCATATGCTTGATCCGCTATTTGCTTTTGCTCTTTATCTTCTTCAGGAATATCCCACATCCATAATTTTTTGTCTACCCAAAGAAAATTATAACCTTCCTGTTGAAGAATTTTTACATCAACCATACTTAACCTCTTTTTTATGAAGTAAGGGCGGTAGGCGAGAATCGAACTCGCGATCTTCAGATCCACAGACTGACGTGTTAACCACTACACTACTACCGCCATTATAAATTTTCATTATAATATTTTTATAAATGTAACTATTAGAATTAAAAATACTATCAATGAATACAACCAACTCTTGTCATTTTCATATCTATAATTTGTATTTATTACTTATAAGATTATCGATAAGAATATTTAAATAAATATTATTTAATAAAAACATAATGAAAAAAGAGGTAAAACACGAACATAGTAGCAAATATAATTTAAGGGATATAATTCTAGGTGGTCAAGATGGTTTAGTAAATGTTTTAGGAATTGTATTAGCTGTTGCCACAGCAACAAAAGATATTAGAATTGTATTGATAACTGGGTTGGCTGCTACGTTTGCTGAATCATTATCAATGGCTGCAGTTGCATACACTTCAACAAAAGCTACTAGAGATTACTATCTTAGTGTTATACAAGAAGAAGAAAAAGATATAAAATTAACACCTAAAAAACATAAAAGAAAAGTTAAAGAAATTTATTCTAGAAAAGGATTTAAAGGAATATTATTGAATAATATTGTTAGACATGTTATTTCTGATAAAAAATTATGGGTTAATACAATGGTTAGTGAGGATTTAGGAGTGTCACAAGAACAATATACATCTCCATTAAAAAGTGCCATAGTTGTTGGATTAGCAGCTGTTATTGGATCATTAGTTCCATTAGTTCCATTCATATTTTCATTTGATTATAGAATTACTTTTGCTTTGGTGTTGTCTATTTTAGTTTTGTTTATAACCGGAGCTGTAAAAGCTAAGTTAACTATTGGAAATTGGATTAGATCAGGATTAGAGATTAGTGTAATAGGAATATTGGCTGCCCTAATAGGATATGTAATTGGATTAGCTTTAGGAACAATATAAATGAAGGATCATGTAGCTTTACTCATTAAAAATAATAATAAATTTTTATTTATTAAAAGATCTAAACATAAAAAAACACTTCCAAATATTTGGGCAGTTCCTTCGGGTAATTTAGAAGATGAAAAAGATATTTATCAAACTGCTAAAAGAGAAGCTTATAAAGAACTAGGAATAAAAATTAAAACGAATAGTCTACTTGTTATTAAAGAACTACCTGAATTTAAAGTTAGATTACATTTTTTGATATGTGATATCGTATCTGGAGAGCCAATTATTAAAGATTTTAAGGAGATAAGTGAATTAGAATGGCTAACTTTCTCTGAATTTTTTGATAAATTTAATGATAATGAAGTAGGTCATGGCTTAATTTATCTACGTAAAAACCCTAAAATATGGAAGAATTGCTAAAATCTATAATTTAATACTTATTTTTTTCTATACAAAAGATTATAAATATAAATTTAAAGTTAAAGCTATAAAATGCCACAAAAAAAGGGTCCAGTTTACAAAGATAAGAAAGGAAATACTTTATTTGGATTTTCTCAAGTTAGTCTAGAAAGAACTAACATTAAACTAAATGGTGTTGTGATGGGATTAAAAATTCTAATATTCTTATTTGTACTTCTTTTAATTGGAATAGGTGCATTTGTTGTGTGGATAGCACAAAATGATGTTATTACAAGAATTATATATGGTTATTAATTTCTAACTAGTGAACCAATTAATTTATTTGGTCTTCTTCTTGATTTATATGCTCTTCTGCCAGCTTTATATAAAATTCCTGGAAACCCAAATATTTCAAATACAATAGAATACTTGATAGTTTGATTTTCCCAATCAGTTATTATTGGATTTGGTTCTTTTATATTAGATACAACAACAATTGGCCCAGTCTCTATCTCAAGTAGATTTTCATCCCTGTAAGATATTGTACAAATCCCCTATACCCAAATAATGAGAAAAGAGATTTACTTTCAGAAATTATTCTTCTTATTTCTTTACTCTCTACTAATTCTTTTAATCCTACTTCTCTTTTATAATTAGAAGGACAAACCAAACTTTCATCGAATTTTAAACCAAATCTTTCATTTGATAATAAAGCAGAGACCCCATAAATTACTGAATTAAAAGAGTCATTTGGATCTAAACTCCATTCATGATATTACCCTGATGGTGTAGATATAAATTCAAATTCATTATTAATATCTAATCCTTTTAATAAACTAACTAGATGCTCTTTTTCTTTTTGTGGAATAGGAAAAACATTATGTTCAAGGCTCTCCACTAATTCTAATGATACTTATTCATCCATGAAATAGAAGATATGAACAAATTTATAAAACTATTCTTAGAAAAAATTAACCACCACTTATAACACTTAACAATTCAATCTTATCATTATCATTTAATTTAGAATTTGTAGTTATTATTTCATCATTTTTTATAATGATAACCTCATTTTCATTAATATTTAGCTTAGAAAAAATATCTTTTATAGAATTAACATTTAACTCATGATTTTTATTTTCTCTTTGAATAAACACATTAACCTTCATAAAAATCTTAAAAAATATTTAGTTTATAAACGTAATGTTTTTATATTATTTTTAAATGTAGATATCATGAGATTAAGTAAATTATTAGATAAGATAAAAGAATATAACCATCAAACTAATCTAGATCTTATTAGAAAGGCCTATAAATTCTCTAGAGAGCTTCATAAAGATAAAAAAAGAGCTTCTGGAGAACCATACATACAACATCCATTAAATGTTGCTTATATTCTAGCTGAACATAAATTAGATGATGATTCTATTATAGCTGCTTTACTTCATGATTTAGTAGAAGATACTTCTATTTCTTTAGATGAAATTAAAAAAGAGTTTGGTGAAGAGATAGCATCTTTAGTAGATGGATTAACAAAATTAACTCAAATAAAATATGAAACAAAAAGAAATGTTGAGTATATAAGGAAAATGTTAGTGTCTTCTACAAAAGATGTAAGAATTATCCTAATAAAATTAGCTGATAAACTACATAACATGAGAACTGTAAAGTATCTAGAAGAAAATAAAATTAAAAGGGTATGTAGAGAAACATTATATGTATATGCGCCTTTGGCACATAAATTAGGAATGGCTTCTATAAAAGATGAATTAGAAGATTTAGCATTTAAACATTTACATCCCACCATGTATCAAAAATTTAAAGAAAAATTTGGTAGAAGAAAAATGAGTAGAGAAAATGAAATTAAAAAAATAATATCAATTATAGATAAGAGACTTAAGGAACAAGGGATAAATGCATTAATTTTAGGAAGAGCAAAACATTTCTATAGTGTATATAAAAAAATGATAGAGAAGAATAGAAGTTTTGAAGAAATTTATGATTTAATTGGATTAAGAATCATAACAGATACTGTTAAAGAATGCTATGAGGCTCTAGGAATCATCCATAACTTATGGACTCCAATTCCAGGAGAATTTGATGATTATATAGCGATGCCCAAACCAAATATGTATCAAAGTTTACACACAGCAGTTGTTGCATTTAATCAATCAGTTGAATTTCAAATTAGAACTTATGAGATGGATAAACTTGCTGAAGAAGGAATAGCAATACATTGGAGTTATAAAGGAGTGAAGGAAGATAGACAATTTGACAAGAGATTAAATTTATTGAAACAAATATTAAGTTTGCAATCAGAATCAAAAAATGTTAAAGAGTTTATGGAGTTCTTAAAAGATGTTTTTGAAGATGAGATTTATATTTTTACACCTAAAGGAGATATAATCAATCTTCCTAAAGGATCTTGTCCTATAGACTTTGCTTATGCAATTCATAGTAGTGTAGGAGATCGATGTAATGGAGCTATAGTAAATGGAAGAATAGTTCCATTAAGACATCAATTAAAAAGTGGAGATATGGTTAATATATTAACCTCTAAAAATCCTTCTCCTAAGAGAGATTGGTTAAAAATAGTCAACACAGCTAAGGCTAGAAACAGAATTAAACAATTTATTAGTTCACATGAAGAGATCCCTTTACCTAAATTAGATAATAAGCAAAAACCTATCTTAACTAAACAAAGATCTACTTTAGTTAATGTAAACAAAAAACCAATATATAACTATAGATTAGCTAAAGATTGTAATCCTACTCCTAGACAAAAAATAATTGCTCAATTATCTAAAAATAGATATACTATTCATAAACAAAGTTGTAGTAATATTGAAAGAAGAAAATCAATTGGTGCTTCTTGGGCAGACATATCTTTTCCATTAGTTATTAAAATAATATCTAAAGATAGAGTAGGATTATTAGCCGATATTTTAAACACAATAGCTGCAACTGGGACTAATGTAAATCTAACTAGATCTAGAAAAATGAGTAATAACTATGTAGGGATAGAATTAGGAGTTACACCTGAAAATTTAGACCATATAAGGGATTTGTTATCTAAAATAAAAAATATAAAAAGTGTAGGGAAGATTTCTATTGATAAAAAATAATAAAACTTATAAACAGATTCTAAAAATTAGTTCTTATGAACATAAAAGAATTTGATTTAAAGATATCTAAAATAATAGAAGAAACTTATGATACTAAGACTTATAGAATTAATTTAGATGGAAATGAACTTAATTTTGAACCTGGACAATTTGTTAGTTTAATTTTAGATTTTCCAAAAGATGGAAAAACTGAAAAAATAAGTAGATCATATTCTATTTCATCTTCTCCATTAAAGAAAGAATACATAGATTTGACAATTAAAAAAACAAATAATGGTGGAGTGGCAGACTATATTGTTGATAATTTAAAAATTGATGATAAAATTAAAATAAAAGGCCCTTATGGAGTGTTTATTTTTAAAGATGAAATTAAAAAAGTTGTTTTTATAGCTGGAGGTTCTGGAATCTCATCTTTAATGAGCATGATTAGATATGATATAGATAAAAAATTAGATACTAACTTAACTTTATTATTTAGCAATAAAACTCCAGAAGATATAATTTTTAGGAAAGAGTTAGAAGAATTAAAAAATAAAGGAATAAAAATAGTAGATACATTAACAAGATATGATAAAGAAGATTGGGATGGAGAAAAAGGTAGAATAAATCAAGAGATGATAAAAAAATATGTAGATTTAGATTCTATATTTTATATTTGTGGGTTACCCCAAATGGTAGATGATGTTAAAAAAGAATTAGAAGCTCTTGGAGTAGATAAAACAAAAATTAAGATTGAAAAATATTAAATATATTCAACATATGCTCTAGTAACTTTCGAAGATTGTAATTCACTTAGAGAATGATTGTATAATGCGCCTAGATGGTATACCAAACTTTGTCTATTTTGTATATCTGGACTTGATCCAATAAAATCTCTTCTTGTTAAATCTGATAGATCTTTTACAATAACTGAAATAATTTTAACAGGAAAACTTTCATCTGTAAATATTGGTAGGATTTTATGAAAATCACTTCCAATAACCTCAAGGATTTTTATATCAACCACTTCTCTAGGTTCATATGATTTAGGATGGGGGAACTCTCTATCTCCTGGTCTAAAAAAAGTAGTTAATTCTCTAGATCTAACTAAATGTTCATATATTTTTCTTACTGCAATCTGATCTCTTCTTAATTCCATCTTAATCAAAAACTAGCTTTCCTCATCATATTCTCTAACTCACCTTCAGAGATTATGTTGGGATGAACATGTAAAAATGCAGGTATTGCTTGAAAAAACATCATTGGTTTACCATCTTGCGTTCTACTTATACCATAAGCTTTGGCTATCTTTATAGTTGTTGTCTCATCTTCTACAAGATTGATATCACTAACTATAGCTTTTTTACTTAATCCTTTTATATTCTCTTCAGCTTCACTCCCTTGGTTAAACATATGGTCTTCATTAGGTAAATTTTCTTCAGTAGTTTTTGCAAATGCTGAAAATTTAGCTAATTTTTCACCAGCAGTTCCTTTATTAGAAGTATTTATTACTAATTCAGCATCTTTTAATTCAGTGCCTATTCTATCTTCACCTCCAAAAGATAAATTATCACTTAGATGAGGATATAACTTTTTCATATTGTTAACTATTCTTTCAGCTTTTCCAATAGTCCTATTTAATATGACTAATTTTCTTGGAGATCTTTTTAACAAAGAATAAATAATTGGTGAGGTGACTCCTCCTGCTCCTAAAACAACTATATTCTTATCATTAATTGATTCAATCCCAAATTCTTTTTCTAAACCTTTAGCATAACCCTCTGCATCGGTATCAAAACCAACTAATTTTCCATTTTTTTTAGCAATTATATTTACAGAACCACTAACTTCTGAACTTTGATCTAATGCCCCATGATTAACTTTCCTTAGATATTTAGCAGCTATATCTTTGAATCCAGAACCTGTTCCACCACCAAAATATTTCTCATCAGATAATAAAGCATTAAATATAACTTCTATATTTGTTGGATCTGCAACTACCATTACACCCCTAAATTTAGGATGTAAAGGATTAGACTGAGTTAAAGAATCATAGACTGTATTCCATAAAGAAGGAGTCTTACCGGGATAATCATGATCTATTAAAGTTACAGTATATCCGTCTACCTCTTCTGGAGAAAAACTGTTCATTTTTGGTAGTTTAGCTATCTTTACAATATCTTTTTGTATTAATTCTTTTAAACTACTTACCATAATTCTATCTTTAAAAAATATGATTTTTAAAACTTTCTTTTTTCAAAAAAATAGGAGATTAAGAAGCTTTACTCAATGATCAATATACATAAACACTATCTCTAACTCTATAAGATTTAGATCTTCTATAGTTATCATATCTAGATTTGTAAGATTTAGTATAATACTTAGATCTTGAATATTTTGATATTCTATAGTTGAGATATCTGGAGGTTCTATAATCTCTATCTCTATACCTTGAATTATATCTACTATATCTATCATAACTGCTATACCTAGTTCCCCTATAACTCTCTCTTTGTATTATTGTATTGTCATGAATGTTATAATGATTGTTTATGAAAATAACACCCTTATGATCTTTTGGATGTTGATCATCATATCTTCCATGTTCATTTGTAGTATGAAATGCTTCTACATTTGAAGCTATTAAGATCATAAATACAAATAAAATAAATGATTTTTTCATGTTATTTACATAAAGATAAGATTTATATTACTTTTCATGATTAAAACAAAATTTTAATACTTAAAACAGAAGTTTTAAAAATCAAATATTTAAATATTAAGTAGGTTATTTAAAATGAAAAATGTAATTATAGCGCCTGTTGGTGATAATATGGATGCATTGTTTGTTGGAATAAAGGATTTTCCAACAGAAAGAATAATTCTATTATCTCCAAAAAATAGATTAGATGAAGCAGAAAAAGCTAAGTCAGATCTAGAAAAATTTCAAATTCCAACAAAAATTATGGAAATAGAAGGAAATGTTTGGGAGGAGATGTTTAGTAAAATAGCCCAAATTAAAAATTTAGAGAAAGATAATGAAATAATAGTTAATACAGCTACAGGAGATAGAACAACTACATGTGCAGCAACTTCTGCAGCTTTTGTTAATGGATTAAAAGCAATATCTGTAGAAGGAAGTGAAACCATGCTACTTCCAGTATTGAAATTCTCATATTACAAAATATTAACAGATAAAAAATTAGATATACTAAAACTATTAAATGATGAAAATTGTTGTGCTTCATTAGAAGAGTTGAGCAAGAGAACTAAAATGTCTTTACCCCTAGTTTCATATCATATTAATGGAACATTAAAATCAGATGGATTAAAAGAATTAGGATTGATAGAAACTTTAGAAAAAAAAGGAAAGATAGATGTTAAATTAACAACTTTAGGTAGATTGTTAGTTAAAGGTTATATAAATTAATTATTCATTCTTTTTTTAATACTATCTTAATGTATAAATTAATAATTTAATGTTTAAGCACAATCATCAAATAAATTGAGGATATATTAATAATGGTGATAGAATGAGGCAAGATACAATACAAACAAAAGAAAATTATGAAGATAAGATATGTAAGTATGATAAAAATTACATATATAACAACAATATGTCCTTTATGTGATTACATAAAACTAAAACATTTTATACCTATAGAAGAAAAAATTGAAATGACTGAAATTTTAGAAGAGACCTGTAGGGAATGTGAAGATGTTTTGGAGGTATTAGAAACTTATGATGGAGTTATTGATCAAATATAATAAAATAAAAGAATAAAAAAGTTTTCTTATAGTCTTGATTAGATAGATTCATTAAATTTCTTGTTAACAACTTCCCAATTTACTATATTATGAGAATATTACTATTTTCTAATTTTATTTTTGATTATAGAGATTAATATAATTGTGGTTATAGAAATCAAAATAGAGATTGTTATCATTCTTATTGTGAAGTCATAAAAAAACTTTGTTGGAAATAAAACAATTAAGTTATCTACTTCAGGATTTAATAACCAATATTGATCATTAAAAAGAATTAAGTGAAAATTTACAAATAAACTATTAAAATTTGAAATCATTCCTAAAAATAATATAATTATAAAAAACATTGTTAAGATACTTCCAAATATTAAAGAATTAAAAAATATATTGAGTTTTTTTGTTTTGTAATAATAGATTAAGACTGAGAAAGATGATATAATGAGTATAAAAAGTAGTTTTATTGAACTATTAATCAAATTTTTAACATCTTTTAGATGTATCTTTTCTTTTTGATTAAAAAAGTTTGTAGTAAGTTCTTTGTTATTTATAAAATAATTAAATAAATTATTTACTTCTAATTCAACAGTGTCTTTTGAAAAATGTTCATAAATATTATTTTTTCCAAACTCTTTTTCATAAAAATCTAAATCAAAAACCGTTAATCTAAAACCTATTAAAAATATTAAAAGTGGAATAAAAGCAATTATTAAAATATTGAATTTATTTTCTTTTTTTATTCTTTTTTTCTTCATCTTTTTCTAAAATTAAGTTTCCAACATAATTACATTTTTTACATTCATATTTACCAAAATGTCCGCCCATATATAACATTACTTTATTAGATTTGCATATAGGACATATCTTCATAAATTAATAAATAAAAACAAGAATAAAAAGTTATTGTAGTATCAATATTCCCCTCATCTTTTATTTTTAAAAGTTTGAGTCTATTAATTGTTGGAACACACTAAATGGTTGGGCTCCACTTATTAATTGTCCATTAACTATAAATCCAGGAGTTCCTCTAATCCCGGCAGCAGAACCATCTCTTAAATCTTTTTCTATAACTCCTTTATACTTTCCTGATTTTAAACATTCTTGAAATTGATCAATATTTAATCCAACTTGGGTAGCATAATCTATTAAATTATTTTCTCTAAAACGAGGTGAATTTTGGAACAATAAATCATGATACTCCCAGAACTTTTCTTGTTCATTGGCACATTCTGCTGCTTCTGCAGCTGTTTGGGCACTAAAATGAATGTTTCTTAAAGGAAAATGTTTGTAGATAAATTTAACTTTTCCAGTACTTATATATTGTTGTTCTATTGAAGGAAAAGTTTGTTGAACAAATCTTCCACAAAATGGACATTCAAAATCAGAATATTCTACAATGGTTACTGGAGCATTAGGATCCCCTTTTACTTTTTCATTAACTTCTATATCTAAAGTTGTAGATCCAGTTATTGGATTTGAACCAGAATCAGAACCTCCAGAAAAAGATCTATAACCAAACACAACTACAACAACTATAATAATTGAAATAGCTGAATATTTTAATAGATTGCTCTTCCTATCTTGTTTGTTTTGAGATTCAATTTTTTGTCTTTCTTCTTCTTTGTTATGTCTTTTTAATAATTTTCTTTCGTGTTTACTAAGATTAGAATTATCTTGATTATTTTGTATATGTTCAGATAATATATCATCAACATTAACTTTTTCTTCGTTATTATTCTCTTCTTCTTTATGTTGGTCTTCTCTATGCTCTTCCATTTTTTGTTTTTAAGAAAATCTCAATATATAAATCTTTTCTTATTTAATTAAAACAAATTAAAACTTTTATTTTTTAAATGTGATAACTTAATCTTATAATTTATTAATTTTTAGTAGGATACTATATTTTTTATAAAATTTAGCGAAAAAAGAGTAAATTTCCATAAAATGTTTATTATACTTACAAAACTACAGATACCTTATAGTGAATACAGGGTACACTAATGAATAAAGGATTAGAAATGATAGAGGCCCATCATCTCTATGGAGTCCCTTATGAAAAAATTGATGTGATTATTCATCCTCAATCAATAATCCACTCAATGGTAGGATATATTGATGGTTCAATAATCGCTCAGCTTGCTATTCATGATATGAGGATTCCTATCCAATATGCTTTGAATTATTCTGAAAGATTGAATAATAATCTTCCAAAACTTTGCTTTAAAAAATATAAAAAACTAACTTTTGATAATCCCAATATTGAGATGTTCCCTTGTTTAAAGTATGTATTTGATGCTGGAAAGATAGGAGGGACTATGCCCGCTGTACTCAATGCAGCTAATGAAATAGCAGTAAGAGAATTTCTTGCAGGAAAAATAAATTTTTTGCAAATAACTAAAATAATAAAAAAAGCAATGGAGAACCATAAACTCATAAAAAATCCAAATATTGATGAAATAATAAAAACTGATGAAGAGACAAAAAAGTTTGTTGAAAAAAATTTGATTGTATAAAACTAAAATAATTAGAGAATTATAACTAAGAATTCAATTCTTGATCTATCAAAGATTTGAAGGCTGAATAAGGTTGGGCCCCAACTAATCTATTTCCATTAATAAAAAAGGTAGGGGTTCCACTTACACCATAACTTTGTCCTTCATTAAAATCATTTTGAACTTCTGAAGCTTTTTCTCCAGAATCTAAACAACTATTAAATTTAGTTGAATCTAATCCAAGTTGAGAAGCATATTGCTTTAAACTAGAAACTGAAAGAGATTGTTGATTATTAAAGATTAAATCATGCATCTCCCAATATTTTCCTTGATCATTAACACATTCAGCTGCTTCTGCTGATTTTTGAGCATCGGGGTGGAAACTTAATGGATAATCTCTATAAACATACTTAACTTTTCCTGTATCAATATATTCAGATTTTAATTGAGGAAGTGTTTCATCAAATGCTCTTTTACAAAATAGACATTGATAATCTTCAAATGATACTATAACAACAGGAGCATTTTCATCACCTAAAAATGGATCTCCATCTTCATTTACTTCTATAGGTCCAGAAGGTGCTACTGTAGGAGCTGGAGCAGATCCTCCACTAGGTATCCCACAACCACCTGCTGCAGGAATATTCGCAGCACTTCCTGTTGTAGTTATTTCTCTGTTTCCTAATTCTTCTTCAATAACTTGTTCAAAAGCACTAAATGGTTGGGCTCCTGAGACTAATCTTCCATTAATTAAGAATCCAGGAGTTCCAGTTATACCATTAGCTTGTCCTTCACTAAAATCACTTTGAACTTTATCTAAATATTTTTTTGAATTAAAACATTCATTGAATTTATTTAAATCTAAATTAAGTTGTTGCGCCCATGTTGAATATATTGAAGGATTTAATTGTCCTTGGTTATCAAATATCAAATCATGATACTCCCAAAATTTATCTTGTTCTTTAGCACATTCTGAAGCTAATGCAGTATTCTCTGCTTCAGGATGGAAACTTAATGGATAATGTTTATATACAAACTTTACTTTTCCTGTATTAACATAAGTTGATTCTATTTGGGATAAAGTTTGATCATAAAATCTTTTACAAAATGGACATTCAAAATCAGAATATTCTATCATAACAACTTTTGCAGTATCATCACCTTTAGTTGGAGAATCTTTAATATCTGCATCTGATCTTATAACAGTTCCAGTATTTCCATTATTACTACCAATAGAAGGTTGAGCTGTAGTTTGAGTAGTAAATTCATCTAAAGATATTCCTTGTGGAAAGAATAAACTACCATCTTTTGTTACGTAAGCATCTACTTGTTGTCCTGCTACATTTAAATTTAATTTATATAATCCATTTTCTTCACTAATCTCATTCAATAAAGCAACAGCTTGTCCTTGTAATAACTCATCATTAACAAAATTAATAACATTATTAGATATCTCATCTTTAGAACTTGATAAATTTAAAGAATTAAATCCATTTGTAAATAATGATATAACTAATAGCACTCCTAAAACTATAGTTATAATCTGCCAAGAATTATCTTTAAAGTACCTCATTTTGTGACGCATTTCAAATTAACAAAATATATTGTTTATAAAGTTTTTTATATTTCATTAAAATCTTTTTTAATTAAAGAACATCTATAAATACTACTAATTGATTTTATTATAATGTTCATAAACAATATCAATCCAATATTATTTCAACTATGGCATTTTCAAGTAAGATATTATGGATTAATTTATGTTTTAGGTTTTATAATTGCTTATTATATGATTTCTTATTTAGTTAAGAAGAGACATATTAATTTAACAAAAGATGATTTAAGCGACTTTATCTTCTATTTAATTATTGGAGTTGTTTTAGGTGCTAGATTAGGACATGTATTAGCTAATTTTAAGTTTTATTCAAATAATTTATTACAAATCTTTGCATTATGGAATGGAGGTTTAGCATTTCATGGAGGATTAATTGGAGTTTTAATTGTTAGTTATTATTTTACTAAAAAGAAAAATATTAATTTTTATGATCTAGCAGATATTGTAGTTATTCCAGCTACTTTAGCATTAGGGTTTGGAAGAATTGGTAATTTTCTTAACGGAGAATTGTATGGAAAAATAACAGATGTTCCTTGGGCTGTAAAGTTTCAAAACGCTGAAGGATTTAGACATCCAACACAAATTTATGAATCATTAAAAAATTTCTTTATATTTTTTACTTTATGGAGTTTAAAAAATAAAGAACTTCCAAAAGGATTTTTATTTTGGTTGTTCATAACACTATATGGATTTTTTAGATTTATAATAGAATCTTATAGGGAACCAATAAGTGCATTAGGATTTATAATATTTAATCAAACAATAACTCAATTATTTAATATACTAATGTTAGTAGTAGGATTAGTAATGTTATATAAATTAAGAAAAAATGTTAACAAAATATAAAGCAGTTATATTCGATTTTGATGGAACTATTGTTGATACAGAAAGAATTAAATTAAAATCAATGAAGATATTATTAAAAGATTATGATCTAAATTTTAAGAAAGATTCTAAATTATTAGGAATGTCAAGTAGAGATTATTTTGCTATGTTAATGGATAAATATAATATAAATTTAGATTTTGATGAAATGGTAGAAAAAAGAGAAAAAATACTAGAAGATTTATTTTCTAAAGAAGAGATAAAAATTCTTCCTGGTTTTTTGAAATTAGTAAAGTCATTAAAGAAAAATAATATTAAGATTGGATTAGCAACTTCTGCATCAAAAAAATTTCTTACGTTTATACTAAATAAAATAGAGATAAAAAAATATTTTAATGTAATTCATTGTGGGGATGATGTTGAACATAGCAAACCCAATCCAGAAATCTTTTTGTTGACTGCAAAAGACCTAGATATTGATCCAAAAAATTGTGTTGTTATAGAAGATTCTATTAATGGTGTTAAAGCAGGCAAAGCAGCTGGAATGGATGTTATTGCTGTTACAAATACTTTTTCTAAAAAACACTTAACAGAAGCAGATATAATATTAGATAGTTTAGAAGAAATTAGTATATGATAAGTTTTATAAGGTAATCTAATGTTAATATGGGGGCACAGTATATTTATAAATAATGACTTCTTATCATGATAATGAATAAAAGCCCTATAAAAGAAAAAAAAGAATTAGTTAGAGAGTATATAAGAAACAATCCAAAATGTACATATAGAGATATTAGAAAAAATACAAAAATAAAAGTTGAAAGAGTCTACAAAAATATGAAAGAAGCATATAAAGATGCTGGAATAGAATTATCTAAAAATTTAATTAAAAGGAATAGAAAAGAACAAACAAAAGAAGTTGTTAATTTTATTAAGAAAAATCCAACATGCACTGTATTAGAGATACAAAATTCAGTTAGAGTTAGTGTCCCCAGATTATTTGGGAGTATAATCGATGCATATAAACTAGCTAATGTAAAATACCCAAAAAAAGAAGTAACTAGTGGTGTAGTAAACTACTCTATCATCAAAAGGAGCAAAGAATTTGAGATTAAGATGATAGAGAGATTAAAAAACATAGGAGATGTTAAAACTAAAATAAGAACTAAATCGGGTGTAGTAGATTGTCTATTTAATTATAAAAACAAAAACTTTGTAGTTGAAATAAAAGATTTTAGAGCTAGAAATAATATAACAATGTCCCAGATAAAACAATTAGTTAAATATATGAGATCATTAAATTATGAATATGGTCTTATTATATGTCCTAAAAAAAGTCTTCCTAAAAGGAAGAATGGAAGAAAAGTTTATATAGATAATTTTAAAATAAAGATAATATCCGAAGATGAGTTAAGGGGGCGTAGCATAACGGCAGTGTAGTCGGCTCCAGTTTATTAGAAGAGACCGATTGATCCAGGTTCGAATCCTGGCGTCCCCATTTCTATATATATAATAATAGTTATGAGTTACTACCGCAAGGTTTATAAATGAGCATCTAACTTCAAAGTGGTAATATAATTAATAAATATTTTTGGAGGAAAAACAAAATGAAATTAAGTGGAAATTATTTTAAAGGTTTAAGAAGAGCAGCTGGAATAGTAGGTGTAGCTGCTATGACTTATGCTTGTACGCCTGGAAGTATGGGTCAATTAACAGGAAAGTATGGTGCTGGAGATACAAAAAGATTAGAGGGTATGGCAAGTAGTAAAAATGTGGCTATACAAAGAGAAGGTCTAAAAGGACTATGTGGATTAGTTGATAATAAAGTAGTTGATAAAGGAACTTCAACAGAAATTACAAACTTTG
>CEQE01086704.1_pt1 | contig 22078 bp, 11 predicted proteins | sample 356201 | NCBI WGS metagenome assembly CEQE01 (sample SAMEA2619970, study PRJEB7988) | marine metagenome | biome: marine biome (ENVO:00000447); feature: mesopelagic zone (ENVO:00000213) & marine oxygen minimum zone (ENVO:01000065); material: "saline water (ENVO:00002010), including plankton...
GGATTTTGGGAAATCCGCAGGGTCTAACGGACTTGTTTCCTTATCTACTTCTTTTTTATCATCAAAACCATCATTATCTGTATCAGGATTGTTAGGATCCGTGCTTTGTCCGTAAATGCTTTGTATATCATATTCTTCATAATTTGTTAGCCCATCATTATCCTCGTCTCCATTCGCATCGCTAGGATCATTTGGATCCAATCCGTTTTCTACTTCCCATGAATCTGGCATGCCATCTCCATCAGAATCCGTTATTTGTGGTAGAGAAACTGGTGGTTCTCCTGTGCTTGGAGTTCTCACTTTGCATTGAGCTGAAATGCACTCTAAACCACTTTGACAATCTTCATTTACATTGCAACTGCTTCCTTCAGAACATCTTGCTTGGCATGGCCCTCCACAATCTACATCTGCCTCACTACCACTGAAAATTCCGTCTGTACAAGTATCTGGAGTCTTGCATTTACCAACCCTACAATGGTTAGTTTGGCAATCTGAATCAAATCTGCATCCTTTTTCATTTTGGCACTTGTTGCAGGTTCCTCCACAGTCTATGTCAGATTCTCCTTGGTTTTTTACGCTGTCATCGCAAGCTGGTTGTTTGCATTGATTATTAAAACAAAATACGCTTTCACAATCGGAGTTAGTAGTGCATGATTCAGCTGTTTTACAATCTCCCTTTTCTTTACAGTCAATTGTTGCAGTATCACAAACTGATTTATCAACACTTATTCCATTACTGCTTTTTATATCACTATCAAGATCAATATTACTTGTTGCTTTCACACTAAAGTAATACTCTGTATTATTCTGTAAATTTAAGTTCCTGATCCAAATCCATTCACCATCATTAGTTGTTGTTTTATTATCAAGAATTACTTGGCTATTCAATCTTTTTGTTATTGAATAAGTATATTCTTTAATACCTGATTCTTGATCTTCTCCTAAAAAGTTTACTCTTAATCTGTCTGAAAGACATGTTGTTTCTGGGGATGATTTTAATGTGCTATTATCACTTACATATAGCATAGATGGTGGAGTTGTATCTACAATAAAGCTGATTACCTTGACATTTGAAAACTCTTGCAGGAATTGATCTCTGCATTTTACATAGAAAGTATGTCTTCCATTAGGAACTACCAAATCTTTTTTATGGAAATATCCAGAAGATCCAAATAATTGTCCAGTTTGAACTGTTGAATCTGTTTCTGAATAAGTACATTGTGATCTCTTATTTGTTTCAACAGACAAGAATACATTGGTTGAATTAAAGAAATCTTGCGTATGGGAAGTTATTATAATGGAAGCATTCAAATTAACTGTAAGTGAAATATCTTTAACTTGAGATGCCAACTCTGCTTTATTTTGACATGCTACATGGTATGTAAAATCTCCTTCGCCGTTTAAGGTTATATTTTGTCTGTTTATGAGTTTGAATGTATTATCATCAAAACCTTGGAACTTCCCTTCCATGGTTGAAAAATCTTGTGAAGTAGTACTATATTTACAGATTGTTGGCTCGCTTGACTCGATTGTTAATGTACTTATTGATGGAACTTCAACAACAGGGTTTGGTTGAGCAAAGTGTTTTATTAAATCAGGAGGGGTTGTATCAACACTTAAATCAAATATTTTGGATGTATCCCCATAGCGTGGATCCTTGCATTTTACATATAGTTTATGGACCCTTGTGTCTCCATCTGTAATTTTGTTGAAATTTGTGATCGTGTGCGTAATTCCATCAGTTGATGTAAATGTATCCATAAAATCAAACTCAAAATTATTATCCAAGCTGTTTCTGCAATCTATATTATTGTCTGTCTCAATTATCAAATCAAAAGTGTAACTAGGCGCTACTCCAAATTTTGGATTCAGCATTTTTATTTTAGTTGCTTCTGCATCAACAGTGAATGAGCTTGCCCCTCCAATTGGATTATTCACAAAGTCGCTTGCAGTCACTTCAAAAAATTTATTGCCATCAGATAAATTCAAATTCGCAATAAAAATCTTATTATTGATTGTTGTGAAAGAACTTTTAATATCTAATGAGTCCAGCAATGCTGTTTGTAATTGAACTTCTTTATTAAACACCAGTCTTATATTAAATTGAGATGTAATAATCACTTCACCATTAGTTGGTGTAATGGTTAGTGTAGGCTGAGTATTATCAATTACTATAGTAGCTGAATATAATGGCGTCATGAAAATGTTGTCGCTGCTTTTTGCATTTATTTCAAATGTATATTCTCCATCAACTAAGGTTTGTGGAACCGATAAAGTTACTATTTTGCTTAAAGCGTTATTTCCCTGCAGAATTATTAATTGTCCTGTGTTTACATCAGTAAGTCTTGCTAATGTGACAATTGCCGGTTCAAAGAATCCTATTCTAATGTTTGGTTGCCTATTGCTAGTGAATATTTTATCATTAAAATCAACACCCCCAGTTACATTAAATGAAAGTACTTGTGGACCTGCAGTATTGCTGTGTGAATTAATCACCAAAGTCTTGACTCTTCCCAAATTCTTAGCCGGATCCTGTGTATAATAACGTATAGAATTGCTGCCTTCTTGTAAAGTTAAAACTTTGCTGCCATTGCTGCTGTCATAAACATTTAGATTGCTCAAAATTAGTGTTTTGCTTTGTGTTGAAGCCTGAAATGGATGGCCTGATGATCCACATGGCTCTACACATAAATAAGTTGTATAACCTGGTACAGTCTTTAAAATAGCTGAGCTATTAAAACTTGTTCTGTCAAAAATTTGTACGACAAGCTTCTGGACAACACCTCTTGTAATTATTGGGAGTAAATTTGTATTTGGTGCGAAATAATCATTTTCACAGATACCGTCATTGCAATCAGCGCTATTATCCCCATCTGCATTCTTAACACATTTATTGTTTATGTTTTGGCATACATTTAATCCGCATCCATCATTTGATGGATTTACAATATTATTAAATTGGTCATGTGTAATCTGGCTGTTGCTGCATTGATCTTTACTGTAATCTGTACAGACAACATTCTCGCAATTCTGTGATTTGTTATTATTGAAATAGCACTTGAAGTCTCCAACAGATAAGGCATCTGATTTTTCTTTTGTGCAGACATCAAAAACATCATTATAGGATCTTAGATTTTCCAATGAAGCTGTGCCCTTTTTATCACACCATTGGCAGTTATATTCATTACTGCTGACACATGCCCCTATCTCTAATTGGCTTGACAGGCTTTTCCATTGGCAACCATTTAATCCGCAATTATCTTGATTGCATGACTGTTCTGTTTTATAATCATAACACGCCATCGAAGGATCACAATTAAAGCACGAATCCACTGTTGTATGTGATCTATCATAGAAACAATATCCATTGTTCTCGCACCTTGTTTTTTCAGCAAATAATCCAAAAGGATTTGCTTCTTGATAATTGCATAATGATTTGGTAAAGCATGAAGGCTGGTTATTGTTAATCACGCAAATCTCTGATGAAGAGCATTGTGTCCCCTGAGATACAAGTTTGTTTCTGGAATTACAAGAGAATGCAGAGTTATTCATGCAAAAGAAATCTGTTGTCTGCTTGTCAAAACATTCTTCATCACCTAAAGTCCCAGTCTTAACAGCTGTTGGTGTTGCTGATTGTAAATTATAAAATGCTTTGACTTTGTAAGTATAAATCTTGCCAAATGAAAGATCAGATGAATCTTCAAATATATTTGTATTGATGGTGCCTATCAATACGTAATTTGTGCACCCTATTCCTTCACATCTCGATATTTCATAAAATACTGCATTTGCATCACATTCATCCACCCATTGCAAAGAAAACTTTTTTTGGCCTCTGAGAGGAGTTATAGCAAGATTGCTCAAGTCTGGCACATAGCTAGGATCATTGCACAATATTCCAGAAGTTAAGCAAGTTCCTCCTGACTCATCATTATCAGAAAGACTCGAACATCCTGTATCTTTACCGTTAAAATCCGTGCATCCATTGTTATCATTGTCAATTCCGTCATTGCATTGTGGTATTTGGCAAACTTGGCTGCAATCCAGCTGATTTTGGTGAAATGTTTCACCAGCATTTTGGCATTGAATTTGAGGTTTAACTTCACCCCCTATATTAGTGCAACAACATCCAAGATTGCATCCGCTTACACTTTGATCTCCACAATCAGTATTTTCATGAAAGAAATTAGAAGCACACTCAGCATAATTAGAGGGTAAATTTGGATCTTGTGTGTCATAATAAGGTTGTGCTTCAGGTTGTGGACAGCACTGCTCGTTGAGTTTAGCAAATTGGCTTGTTGAACATGCAAAAGGTCCTGCTCCGGGGTTTGTGCAGCATCCTTGTTTTTCTGCGTTTTGTGCATATACGCTACTTAAACTAATTAAAACTATTAGAAAGAATACAATCGCCATTGCTCTTTTTTCCTTTATCATATTCTGTTTACAGTGATAATTTGATGGTCTGAATATTGTCCATCGTTTGCCTCAATTCTGAATTTAATCTGTGGCTTGTCAAGCACAGTTGGAAGATTTGGATTTGATAATTGGGCTTGTATCGTGGGAGGAGTTTGATCTTCATCAGGATCTTCTGCATCTAACTCTGATCCCCCCAATAAATCATTTTCAGTAATTACATGATCCCGTGGAAATCTTAAAATAGGATTTTTTATGTAGTAAAGTGCAGGAATCCTGTTTTGTCGAGCAAATATATATTGAAAAGGCTGCCCATAGATCAAAGAATTTTCATCAGTTATAGTTACAAGATCATCATTTGAAAAAGCATCATGATTTATTCTTACGAAAAATGAATTCTTATTGTTATCTGGATTCCCTAAATCAAATTTTATATCACTTATATCATTTCTAATTAATGTTTGAATGTATTGATATGTGTCCTTAAGTCTTATATTTAATGTAGTTGAAAAATCTTTTAAATCTAAGGTCTCGTCTGATATTGTATTAGTAACCTTTAATGGAATTTCGGATCTCACACTAACATCTTTTCTTCCTACAATCACATTTGTTTTACTGGTTGCTTTAGTAATTTCAAATCCTTGTTCTTCAAAAAAACTAAAATCCAGGCACTCTTCCATATTGCTATCAACAAATGTTTCGATCTGTGTTTGTATTGAGTGCGGCCCGTTAGAAGATTCAAGAGGTGGCATGCTGCTTAAGCCGAAAATTCCAGTAAATTTTTTTGATGATGAAACTCTAGTCCTATATGGAAAGGTTATCCATGGATAAGTCGGAGGGTTTGTGGCATACGGTGGAGGTGCATACAATGATGCTTTGTTGATGTTGTAAGCAACATTCAGTTTATTGTTCCTTATAAAAAATAATCCTGCTTGAGAATCACTAAAATCAGTTAATGTTCCGCCTTGTTTCTTGTATATGTAACCTCCCTGCTCACCCAATAATATTATTGCATCTTTTGAAAGTTTGTCTACACAGCTTGTAACAAATTCCTTGATTGGCTGGGTTTCTATAGCTGTTGTTTGAGTTTTCTTGATGCTTTGTTGCGCAGGTTTTTTCACAACATTTTTGGACAGATAAAAAACAAATCCAATTACGATTAGTATTACTATACCCAACATCATAAAAATAGTTACCTGTGATTTTATCGATTTAGGTTTCATTTTAATCTTAATTTTGAAGTCAAATCCAGCCATATATTATCTGGATCGAAATTTGTTGATGTTGTACCTTGTGCTAATGCATAGTAATTATTTCCTTCTTGTCTGCATGATACTCCGGAAAACGTAAAGGTTCCAGCAGTATTGAATCCATTGACGAATTTGCATATATCGTCGCTAAATCCATGATATTCAACAACTGCATTCTTTGGATTAATACCTTCAATCGAACCCATTATTGATCTGGTTCCTTGCTGATTCAAGTACAATCTATCAAATTTCTTGATAGCGCCTACAAAGGATTGATCAATTGGGGGGGGAGTTATTAATCGCTTTATAGAATCAACAATTTTCTTAATTATGCTTTCAAGGAGTGATGCAGGTTCTTGATCTGAAGTAACTGCTATAGTACTTGGACTGTAAACAAAACTTTTCAGTTTCTTGTTATACCAAACTCGATTTGTTCCATCGCATGGATAATAGTTGTCGTCATCCTGGGCAGCATTGCAATTTGTAACTCCAAATAGATTCAAGCCAGTTGGGACATCACTTAAATTTTTATTTATGGATGTTCCTACAATGATTTTATTGTTATTTTGCAAAACACAAAAGTTATTTGTATCTAGATCTGTAAGAATACTGGAAGCAGATTGCCCTGAAGATAGTAAGTATTGTAGATTATTCAGAGTATTTTGCCTGTTATCGCAGAATAAGGTATAATCACCGCTCTTAAGTTTTAATAATTTCAATGCTAATAATTTTGTTCTTGTTGACCATGCCCCGTTTTCACAATAATTGTCTTTGGAATATTCTCCTGACTCAACACATTGCTGCGATATGCTGCTTGTTGCACCTAAGAAGCATTGGAATGCTTGTGGGCAGAATCCGCATATGCTTCCATCAGGAGTGCATTTCTGGGTTTGTTGTTCCCATTGACCATTATTACATCTAAATCCTCCAACTGGTTGTGATAATGGATCAGTTGCTTGATCATTGACACATCTCTGCCCATCCCAGCATTGAGTCTGAGCACAACAACCAGAAGCTTGAGCTGGATTAGTTAAAGGTGAAGTGCTTAAATGTGTCCTGTCCTGCCTATTTGATGGCTCCCATTTTTCTGTGTAAGCACAGTAATAATTATTATTATCAACAGTAGAGCAATATTGATGATTTTGTACTAATTGGTCTCCAGTATGTGAATCTGTTTGACTTAAATACCCTGTAGTAGCTTGGTTATAATTTACTTTATCAAGAGCACAGCCATGGAATAATCCATTAACATTAATTACAGAATTCTTTGTTCCTTTAACCAAACCAACACTTAAAACTGCTTTACTATTCCAGCAACCTCCAATGCGGCTGTTGGTTGAACTAGACGAACTACTTGATGAAGAGCTGCTTGAACTCGAACTGCTTGCACTACCAGCGCAAACTACCATAGTCCCAGTTTGACCGTAAATTCCTGCATAAACTTCCCCTGATATTTGAGCTTCTGTTGATGATTGAGTTGAACAATCTATACTTACTATTGGTGTGAATGGTGGGCTATTTGGATCAAAATTTCCATAACCTTGGCATCTTGGAGTACCATCAGTATCGGGATCAGGTACATCACTTGTAATGAAAGCAGTTCCACTATTTCCAAGACATCTTAGCGTGACAGTACCAGAATGAGAAAATGATTCATCATCACAGAATTCACCGCCGTTTCTTGTAGTATCCATTAACGCAGTTCCACTGCCACAACCGCTATCACCTCCTGTACCAGATCCGTCACCAGTTGTTGTACCATCACCAAAAGTAGCATCCTCTGCATTTTCATTATAATATTCAGGAAATTGATTTGGCTCACCACAACATTTTGTGCCTGTCCAACTAAAACCAGTTATACATGTTTCTCTTAGTGTTGGAGGTGGAGGTGGAGGAGGAGGTGGTCTAGTTCTGCATTGACAATTAGTGCATATTTGACCAGCTGTACATGCACTTGCATCTGATCCATCACACTGTTCAAATACCTCTTTTACGCCATCATTATTGCAATCTAAAGTTGTTGTAAATGTTCCGTCAGATGTGCAATAATAAGTTGTCCCACCTGCACCTTGTTGAGTTGTATGAGCATATCCTGTAATCGAAGAAATAGGATTTCCAGTAATTGAAGAAATTGAATCAGAAGCTACAACAAAACCAGGCCCTTGGCGCCTTGGACCTCTTCTTCGTGGTAGGCGTCGATCAGGTACACAATCATATTCATCAGCTTCATAAAAAACATTTCCGCTAGCAGAAGGAGCACAGCAGGTACCTTTCTTCCGGCAAGTCTCTTGATAACTACAATCACCTCCACAATTACTATCATCAGGCCAACCATCGCAGGTTTCCGGTCCATCACCAGGGTCACAATCTTGGGAACAACCACTAGTATCGTAAGTGCATTCAAATTGATTGCCAGGTGGATAACAACCTACTGTCCCACTTCCTAAGCCTAGATTACTGCAGTCTGTAACAGGTATATTACCAGGTTCACAATCTTCTGTAGCTGGATCTATAGTTCCATCACCACAAGGGCAATCTGATGGACAATTTGAGCCATCTTCTCCTGCGTCACAAGTACCATCAGGGCAAGTACCAGCTCTTTCAAGACATCTGCACCCACTACAAAATTGAGTAGCACTATCACATATACCTATGTCAGTACCATCACATTCTTCTCCAGGATCTCTTTGATCGTTATTATTACATGCAGTTGATGGTGTAGTACAGCCACTCGTATCAACATTGCAAGTAGCTGAACATGCTAAACTTCCTCCTGTAAATCCATAGGTTGTACAAGCATCTGATCCAAAATCATTTGCATCACATATTTCACCTGGATCTCTTGTACCATCACTATTACAGCTAGTTGCTGATGGAATACCTATTCTTCCTGTAGTAACTCTTTGTGTATTTTGACTGGATGATATACAATTAGAAGTGTCATCTCCACAACATTCTGTTATTGATTGAGTTCCTTTTCCTCGGCATAAAAAATCATGTCCATTAACGTTAATAATTTGTGGATCTGAACCAGTATTTCCTGTAAAATCTCCATCGCATTTATTCCATTTGCTACCATCTGATAAATATGAATAACCATCACAAGGAACAAAAATTGAGTCTCCAGTTATTGATGTTGCATCTTCCCATTTAGAAGGAGCTGCTGCACTTGGTGTAACAGCTAGATTACATAATAAATCAGAATTTGTAGTTAGTCTTGCACAATCTGGAACACCAGCAGCAGCACCAGTGCCAGTGGTGGTGGATGCATCATCATCACCACAACATTTATTCCCTGCACTTGCTTGAGCACTCCAAGCACTCCCCTTTATACACTTACATGCAGTTTGTGATGCATCTGCATCTATCTGTTCTGTTCCATCACGGAAATCAAAACCAGAATCAGGATCACAACCTGGAGGTGTACGTAAAGACCTGTCTTGAGGTACCCAATATAGAAATTCCGATGGTTGTAAGACACCAGAGGCGCCAGTAGCACTACTTCTCTTGAAAAATTTTGGGTCGCTAGAATCTCTTTCTCGAGGATCAGTGTCTTTATAACATCCGTCTCGTTCTTTATCGCATGGAACAGGCACACATATTTGGTTTTTGCATTGTCTATTAGCGCTACATGGATTGTCATTACAACATGGTTGATTAAGTCCTCCACAGAATACACACTTATCTCTACTCGTGTCACACACTAAGTAAGGCTTTGAACAATACCTACCGTGGCAACATCTATCACTAGATTCATCACAACAACGATCAGCGTCACAACCCAACTTACAAATACAAAAAGGATTAACAGCTTCGATATCAGGAATTTCAATAATCAACAATCCAAACATGATAAGAGAAATAATTAAAATTCTATTTCTAATTTCCATATTACCTCTTTTCATCATCAAATATACTAGATTCTAAATAAATTAATTTATTCTACTCTTACTGTAAGAGTTTATATACTACACTTGAATATCTTGTATTAAAACCTTTTGTTTTTTATATAGGAAATTAAATATTATTTTTTAAAGAATTCTTTATGTTTTTGCCATCCATCCCTAACATTGTAAAAAAACTCATTATATCATAAGGTGATCTCAGTTCAAACGGATTGTCAGAAAAAGAGCCAATCACTGTTTTCACTTTATATTTCTGGCAAAGACTTATGTTTTGGATCATCCTTCCGATTATTTGAGAAATAAAAAATCCACTTTTATCAAACAATGAACTATAAGAAAATCCAATCACAACTTTATTCTTTCTGGCAAGCTCACAAACAACATGGTTTAAGCCGGATGCTCTTTGATGTAAGAAATCTTTTCTGTTGACTTCTTCAAAACCATAAATTAATTTTATTTTTTTGCTTTCAACAAAAAATCTGGAATTATCTGAACTTTTAGCAATTAATAATTTAGATTTCTTAGCAGCTTTGTCAAAATTCTTTTGATTTACCAAAAAACCAATCTCCATCCTAACGTTTGTCTTAATTTCTCTTAATTTTTTCTGTATTTTCTCTTCATCGTAATCGCTGAAGTCATAAAGAAAAAATAATTTTTTATAACCTAGTCTTGAAGCTATTGAAACAAATTCCTTTTCATTATTTCTTGGTATAACAAATTCTGTAAACATATGACTAACAACTGTAAGTTTTTATTTAAAGGTATTGTTGGTATAAAGTATACACTATCAAAAAAATTCTAACAACATGGATGAAAACTGAGTGCAGAAGGAAAATCCATACGAGGTGTGGATTTTTCTTTTGCGAATAGGGTTTTCACCAAGAAAACCTGTGTTTGAATCCTTTGTTGTTAGAATTTTTATATAAATGAAAAATTATTTTTATATTCAAATTCTCTATTCTCCACAAGAAACCAAGGAGGCATCCATTTTTAAAAATTCATATCTAAATAACATCATTTAAAAATAAAAGTATTTATAAATCAATGTGCTTTATAAATAATTAATATTAAAACATATAATTAGAGCTTAATAAAAGCCTTAAACGACTAATGGGGGTGTTTTAGGGCTTTATCAGTCAAAATAACAATTTTTATTGGGGGTAAACTAGAATGGCTAAGAAAGAAACTAAGAGAGACATAAAAGTAGTTAATATTGTAGTTTCTACATCATTAAAGCATGATATTCCGCTTGAAAAGATGGCAGCAACTCTAAGTAACACAGAATACAATCCAGAGCAATTTCCAGGCCTTGTAATAAGGATTAAAGAGCCTAAAACATCTGCTTTGATTTTCAGCTCAGGCAAGGTTGTATGTACTGGTGCCAGATCTATGGACAAAGTAGAGGAGAGCATTAAGAAAATCATAAAGAGCTTGGAAAAAATCAACGTTAAAATCACAATAAAGCCAGAAATCAAGATACAAAACATAGTTGCTTCTGGTAGTGTTGGCATGGACTTAAACCTAAACACTTTGGCTATGAAACTGGAAAACACAGAATACGAACCAGAGCAATTTCCAGGTTTAGTTTACAAGTTAACTGCTGCAAAAGCAACATTTTTGCTTTTCAGCAATGGAAAGGTTGTGTGCACAGGAACTAAAAGCGAAAAAGAAGTTCATGCAGCTTTAGACAAGCTAATTGAGAACTTAAAGCGAGTCAAGGCTTAATTCTTGGACCACTGGACATCCTCGCGTAAACTATTTAAGCCAATAAAACAAGAGTGTGATCATGGAATTAAATGTTATAGAGCAAATAAAGAGATTTCAGGACTTCATTGACAGTAATTACTATAATTCTCTGCTTGAAAATGTAAGAAAAGGCGATAAATTTCTGCTTATAGACTTTGCTGAACTTTCTAAATATGACCCTGATTTGGCTGCTGAACTTCTGGATGCACCGGAAGAGACCATCAAGGCAATTGAAAAATCAATTGAACAGTTTGATGTTGATGGCTTGACTAGTTTCAGGATTAGATTTCACAATCTTCCTCAGACTCAGCACATAATGATAAGGGACATAAGATCTCGGCACATAAACAAGTTCTTTTTCGTTAAAGGTATCATAAGGCAGAAATCAGATGTAAGACCTCAAGTGACATCTGCAAAGTTTGAATGCCCGATGTGTGGGAATATAATGAATATTCTGCAATTAGATGGTACTTTCAAAGAACCAACAAAATGTGGGTGTGGAAGAAAAGGGAAATTTGTGATGCTTGACAAGGAGTTGGTTGATGCACAAGGTATTGTTCTTGAGGAAGCCACTGAAAATTTAGAAGGTGGTGAACAGCCAAAGCGAATCAACATTCTCCTGACAGAAGACTTGGTCAGCCCATTAAGTGAAAGAAGAACTTCTCCGGGGAGTAAAGTTGAGATCATTGGTGTTGTAAAAGAAGTTCCGATTATCTCAAAAAGCGGAGCAAAATCCACAAGGTTTGGTTTGATGATAGACTCGAATTATATCAAACCAACAGAAGATACGTTTCACGAAGTTAAAATAAATGATGAAGAAGAAAAAGAAATTTTAGACATAGCAAATGACCCAAAAGGTTACAACAAACTTGTGAATTCCATGGCTCCGTCAATTTATGGTTATGAAAAAATAAAAGAAGCTTTGCTGCTCCAATTGATGGGTGGTGTAAGGAAAGTTAGGATGGATAAGATTGTTAGCAGGGGAGACATGCATATTTTGCTGGTTGGTGATCCTGGGAGTGGTAAGAGTGCCCTGCTAAAAAGAATAACTGAAATTGCACCTAAAGGGAGATATGTAAGCGGTAAAGGTGTAAGTGGTGCTGGTATAACTGCTTCTGTTGTAAGAGATGAATTCTTAAGGGGATGGGCATTAGAAGCTGGGGCTATGGTCTTAAGCAGTGACGGTCTTGTTTGTGTTGACGAGCTTGACAAAATGAATTCTGAGGACAGAGCAGCAATGCACGAGGCATTGGAAAATCAAACTGTTAGCATTTCAAAAGCAAATATTCAGGCCACTTTGATAGCAAGAACAACTGTGCTAGCAGCTGCAAATCCAAAATTCGGAAGGTTCGACCCATATGGAATCATAGCTGATCAGATTGATTTACCCCCTACTTTAATAAATAGATTTGATTTGATTTTTCCAATCAAAGATTTGCCAGAGGAAACAAGGGACGAAAGAATGGCAAAGCACATACTTACTTTGCATCAAAGCCCTGAAGTTAATGAACCTGAAATCCCGACTAACTTGTTAAGAAAGTTTGTTTCATATGCAAGGCAAAAAGTATTTCCTAAATTAACAGATGGTGCTTTGGAAGAAATAAAAGAATTTTATTTAAGAATGAGAAAAAGTGGAGGAGGTGAAGGTGGAATAAAGTCAATTCCAATTTCTGCGAGGCAGCTGGAGGCATTAGTTAGATTAAGCGAGGCTTCTGCGAGGGCGAGGCTAGACGACAGAGTTACAAGAAAAGATGCAAAAAAAGCTATAGAATTGCTGGATTATTGCTTGATGCAGGTAGGTTTTGACAAGGAAACAGGAAAGATAGACATAGACAGGATAGCAACTGGTATAGCGGCAACTCAAAGAAGCCACATTCTGGTCCTAAAAGATATAATTGGTGAACTTGAAACCAAGCTTGGAAAAACAATTCCTTTAGATGAAGTTGTTGCTGAAGCTAAAAACCGTGGTTTAGATGAAGACAAAGTTGAGGAAGCTTTAGAGAGACTAAAGCGTTCGGGTGATGTATACGAACCTAAGAGGGGATTCATAGGTAAACTATAATTAAATAATATTAGGGGTGAAAATTTTAAAAATGCCTGAGCTAGAGCAAAAGCAGTTCCAAAAAAGGCAGATCGCTTGCAAAGTCAGAATTTCTGATATTTTGAATAATAATCTTGTAAAAGATGAACTCTCAGCAGGATTTATAAAATTAAATGATATGAATGTTTCTAGGGTCAATATTATCGCTACTGTTGTTTACAAATCTGACCAGGAATCAAACTACAGGAGCGCAATAATTGATGATGGTACTGGGAAAATTTTGTTAAGAAGTTTTGAAAATGCTGATATTTTTTCTAAAATTGATGTGGGTGATCCTGTTATAGCTATTGGAAAGATTAGGGAATTCAATAATGAAAAATATATCATACCAGAGATCCTTAAAAAAATGAATAATTTTGAATGGGTTAATGTTAGAAAAAAAGAATTGGAGGATAATAAGATAAATGCTGATAAGGATATAAAAAATGATAATGAAAGTCCTGTTGAAGAAATTTCCACTAACATAAATGAGGAAATTTATAGTTTAATTAAGAAACTTGATAATGGTGATGGTGTTGCTATTGATGATGTGATTAAGAATTCTAAAAATAATGATGTAGGGGAGATTATAAACAATTTACTGGGGAATGGAGATATATTTGAGATACGCCCAGGAATGATAAAGGTATTAGAATAATGCAGGTGTTACATAAACTTCAATGAATGCTGCTGCTATTAAAAATCCTATTGATAGCATGATTAATTCTGAAAAGTCTATCATAATTGTGGAAAATTTTTGTGTTTTGTAATGTTTCCTGATTAAAGCAACCGAAAGGATACCCCCTGCCAAACCACCATAAAAATACGCTGCTATTTCAAAAATACCATGGGGTGCATATCGTAAAACTCCATAAGAAATGACATGGAGGTAGCCGGAATTTTGAAATAATCCCATTGAAGCTGTGATTTCAGCTAATTTTATTCTGATAAAATTACCTATAGCCGCTCCAATAACAGTTGCATTCCAGGCTAAAATAAATATTGCACCTGCACCGAAAATCAGGGCAAATAATATGGAGAATGCCAACACTTTAAAATTATTGAACAAAATTTTCCAGAATATACTTAAGTTATGTATAGCATCTCCAGAAACTTGGTTGTTTATTGCTCTTATTGTTCCAACCTGCTTATCAAATAAGACATTGATAGTTTCTGTAGGTAACAAAATATACCACATAGCAGTAGCCAGCGTTATTCCAATAAATAGGAACATAAAAAACAAAATTGCTTTATTATGTTCTTTAAGAATTGATGTTTCATGATCCATAATCATATCCTTGGTTTCTTCCAATTTCATGGTATTATAGAATATAGGCAAAGCTGCCATTGTAATTAAAAAAACCATGATTAAGCTTGCTTGGTCCCTAAAGATCCATAGTGCAAGGAATATTCCGACTGAAGTGTACAAGAATCCAAGAAAGAATGTTTCCCATGGCTTTTTTTCTGCTTTTAAAGGTGCTAATAGTGATTCTAATACCATAATTTTTTACTTGTATGTATGGTTTATATATTTTTTGAATGTTAAGAACCGCCAGTCATAGACTGGATGAAAAATTTTGACATTATAATAACAATTAAATTTATAAATAAAATGTGTTTATCTGGATTTATGGCTGATTATAAGAAAATGTTGGAGGATGTGAGGAAAAACCTTCCAGAATCTGTTTTTCTGAAGGAAAGGTTTGAGATACCTAAGGTTCTTGGGCATATCCAGGGAAACAGAACCATCATATCAAATTTCCTGCAGATAGCTTCAGTTTTAAGAAGAGACTCAAATCATTTACTAAAATATGTTTTAAAAGAACTTGCAACTCCTGGTGAAATAAAGAAAAGTGGGGCTTTGATTCTAGGGACAAAGGTTCCTGCATCAAGAATAAATGATAAAATAAGGCAATATGCGAATGAGTTTGTGCTTTGTTCTGAATGTGGAAAACCAGACACAAAAATAGAAAGGGAAGACAGCATAAATTATCTGAAATGTACTGCTTGCGGTGCAAAAAATATAGTTAGGGCAAAGATTTGATCTAAAAAATTTACCCAAACCACCTATTCAATCCTTCTTGTTTGTCCTTCTCCTTGCCAAACACACCTTCAACCCTGTTTTTAGTCAATTCTAATACTTGTTTAAGATAAGATGGAAGGTTGTATTTATCAGACAAAGAAATTGCAGGTTCCAAATATTTTACTATAGTCCCTTCTGAAACAGTGAAGATTATCCTGCTGCCACAGCTTAGACATTTACCAGCTAAAGGTGGTCTTCTGTACTTTTCAGTACACTTGCTGCATCTAAATTGTTGTGTTGAAAATTTTCTTAAATTCCCTTTGATATCCCTTAACAAATGTTTTTCTATTACCAGTCTTGCTACATCAGCTGCATCAACTGCCCTGATTTTATCTGCTAAATCCATCTGGCCCTTTAATTTATCCTCCATAGAAGGTATCGTCTTATAAGCAGAACACCTAATACCTGAATTTAGATTATTCACATTATGTGTAAAGGATATTCTTCCGTTCTGATTTTTAGAATTCAGTAAATTTATGAATCTTTCAATTCTTACACTTGAAGGGGATTTGTATTGCTGTGCTGCATCATAAAACTCTAGAGGATATCTCCTCATTACATCCAAGTCAAACACCATATCATCTACTTCATTTGGATTGAGAATTGATGTTAAAACTAATGGGGCGTCTTGAGTTGCCCCTCTTGAGCCTGGAAGAAATTGTCTTGAAAAATTTAGCAAAGCATCCATCAAAAGTGTAACTGATGCCTCATCACCATCACAATCCCTTCTTGTTGCAGCATGAAACAATGGGTGGGCAAAAAAAGCTTGAGTTTTTGAAAATCCTATTATCCTACCAACAATCCCGGCAGAAGTATGTGGTGCTAATGCAATTACTAGCTGGCCTACAAGATCTTTTTCAGACTTTAGATTATAGAATTTTTTTAGATTATAAAGTGAAACTAAAATATCATCAATAAACAGGCTTGTTTTATATAGAATTTTATCAGCTCCGATTTCCGGAGCATCCTCGCAATTAGGAAGTATAATATCTTGAGGTATTAATTCTAATATTTGGTCTAATTCTTTCAATTCCTCACCATCGATATCTTTAGAATACCCTAGCTTCTTCAATTCATCTACTGATGTACCAATTTCTTTCGGTGTGAAATGTGTTATAGGCAGCTGGGTCATATCATACCTTGTTGTTCCATCTTTATTTACAGGAACTTCGTGCTTTGCCCTGAAAATACCTTTTGCAAAATGCTCAGGGATGTGATTTTTATTTGATGTTCCCCTTACTCCTTTTATCAGGTCTGGATATTGCTCCATTTTTATTTTTTTGGCTATATTTTTGAAATAATTTTGTATTTCTATTTTTTGTGTCTTGTATTGCTTGGTTTTACCATGCTTGCATTCTGTGCCATCGATTAAACCACACATATCACAATAACTGATTTTCTTTGTTTTTGAATCACATTGTTCACATATACTAAGGACTGTGTCTTTGTTGCACTTACTGCAGAAATATGTAGGAAACTCAGCTTCTACAAACCCCACACCCATTGCATTTTGGAAGGATCTGGTTTTACCTCCTTGTTTTCCAATCGGAAATAATGTGTGTGGGTTTCCTTCCATCTTTCTTACTTTTCCTTTTTCTGGACGGCCCATCCTGCATCCTATGAAAGTTCCTGATTTGTCTCTGACTTTTATGTCGGATGTAGAATTAATTAATTCCAGAACATCTTCAATTTCTGAATTATAAAATTTATTAGGAAAATCTAAATTATTTGGATGTAAAATATCATAAATAACTTGCCCATCATTCTTGTCTATTATTGTAAATTCCCCATTAATATAAATGTGTGGCAATCCAATCAATTCTAATACTCTTTTTCCAACTTCATTCTTAGGTAGGATTATTTTGTTTATGTTTTCTCCATCAAATTCTATCTTAGCTGATGTAATCCATTTAAGTAATTCAATAAAATTTTCTTTAGAAATTACTTTCCAATGATAAGTATAGCTCGGGTGTAAGGGTACTTTAAGTTTTTTGCTTAGGGTCAATATTGTCTTTGCATCTGGTCTCTCATGCAGGTGATTTCCGATTATCTTTTCCAGGTAGTCTTTACTTGCACCAGTCAACTCTGAAAGTTTATCATAGTCAAGATATCCAAATAAGTTGACAATTGCTTTCTCCGCCTCGAGTGACCACCATTCTTCACAATAACCTGCTGGAACAAGTACATGTGCTCTATTGAAAAAATCCCCATAACTTACCAAGATATCCCCCAGAAAAAGTATTTCTTTTATTGATTTTGTTACTTGTCTTGCTTTTTGCTCTGTATCGATTATCTGAACACTGTTATCATTTAATTTCACAATTGGCCCCTCTATAGAATCACAAACTGTGATAGCTGTTGCTTTTCCAGGTCTTTCAACTTTCAGCTGCGTCCCTATTGCTAAGTATTTGTCAAGAACTATCATTGTTGCCGGGTTTATTGATGTTGCAGAGTATCCTGATGTTCTACATCTCCCATATCTTAATCTAAATCCACCAGTACAAGAGGGATGACCTAGAACAGGTCTGCCTGCAACTAAATCCTGGATATACGTAAAGATTGGTGTGATATTTTTTTTAGAAGAAAATTTTTGTTTTGCTTTGACTTCCTTTTGTATGTGTATAAATTCAGTCAAAAAATCCCAGTGACCAATATCAAATTCTTCACCCCATTTTTTAAGCTGAGATCTTACCTTGGTGGCTTTTTGTGCAATACATTCTCCAACAACTAAACATGGTCCACTCCTTATTCTGTTTGTTTCTATTCTTTCTAAGTCCTTATAGTTTGATACTTCAATTTCTTCTGAAGGATCCCCATCAACTTGAACTGGTAAGTTACTGATAAGAAACCTTATTTCCTTCTGACTTGGTAAATATTGAAGATTTGTGACCCTCTCATGATAATCATAAAGCTCTGTTACCATTCTCCTTATCTCTTTCTCAGTTGGATCATACACATCATATCCAAATTTTTTCCTTAGATAATCTGCTAGAACAACACTTACAGCTCCGGCAGTTCCACCTGCACTTCTAATAGGACCTGCATACATCAGAGAAAAATATTCCTTACCATCTTTTCTTTTCTTAATCTTTAGTTCAACAAAACCTTCTAAGGGTGACGCTACAACACCAAGAGTTAAATAAGCCAACCCTACCCTTATTCCAGTCTCTATGGCCTCTTTTTGTGTTTTGAACTTACAGAATTTTTCTTGTGATGTTTCTAAAGATATTGCAAATGCAACTCTCCAGTCAAGTTTTCCATAAATCGATTCTAATTCCTTTATTCTTTTGGGTATTCCGCTTTTCATTAGTTGAGGTATAGCAACACTGACTAATCCTTCAACACGTTCAGCCATATTTTTAGCAAGAGGTATATTTACTGTCTCTTCTGGGTCATAACCTTTTGATCTTGCCTTATTTGCAATTTTATAAGTGTTATCAATCTTTTTTGTTATGTCCTTGATATAATTGTTATTTATCATTTTTCCAATTTATTTTTTATTTACCAAATTTTAGAATTTTTACATCCCTTGTTTGTAAATTTACGATTGGAACTCTGCTTGGTTCGGGGTTATGACCCACTTTTTCCTGGAATGATGTCTTGCCTTGCCAGCAACTCCCGCAGATTAATGTAGTGTTTCTGTAATTTGCCGTTATAGATTTGTGTATGTGCCCGCTAAGAAAAAAATCAGGGATTCTCTCTATTAATAAGGGGTCTTTTTTTGTATCTGGGATATAGAGTGTAGATGTATGTGTAGGTGCCAAATGTCTTCTTTTTAACAAAAACTTCATTATTAAATCGGCCCTGTCGTATCCACCTTGATTTCTTAAAGAATCTACTTGTGCAGCAAAATAATCAAAGGAATATCCGTGGTACATCAATACATCAAAACCTAAAAAATCATCTGAGGAATTTATGTTAACCAAAGAGGGGTTTGAAACCATGATAACATTATCCATCTCATTTAGTGGTTTTGCAAAATCATTTGATAAGGGTGGTTGTGGTTCAGCAATACGCAAGGCATCGTGGTTGCCTGGACAAATGATCAGAGGAATATGATTTGGTATTTGCTTCAGTAATTTTGCGCATTCCTCGTATTGTTGGTATATGTCCTTGATTGTTAATTCCTTATCCTGTTCAGGGTATATACCACATCCATCAACTAAATCTCCTGCAATAAAGATATAATCCACATTTTTCGATATGTGTTTTTGTTGTTCGTTTCCAATTTCCCCGTTGATCCATTTGATGAATTTGCTGAAATCATCAGGTAAAAATTTTGATGACCCTACATGCAAGTCTGATAAAAACAGGGCATATTTTTCTTCGTTTGATTTTTTAAATTCCTTATTTGTAGGTACATCAGGCCACACAATATTATTTGCAAAAATAATTGTGTCAACATTAACCCCCACAACACCAATAACCTCGTCTAGAACTATACTTGTTGCTTCACTAAAAAGCCTTGGTTTATTTTTGTTGACTAATACCCTCCTTTGCCCAGAAGGATCTTCTAAAAGTAACAGTAAGTTTCCGTTTTTTGTTAATTGTTTTTTGCTTACAATACCTATAATTGTTGTGGCTTCTTTTTCTTTTTTGTTTATTATCTTGTTTATTGAAACTGTATTTTTTAGCTCTTGATGCTGTTTTAAAATTCTCTCTAAACCCCTGTACCTGTTGTTAAAATAATCCACAAAGTCTTGTGAGTCTCTCTTTTTTGATTCTTCTTTATAAGAATATATTATTTTAACTTTATTTTCTTGAGTTTGTTTTTCAATCTGTTGTGTTGTTGTGTTATCTGTTGGTTGTGGGGTGGTTTGGTTGATTAATTTATTCAACTCCTTCCCAGCAACTGCAACATCATTGATTTTTTTGGTTTTTAATATGTCAAATATTTTTGAGACGTGGCCGTAATCATCGAGTTCCCTTAATAATTCTGAGCTTATAAGAACTCCTTTCTTTAAAAAAATGTTTATAATTTCTCGTTTTTTTTTAATAAGTTCTTGTTGCATATTCTTTGTTGTATATTAAAAGTTCATATTTTCTTCCAAAATTTTTTTGATTCTTGGTAATGTGTTCTCAGGCACCCCTATAGCTATGTCTCTTGTTCTTCCATACCTTCCCTTAGATATTACTTTGGCATTTACTATTCCCAGCATATCAAATTCAGAGATGATATCTGAAACTCGCCTTTGGGTTAGTATGGTTGTGTTTGTTTTGTTGCACAACGTCTTGTAAATTTCATAAACTTCTCCAGTGAATATGTTATTTTTTTTATTTGATTTTATGGATAATATTGAGTAAAGAACAAGTTGGTATTGTTTAGGTTGGGTTATAACTACATCTATTACTCTGTCCCTGTCGATTTTTTCTTCTGCTTCGTCAATGTGTTCTATTGTGATTTTTTTGTTATTTTTTCTGTCTGCTACTTCACCAGCAACCCGGAGCAATTCAAATGCCCTCCTGGCATCTCCGTGGTCACGTGCGGCGTATGCTGCACATTTTTCCACCACTCCATGATCTAAAACATCTTTGTTAAAAGCCAGTTCCGATCTTTGTTTTAAAATTGATTGTATTTGAAATGCATTGTATGGTGGAAAAACAACCTCTTCTTCAGATAATGATGATTTTACTCGTGGATCTAAATTATCAACAAACATAACATCATTAGAAATCCCAATAATAGAGATTTGTGATTCTGTCTCTTCTTCATTTATCCTAGTTAAATTGTAAAGTGCATTATCTCCTGTTTTGTTTACTAACTGGTCTATTTCGTCTAAAACAAAGATGTAGTTTTGTCTTTGGGTTTTAATGGCTTTGAAAAATATCCTGTATACTTCTTCTGTGGGTAATCCTGTTGGGGGGATTGATTTTCCTAATTCTCTTGCTAACTGTGCAACCAATCGGTATTCTGTGTCGGTGCTTCTCTTGAGTTTGCAATTAAGGTATATCACCTTCAACGGTATGTTTTGTTTTTGTGCAACCCCCATTAATTTTTGTATTGTGTGTTTTGTTGTTAGGGTCTTTCCTGTCCCAGTTTTACCATAAATAAAGATATTGGATGGTTTATCCCCTTTTAAGGCTGGAGCAAGAATGTTTGCTATTTGTTTTGTTTGTTCTTCCCTATGGTGTATCGTTTCAGGAATATAAGTTGATTGAATGGCTCTTTTATCAAAAAACACACTCTCCTTTCTCAGAAATACTTCAAAGAACGATTCCAACCCCCTTTCTACCATAAATTTCCAGACGAAATGGAGGTATTTAAATATTACCTTTACTCACACCACCCCCTTATTTCCTATGGAAACCCATAATAATAAAGTAATACCAAATAATATAAATATATTATATATTAATTTTCTATATAGAAAATAATAAAACAAACAACCAAACACCAAAAAAACCACATTTCCAATAGAAAAGTAGGGGTGAACCACCATAGTTTATTACCTAATGATGATAAAAATAAGAACATTTTTAAATAATTTAATTATACTCTATAAAATGTTATCACAAAGAGCAGAAAAACAAATCAAAAACCTAGGATTAAATAGTTACGAAGTCAAAATCTGGACTGCTTTGCTTAGCAGAGGGGTCTCTA
>CEQE01118158.1_pt1 | contig 22009 bp, 10 predicted proteins | sample 356201 | NCBI WGS metagenome assembly CEQE01 (sample SAMEA2619970, study PRJEB7988) | marine metagenome | biome: marine biome (ENVO:00000447); feature: mesopelagic zone (ENVO:00000213) & marine oxygen minimum zone (ENVO:01000065); material: "saline water (ENVO:00002010), including plankton...
ATCGACAATTGTTCGTACTGACGTACCACGAACCACCGCGTCTAACACGATTCGATGAGCCTTCACTGTACCAGCTTTTCGTCCATTCCCACACATTACCTGCCATATCGTAAGCGCCAAACTGACTGGGGCTGTCTGTTGTTACAAAACCTTCGTAGGTCTGTCCGTTGTAAAAGCCAGCCGGTGTGGTGCCGTTATCCCAAGGGTCTCCGCTACCCGAGTAATTCGCCCTGCTTCCGTCTATACTGTTGCCCCACGGATAATCGTAACCGCTATTGCCTCTTGCCGCTTTCTCCCATTCATATTCGTCAGGCAGGTGCAGTCCGTAGTGTTCAGCAAATTTGTAGGCGCCAAACCAGGTTACTTCTATTACCGGATGACCCCCATAGCCCTCGGTTACAATAAATGTTGTGCCGTTCCAGTCAATTCTACCGTAATTGTAACTGTCAGATGGTTCTCCCAAATCGTACAACTCATAGTTACCGCCTGGGTATTCTCCATCACCGGGATAAAATCCCTCCACATCACCACCGCTAAGCCACACTTCACCGGTTGCGTACGCTTCTATTAAAAATTCGGTGTACTCAGCATTGGTTACTTCATATTTCATGATTTGGTAATCGTAATCAATGTTCAAAATCTGATCATCACTGCCGTAGGTGTAATCTCCCGCTTCAACGGTTACAAATTCAAACGGTATTTCTCCGGCAACATGCCCGGTGGCAATCACTTTCACTTTGACATTTTCGTCAAAAGTGTTGTTGTATTCCTGTCCCAGATTCCATTCGATTTCTTTACCGGTTCCCGGCACCACACCCGTACCCACAGCACCGGTAACATAGACGGTTAAATTATATGTAGCGCCGGCATCAAAGCTAACTTCCACGGTTACATTAAAATCTGTGAACAGCGTATCCTCGGTTAAGTCGTAGGTGATGTCCACTATTTTACTGCCGTCTGTTCGCTGCGCGGCGGTTACATTGGTTACCTGCGCCTGTTGGGCAAAAGCAAGCTGTAAGGTGAGCAGTACAAATAAATAGCTTAGTTTTTTCATGGTTGTCCTCCTGTTAATAATTTTTTTCTCAAACCGTTTTCACCATTAGTAAAATCCAAGTTATGTAAAGTGATAGTAAAATAATCACTATCTCTTATAGTCTTCTGCAAATACTGAGAAAATGTACGAAGAAAATATTATAATTTCAAGATTGTACCTGCTATAATGCCGGATGTGTGATTGAATCTTTTAATTGAATAAAACGGGCTAACCTATTTTTTGTTGTAACCAATTAAGCTGTTTGTCAAAACCATCACCCTCACCTTCCGAAGGATCCTGTGGATTATCCTCTCCCGTCAAGGGAGAAGAGAAGAGGGGGTGAAATTCACAAGGTTGAAAAAGATTGTAACCCTCAAATGTGTACTTGTGAGAAAAGTAATTAAAAAATAATTGTATGGCTTAATGAAAAAGCAAAACCCTTAGCATAATTAAATATCCCGCCGTTCTGAGAAAATCCAAAATCCATTACATAGTGGTTGGACTTAAAAGAAAACCCTGTTCCCCACTGAAAATTTTCTTTACCACCTAGTGCCAATCCGAGGCGAATGGGAAACCAATCCTTCACAAAATATTCGACACCACCTGAAAGTCTGGGTATTTTTGAAAAATTCAAATCATCCGTAAACATCTGCCTGTAATTTGCAAACAGTGTAAGATTGTGCTTCCAATCATATTGAAAGCCAAACAGCGCCACCATGGGGTAGGATGTAGAATATCCTTTAATGTTATAGCTGGTATCCGATTTCACAGCATTGTCCATTAAGTTTTCCACATCTGCAGAATCAAGCAAATCAACCGTATCTGTGTTTACCACAATATGATAATCAGTCAATATGGAATTATCATCACTCCAGTTGATTGACCCAAAAATATTATTTAATGAAAATGCAAATGTCATATCAACCTGTTTCGCAACAATACCCATATCAAAAGCAAATCCAAGTCCTCCAAAACTGTTTTTCACCTGTATGTCTGCATCCAATGTCAGACTGTCCTGATAGGAGGTGATATTTCCTGAAACATTTTCTGTATGAATGTTGGCAATCCCGTAGAGCAGTTTTAAAGCGCCTCCCGCATACCAGCTGTCAGCAATCTCATTCAAAACAGGGTGTGTTATTTCCATTCCATATCCAAGGGAAATGGGTACAACTGCCTGCAGATCAGCATTCAACTCATTCAGCTCCAAAGTTTCACCGAATTCATTTCCGTTAAAAAGTGTTTCAATGAGTGATTTAGGAATTACCACTTCTCCGCTTACTTCCGCGTCAACGGAAAAGGCAAAATTTCTGTAAGATAGTCCCAAAAGCTGCCCTCTCACCAACGGCGCCAGACTCAAGCCATCGCTGTGAAAAGCATCTATAAATTCCTGTTTTCTTGAACCGGATAGGTGTTCTCCGCTTAGGAGATAATTATTTAATAATGATGGGGAAATTGAGTTATTCATTAATCCGATATTGGGGGCGAAACGAAATGAAAAATTTGGATTATCATAAAAGCCCAGATTCGCCGGATTCCATCCAAATACATTGCTGGATCTCGCTTTGGTCATATACGTCCCTGCGGTGGAAATAGAATAAGCGGTCATATTCACTTGTCCTTTGATTGGCGCAAAATTCAGCGCCATAACAAGGATGGTTATTTTTTTCAATTGACTCAACATGGTTTTAATCCGGGTCTACCAGATAATCCATTGACCCCGACAATGAAATGGTCAACGAATCGGTTGATAAAAATTTTGACGGTATTGGGTCACCATTCTCATCGGTTTGTCCCAATACATTTATTGTAGCTTGCACATACATGGAATCCTTGTTAAAAAGCTCAAGTTTGTCATCACCCAAATCCAACGAATCCAAGCCGGATTCACCGGCGGTAATAAGCAGAGAATCCACCAGAATTTCCGCTGCGCCCGATTCAAATGCTAACGTGTCCTGGCTTATAAGTACGGTGACGGCACTGCCAAACTCAAATTGATTATTGTAGCGGATAAAAACAACAATCTTTTCAATTTCCTCCGGAACCGTTTCTCCTGCATCTACTTCTGTAATCAATTCAGAATTGGTCGTAATTTGTGCATCAGGACCAATCTCCAGTTCCAGTGGCGCCCGGACGGAAAGCAGTCCTGCAATGGTTTGATCAGACGCAACGGTTCCAGAAGTACCATCGCCTCCCACACGCGCAGATCCATAAGCCATAATTTTATCCGGCTGAATGTTGATCAGCTCATTGGCATCAGGAATAATTACACTGGAACTGTCAGATATATTCCAGTTGGAAATAGATGATGTGACTGTATCCCCGTCACTATTGCTTGCATCCATGGTGAGATCCAAAAAGACAGGAATGGTGATATCCGAATCAAAATCAATACGAATCTCCACATTGGTAAAATCAAACCCATCCATATCATCCGGTAACGCAGAAATTTCCTGTTCCACTTTATCAATTGTCACTTCCACCGAATCAATAATACCTGTTATAGATCCAAACCACAAAGTATCAATCAATACATCGATGGCAATGGAATCATCCAGTGTCAGGGAAAGCAATTGGTCACTGGGAATACCCAAAGTGGAAGAATAATTTATGAGTTGCTCGTCAATTGATAAATTTAAACTGTATCCGGACACATCAATGGTTTGCTCTGCTGGTTCTGTTGATGATGTAATCTGGAAGGTGTCTACTAAACTGGATCCGCCTAATGTCAGTTCTTCGATTGTAAAAACAACATCCGCTTCTAATCCGATAAAATTCTGGATGGTCAACTGAATTTGCCCGGAATCGATCAAGGCCGTTTCTACTTTGGTGTCATTATCCAATTCAATTACATCTTCCGTTATATTATCTTCCTGGCTGATATAGCCAGTGACTGCATTAAAGGTCAGTTCAGGCAGGTTGATAGCTACGTTGATGGAATCGTTTAGATAATAAGTGTTGGCAGCTGATTGTGTTATGGTTGTTGTGCTGTAAGTGAGGCGTTGATCCTCCAGACTTACCGGCTGCAGGTCGTAACCAGCCAAATTTATGGTGTGGCTGATTTCACCGGGAATAATGGTTAATAATGTATCAAGACCAATACCATCGCGAACCAGTTCGGGTACCGTCAACTGCACATCCGCAACACCACCGATATTATTATTGATTATCATATCCATCTGACCGGCCGATATAGAAGCAATCTGGATTTGCGATTCCGATTCGATAACAATTTCCCCTTCTTCGGTAATCGTCTGGGATTCAATCTGCCCCGTAACCTCACTAAAAAATATATCTGTAATCGTTAAATCCAATTCCACATTATCAGTCTGGGATATGGTAACACTGTTTGGGTCAGTGTCACTTGTAGAAATCAGATAATGATAATCAAGGCGTTGGTCTGCGTAATCCATAGTCATGGTCCAGCCACCCATATCGGCGGTTGGTACAGAAAATATACCTGTTTCCAATTCAAAGTTTTGCGTGAATGCGGAATCCACAGTACCAAAATACAAACTGGGGATAACAAGATATACATTTCCCGTTAAAGGTAAATTATTAGTTACAGTAATATTCAAATCTCCATTGGACATAACCGCTTCTTCCACTACCGTTTCCGATGGATCCAGCACAATACTGCTGGTATCGCTAATAGACTGTGCCGGCACAACAGCATTTGCCTGAGTAACTTGAAAATCACGCGCTGCCAGACCAATCGTGAAGGTGGAACTCAGGTCCGAATTGGTTACTGTGACTGTATCCCCTTGTGATCCATTTGAAGTCCCCGAAACTTCAACCAGCAAATCGCCCGGTAAAGTCATACCGCTCACATCCTGGGTTCTTGTGGAAGAATTTCCGGGAGCAATTTCCGTATCCCAAACCAACTGGAATATTTGTGTACCAATACTGCTTTTTACATCAACGTAGATAGGGGCACCCAGAGAGATGAACAGATTATTGGTTATGGTTACATCAATATTTCCCGAACTGATGTCCACAGAAGTAAATGAATCAAAGCCAATTGATTTCTGCTGGGGAACAAGGGCTGCAGTATCTATGATTATATCGGCGCTTCCTCCGGCAGATTCAATTGCTGCCTCTATGGCAGAAACCAAATCTTGCGGCATTATCTCTGTGAATGAAATGGGGTCGGTTTCTTCCCCACCAATATTATCAAGTTCGATCAGTCCTATCTCCGCATCAATAAGTTCGGAAATATTATCCAGACCAACGGAATCATAACCAATGGTAAATGCGGTATTGGAACTATCCACTGTAATGGAGCTTGCGTACTGCACAAAACTCTTTTCAATAGGATCAATCTTTAATTGGCCACCTACTTCCACCGAGTCAATTTTTACCGATTTATTAAAGACATAAATAGAATCTTCGTTCACACTAATCAGAGAATCTTCCTGCAGACTATGGAGGTCAACTGTAAAATCGGTAAGTGGAAAATTGAGGTTTACAGTCCAGGATGACAACTTGGCTTCGGCGGGATTTTCAAGTGTACAGCTGAAAATATTTAATAAAATTCCGGCTGTTACTTGAATCCAAGCTATTAAAAAATGTGTTTTCTTAGCGAATAAAAATCTTTTCATTTTATCAATGGGAAAATAATTACTAATTTGCTCCGAAATAAACTCACCGATTTTAAACAAATAAGCATACCAATGTCAAAACGAATCTCCTGGACAGATTATTTTATGAACATTGCACAAGAAGTTGCATCTCGTGCCACATGCGACAGAAAGCATGTGGGTGCCGTCATCGTTCGTGGAAAAACGATTCTATCCACAGGATACAACGGCAGCATCCGCGGACTACCCCACTGCAATGATGTTGGACATGAAATGGAAAATGATCATTGCGTTAGAACCATCCACGCTGAGGCAAACGCCATTGTTCAGGCAGCCAGGAATGGAATCAACATCGACAATTCTGAAATCTATATTTCAGCCAGTCCCTGCTATAACTGCTTCAAAATGATCGCCAATGCAGGTCTCAAAAAAATATACTACGCTGAATTTTACCGGGATGAAAGAATCAAGGAACACGCGAAAGAATTGGGTGTTGAGCTTGTTCATCTTGGGGAATGATGCTGGTTTGGATGTTGGATGTTGGAATATTTCTTTGTGTCCCTATTTTTTTCACATTGAAATGGATCCTTTCCGGAAATCGGTTTTCCCGATCTGAGCATTAATCAACACAGGAATTCCTGACTTTGCTGTCTCTTTTGCTTGCAGCAAAACTGCTGGAATGTCATCTCCTTTTTTTAACAAAAATCCTTTACCACCGTACCCTTCTGCTGCAATGTGGTAATCGGTTCGCCGAAGAGTTGTGCCAACGTCATCCCCGAATATTTCGGTCTGTTCTCTTTCAATCTGCGCCCACGATGCATCTGTCCCTACTAATGCAATAACAGGAATCTTGTGCCTGACAAATGTATCAAATTCTGCTAGACTGAACGCCGCCGAACCGTCACCCCAGATGAGCCACACTTCTGACTCAGGATTGTGTAATTTTGCTGACATGGCAAATCCGCCGCCCACTCCCAAGGTGCCAAATACACCGGGATCAAGCCACGACAACGGAGACCTCGGTTTGAGGATGTAGGATGCTGTTGAAACAAAATCACCTCCATCCGCCACAATGATGCTCTTTTCATCCATTACTTTTTCCATATACTGAAGCAACTTCAACGGATTGATATGCTCATTTTCCGCCTCTGCCTGCCGGTTAATTTCAGATTCTCTATCAACTTCATTTTTCGTTAAAATTTCAAACCACCGGCTCCACTTTCCATCGGTGCCAATAGATTTGTCTGCCAGCGCTTGAAGAAATCTTCCTGCATCACCGTGAACGGCAAGTGCCGGTTTTCTGTTTTTTCGCAGCTCTTTCCGGCTTCGGTTAATTGTAACCACAGTAGCATTGAGATTTATCTTTCTCCCATATCCAAGGCGGAAATCGAACGGAAATCCGCACACAATGACAAGATCTGCTTCCTTCAGCGCTTTTCCGCGTTTGTGCCTGAATTGGATTTTATTTTCCCGTCCTAAAAGTCCCCGTACCATCCCCGCAAGGTAGGTGGGTAGCCCGAGTTTTTTAACTGCAGATTTAATGCTGTCCGCCTCATGAGGCAACGCCATGGTTTGACTGCCCATAACAAGCACCGGCCGCTCCGCACATTTGATAAAATTTACTGTCCGGTTCAAGTCGCCGGAGGTGTGATTGGGTATATTTGAATCAACACTCGAAAATGGCGAATTGTCTTTATTCCTGAACAGGTTGTTTAGGTGTCTTTTGGCATACAGATTCAGTAATTTCCCGCCTAATGACTTCCCCGATCCCATCATTTCATTATACCACTTCCGCACCAGATTTTCATCATAAAGAAGATCAACGGAAAGTTCTACAAAAACGGGTCCCGGAACACCATCTTTAGCAATTTTAAATGCGCGATTCAACACAGGTGAAATTTCTCTCACCGTCTTTACAGAAACCGCCCATTTTACATGGTGCTTCATAAGCGCCATTTGATCAATGTCCTGAAGTGAACCTCTCCCTTTCAGCATGGTAGCTGTTGCGCCACCCAGGATAATTACCGGTGACTGCGCCATCTGGGCGTTTTTTACCGCCGTTATTGTGTTGGTGCATCCGGGACCTGCGGTCACTGCAGCAACTCCCGGAATACCTGACAACCGTGCAGAAGCATCAGCGGCAAACACCGCATTTTTCTCATCCCTAACATTAATAACCGTTATACCGTCTTTTTTACAACTCACCAATATGGGGGAAATATGCCCGCCACAGAGTGTAAAGAGGAATTGCACACCATGGTTTTTTAGAATTGCTGAAACTATATCCCCACCTGTCATTTTCTTGATCATATTAATTAAGGATTAAATCTGTAACCAATAATTCAATTTAATAAACAGTGCCTTCGAGATGGCAGGGTACCACTCATTATCTTCAGAAGAAAAGTAATTTGAATCACCAAGATTATACACCACAAAAAGTGCCCTCCCCGGGGAATATTCCCATCTGAGGACAAACGTCCCCACGGTATTGTCAATTTTGAAATCTGGGTCGCCGGAATAGTCGTACGGTTCAAAATCCAACGTTTTCGGGGCACGCAATCTTTTAAATGAATAATAATCCATGTTGACATTAAACGGCTGGACAAACATCTGCAGTGAAAGGTCCGGTGTGAATGTCCAATCAAGACGGAATCTGAAATCATTCATTCTCTGTTTGGCACTGCTGTAAACGATATTTGTATCTGATTCAACTCCCACCCATTCCGTCCTGTTATCGCTATAATTCTGTGTCAGTTCAATAGACATATTGATAGTGTTGGTTGGTTTAACGGTCACCTCCAATTTGGCCATATACCCCCAGCCACCAAGTTCGTTATTTCCCATTCCATAAACAGGATTGAGTACAATTCGTTTTCTGTTATCAGTAGAAATCCATGCCCACCAGCCCCATCTGAAAGGTGTTGAAATTTCCCATGCACTGCTGTCTTTAAATGTATCACTATCATCGAAATGAGGAAAACCGACATTTCCTCCAAAACCAAATGACCAGTAATTTTTCATCGTGTTCCTTTGATTCAATTCAAGATTATTTGAAAGAACCAGACCATCATTTCTAACATTTCTGAAATAATTGAACCTGAGATCGTTTCTCAGAAAAATTCCCCATGGGTCCTGCTTCCGAATTCCGCCAAAACTGCCAAATGTCCAATTCCCGTTCCGCCGCAGATACCCCAAATCATTGATTTCAAATTGGTCATCGAACCAGGTTCCTAGAATACTTAAATCCCACCAGAGAGGGTCGTTGTATTCAACGTACAATCTGCCACCATTTCCTCGAATATCCCCCACCTGAGATACGGCATATTGACCTGCCACAACAACCCTATTCTCCAGAAATTTTAACCGCCAGTCCAATCCTCCTGCGGATGCCCGGGTGGAGCCGTTTCTTAATACATCCGTCACTATTATTCCAACTGTTGAATGTCGGTTGAATACCGGTTTTTCAATCCTGCCGATAAAATAATTAGTATACGGCTCAATGAGCAGATTTTCTTTTTCAGTTGCATAACTTGTATCAAGACCGGTAAAAACATTATCCTCAAACAGAGAATCAACGGATGCAATCTCATCAGTTGAATATTCCCAGATTCCATATTCCTCATCGGTTACACTTTCAATGATTCCATATTTCAAACCACCGTCTGTTTCACCCAATAATTTCGCGGCAGCAAGAATGGTGGTTGTTTCAGGTTTTTCAAGTTCAGAAGCAATGTCTGAGTGGTAAAAACCGGGTTCGTGCCCGATTCGTCTGGAATGAAACAACTGTAACTGATTGGTAAAAAACGAACTTCCTTCAACAAAAAACGGTCGTCTTTCACCATAGAATGTTTCGAATGCTGTAAGATTCAATACAGACGGGTCTGCTTCCACCTGACCGAAATCGGGATTAACCGTAATATTCAAAGTCGCATTGCTGGAGAGTCCGTATCTCACATCCAACCCCAAATCACTTGTTAATCCGGTTTCATCACCAAACTGGTTACCTCCCAATGAATAGGGTAGAAATTCAAGTTTTTTGGGAGACGGTACATTTTCAATTCCCTTAAGAATTCCGTACAGTGAAATTTCACCCTGAACGCCTCTTTTTCGACCGGGCCAGCCACTATATTCCTGATACCGTTGAATACCCCTCGACATTCCGAGTCCCCAGGGATGATTTCCGTTTGATTCAAAATTAAAGAGTGAAAATGGAAATCTTAATTCAGCAGTCCATCCTTCATCACTTATATTAACTTCTGCATCCCAAACTCCATCCCAGGAACCATCAATGTTTGTATCATTGGAAAATGTAATATCAAATTTAACTCCCGCTGCATTAACACCCATGCCGTAACCTGTCTTATCATCATTGTTGCTGTCAAAAGCTATGAAAAACCAGTCAGCGTTATTGTCGCCCCCCGACATCCAGTCATCCCGTCTTGCTAATCTTGCCACGATTTTCCCGGGTTCGCTGTCATACATTCTGCACCCCACATACATATTTTCATCATCATAGAGAATCCTGACCTCGCTCAATTCCGTTGAACCAGCCAAGTTATCGGGCTCTATTTGCAGAAAATCTGTGATGGGAACGGCATTGCCCCACTGGGCATCATTCAGGTATCCATCAATTTTCGGGGGGGAAGATGTTCTGACTGCTGTGCAGGTTTTTTGAGATAAGACAGATTGATCTATGGTTGTCCCTGAATTATCTTTTTTTTGACCTGTGAGGAATTGACAAATAAATATGACAAGTAAAATAATTTTAAAATTATTAAACACAGAATTCTCTCAGATAACCTAATGGCATATACTATTTTAGGATGAATATTACCAATGTGTAAAGGGCAATTATTTTTTAACCACTCTTGAATTATGGAGATATTTCTCAAACAGTTTTACAAGACAACCTGTTAGCTTGTTTTACTTGGTCATCATAAATTTGATTGTGGTAAATTTGAATAATTTATCTGTTCACATACTTTAACAATTTATATAAAGAATGACTGACGAACGCACAATCAAAATTCAATCTAACGGACCGGGGATTTCAGATTCCGATCTGGACGAAACACAGGAATGGATAGAATCACTGAACGAACTGGTCCGGACAAAAGGATTGGAGCGGGGGCAGTTCATTCTCCGCAAACTTTTAGAGGAAGCCCATGAAAAAGGGATACATCTACCGTTCTCCCTGAACACACCTTATATCAATACGATTTCCGCAGCGGAACAGCCAAAATATCCCGGCGACAGAAAAATTGAACGGCGGATCAAAAGTATTGTCAGGTGGAATGCCATGGCAATGGTGGTCCGCGCCAACAGGCATTTTGAGGGTATCGGCGGTCACATATCCACATTTCAGTCTGCAGCTACATTATATCAAGTTGGATTCCATCACTTCTTCCGCGGAAAAGGAGATCATTTTGATGGTGACCAGATTTACTTTCAGGGTCATACATCACCGGGAATTTACGCTCAGGCATTTTTAGAGGGACGGATATCCCTTCAGAAAATGGAAAATTTTAGAAGAGAACTTGAAAAAAACGGAGGTCTATCCTCTTATCCCCATCCATGGCTTATGCCTGATTTCTGGGAGTTCCCAACGGTTTCAATGGGACTGGCGCCAATTTCAGCCATCTATCAGGCAAGATTCAATCACTATCTCAAGGATAGGGGAATCAAGGATACCAGCAACCAATGGGTATGGGCGTTTCTAGGGGACGGTGAAGTGGATGAGCCGGAAACTCTCGGCGCTATCTCCCTGGCAACCAGAGAAGAGTTGGGAAACCTCGTATTTGTCATAAACTGCAATCTTCAAAGATTGGACGGCCCTGTTCGGGGAAACGGCAAAATTATTCAGGAATTGGAAACAGAATTCCGCGGTTCCGGCTGGAATGTTCTCAAAGTTATCTGGGGCAATGACTGGGACCCGCTACTTGAGGCGGATAATACAGGATTGCTGATTAAGAGAATGAATGAGGTTATTGATGGTGAGATGCAAAAATATGTGGTTGAATCCGGTTCATTCGCACGTGAATACTTTTTCGGAAAATATCCCGAACTGTTGAAATTGATAGAACACCTGACAAATGATGAAATTAATAACCTCACCCGGGGAGGTCACGATCCCGAAAAAGTATATGCCGCCTATAAAAATGCCATTGAAACAAAAGATAAACCCACGGTAATACTAGCCCATACAATTAAGGGATACGGTCTTGGCGAAGCAGGCGAGGGAAAAAACATTACACACCAGCAGAAAAAACTAAACGATGAAGAATTGAAACAATTCAGAGACAGGTTTGACATTCCTATCCCGGATAAGCAACTTCATGATGCACCTTTTTTCCGCCCCGCTGAAGACAGCGATGAGATTCAATATCTCCTTGAACAGAGGCGGGAACTGGGTGGATTTGTCCCCTCAAGGAAGGTTTTAGTAACCGGATTTAATCCGCCGCCGGAAAAACTAATCGCAGAATTTAAAAATGGAAGTGAAAGACCCGTTTCCACAACCATGGCATTTGTCAGAATGCTGAGCATTTTTCTTAAAGAGAAAAATGTGGGACCAAAAATTGTACCCATTGTACCGGACGAGGCAAGGACATTCGGAATGGAATCTCTCTTCCGGCAGGTTGGGATTTATTCCCACTCTGGGCAGCTTTACGAACCGGTAGATGCTGATATGTTTCTCTATTATAAGGAAGCCACTGATGGTCAGATTCTGGAAGAGGGAATTACAGAAGCAGGATCTATGGCAAGTTTTACCGCTGCCGGCACTTCGTATGCCACTCACGGAATTGACATGATTCCATTTTTCATATTTTATTCCATGTTTGGATTTCAGCGTGTAGGAGATTTGATCTGGGCATTCGGCGATTTGAGAGGGCGTGGTTTTTTATTGGGCGCCACTTCCGGAAGAACAACACTGAATGGTGAGGGACTCCAGCATCAGGATGGGCACAGCCATGTTTTAGCGAGTACCATTCCGAATCTTTATACCTACGATCCGGCATTTTCCTACGAAATCGCTATCATCATTATGGACGGACTTAAACGAATGTACAAAAACAGGGAAGACATTTTTTATTACATTACACTGGGGAATGAAAACTATGAAATGCCATCAATGCAGAAAGGAATTAAGGATGGTATTCTGAAAGGAATTTACAAATATTCATTAGGGCCAAAATCTTCATCGAAGAAAAAACTGCAAAAGGCGCACATTTTTGCGAGCGGCTCGATTTTGAGAGAAGCCAAAAGAGCCCAGGAATTACTGAAAAAATTCAAGGTTTCCGCTGATGTATGGAGTGTAACAAGCTATAAAGCATTGAGGCAAAATGCCCTGAAAACCGAGCGTTGGAATATGCTGCATCCAGGGAGGAAACCAAAAACCCCCTACCTCTCAAAAGTCCTGCAAAAAGAAAAGGGAGTCTTTGTAGCGGTAAGCGATTATATGAAACTCGTTCCGGATCAAATCAATAGATGGGTCCCCGGTGGTTTATTCACATTGGGCACTGATGGATTCGGAAGAAGCGACACACGGGAATCGCTGAGAAGGCATTTTGAAATTGATGCTGAATTTATCTGTCTCGCTGTTTTCAGCCAACTCTCCAAGAGAGGCGATCTTGATTCCAAGGTTGTGCAGAAAGCTGTCAAAAATTTTGGAATTGATACAGATAAAGCCGATCCTCTTGTTTCATAATCTTGCAATTTCAGCCACCGGAGTGTAATTTTGTGGCTCATTTTTAGAACTTGAGCTCAATTATTAAATCAAATTATTATGAAAATCTGTGTATTAATTAAACAAGTCCCCAGCGCCGATTCTACCCTTAGAATAAAGTCCGATGGAAGTTGGATTCAGGAAGAAATGGTCACTTTCACCATGAATGAAAGTGATTTGTATGCACTGGAGGAGGCGCTGCAAATCAAGGAAAAAACAGGCGATGGTGAGGTGGTTGCAGTCTCACTGGGACCGTACAGAATCCAGAGGACAATTCGGGACGCGCTGGCAAGAGGTGCCGACCGTGCAATTCACATCCAGGAGACAACTCCTTATACTACAGATCCCTTTGTTACTGCATCTCTTTTGGCAAAAGAACTGGCAGATGAAAATTTTGATCTCATTTTATCGGGACTTCAATCTGATGATGCGGGAATGGGACAAACAGGCGTTATTCTTGGAGAACTGTTAGGCATGTCCACCGCCACGCTGGTCATGGCAACTGAACTAAAAGATGATTCAATCCGGGTTAAGCGGGAGTTAGAAGCAGGGTGGTTCCAGTGGGTTACATTAAAACTACCTGCATTACTCAGCATTCAATCCGGACTCAATAAACCCCGTTATCCTTCTTTAAAAGGAATAATGGCATCCAAGAAAAAAGAAATCAAGCAAGTCCAAAAGGATGACACTATTGGCGCGCTTCAACCCTTAAATAACATACACGTTCCGCAAAAAGCAAAACGAACGGAAATGCTGGATGGAACTGCAGATCAGATTGTAGAAAAACTGGTTCAAATTATGAAAACTGAAATTAAAATACTCTAAGGTTTAAAATGGATATTCTGATCGTACTTGAACACAACCAAAATCAACTTAACAGAATGAGCTGGGAAGCAGTTACCGCGGGACAAAATCTTGCGAAAGATTTGGGTCTGTCCGTTTCAATTCTTGTCATGGGAAATGAAATTAAATCACTTGCCAACGAAGCTGCATCAAGTGATGTGAGCGAAGTTTTAACGGCTGAACACCCACTTTTAAAATCATATTCTGCTGATGGATATGCTCAAGCATTAACTCAGATCATTGAAAATGAAAACCCTAAATATGTTATCATGGGACACACGTATATGGTACGTGATTTTATGCCCAAAGTAAGTGCACTCCTGAAAAAACCTTTGTTGGCTGACAATATCAGCTACCGAATTGATAGCGGAAATTTGATCTTAACCAAACAGGTTTTTTCAGGGAAATTGGTTGGAGATGTTATTCCTGCGGGAGATGAACCAATTATTTTCACCTTTCAATCGGCGGCTTTTCAGAGCGATGATGTTCAGAAAGGAAATGGGGCTGAAATACGTTCCGTTGAAATTTCATTAGACGATTCAATGATAAAATCCACCTCGGAGGAACCATTTCAGGAAACTGCCACTGCTGTTGATCTTTCATCTGCTGATCTGATTGTAGCTGTGGGACGTGGAATCGGAAAAGAAGAAAACCTTGATTTGATCAAAAAACTGGCGGAAGTCCTAGGCGCTGAAATTGCCTCCTCCCGTCCTATCGTAGATTCAGGGTGGCTTCCTCCCTACCATCAGGTAGGTAGTTCAGGTCAAACAGTGGCGCCGAAAATGTATCTGGCGTTGGGAATTTCAGGCGCTATTCAACACGTTGTGGGAATGAAGGGATCAAAAAATGTTGTCGTCATTAATAAAGATCCCGATGCGCCGTTATTCGAACTTGCTGATTACGGCGTTGTGGGAGACATCCTCGAAATTATTCCAAAATTGTCTGAAGCTGTAACTCAGGCAAAATCCTGATAAGTCAAAATTCAAAAACAATTTTCAAATTTAACTCATAACCTATGACGGAACGTGAAATCTTAGAAATTGATGTATTATTTGTAGGCGCCGGTCCGGCTAGTCTCGCAGGGGCCATTCAACTCAATCGATTGATGAAGGCGAAGGGGAAGGAAATTGCCATCGCAGTCATCGAAAAAGGCGCAGAAGTTGGTTCACATTCACTGTCGGGGGCCATCGTTGACCCGAAGTCATTAGAGGAACTTATTCCGGATTATCTTGAAAAGGGGGCGCCCTTTGAGTCAGAGGTCACTGAAGAACACATGTATTACCTCACTTCTACCAATAAATTCGGATTTCCTTTCATTCCCAAAACCATGTCCCATGATGGATGTTATGTAACATCTTTAGGAAAACTGACCCGCTGGCTGGGTGATATCTGCGAGGCAGAAGGCGTAGATATCTTCTGCGGCTTTGCGGGACAATCCATAATCTACGATGGTGATGACATCATGGGTATTCGCCTCGGTGATCGTGGAATAGATAAAAACGGACAGCCCAAAGTCAACCACGAACCGGGAGGTGATATTCATGCAAAGGTTACCGTTTTCGGAGAAGGCACCCGGGGAAGTCTTACCAAAACACTCATTGAAAAATTCAATCTCATGGATGGGAATAATTCTCAGGTCTGGGCAATTGGTGTGAAAGAACTCTGGCAAATGCCCGAAGGAAGAGTCCCTGAAGGGTACGTGGCTCATACCATGAATTTCCCGCTCGGGCATAACATCTTCGGAGGTGGATTCATTTACGGGATGAAAAATAATATCTGGGATATAGGTCTTGTGGTTGGACTCGACTACGCAGATCCTTCAGTTGATTCTCACCACGAACTGCAAATGTTAAAAACACACCCCTGGATTCAGTCACTCATCGAAGGGGGCGAAATGATTGCCTATGGAGCAAAATCATTACCTGAAGGCGGTTTATTTTCCATTCCCAAATTAACGGTGAACGGCGGAATGCTCATCGGTGACTCGGCAGGATTTTTGAATGGGCAGCGCCTGAAAGGGATCCACCTCGCAATGAAATCGGGCATGCTGGCTTCCGAGACAATTGCAGAAGCTTTAGGTGAAGAAAACTTCAGCGATACTTCACTCTCTAAATATGAAGAGAAAGTGAAAGAAAGCTGGCTCTATGAGGAATTGTGGAAAGTCAGGAATTTTCACCAGGCATTTGACAAAGGGCTCTTGGCTGGATTATTCAATGCAGGTGCCGGAATTGTAACAGGTGGAAGAGGTTTCGGATTATTCAATCAATTGGAGAGTGAGTCCGGACATTTGAAGTTGAAAAAGAATTCAAAAACAAAAGACAGATATTCTGACCTTCAATTTGATGGAAAATACATTTTAGACAAGGTCACGGATGTTTACCATTCTGCCACTGCTCACGATGAGGACCAAATCCCGCACCTGCATGTTCGGGATACTGACATTTGTCTCACCACTTGCGCCGAGGAATACGGTAATCCCTGCGAGAATTTCTGTCCTGCAGATGTGTATGAAATGACTGGAGAAGGGGAAAACAGGCGATTGCAGATAAATTTTTCAAACTGCGTCCATTGTAAAACGTGTGATATTATGGATCCTTACCAGATAATTGACTGGGTTCCTCCTGAGGGTGGTGATGGTCCCGCATGGGTAAATTTATAAAAAATCGGGTGGAATTATGGATTTGATAAAGTGTGACGTAGATCATATATGAGGTTAAAATTATAAAATAAAACTTGAATCAATAGTCGAGAATGTATAGTTTATAAGCAACTCGAGGTAAAATTGTCTGGAATTACCTATAAATTAAACCTAAAATAACCAAATGTGGAGGGTTAGTAAAATGAAACGACACATAATAACTTTAGGATGTTTATTCCTTCTTGCGACCGCTGGTCTTACGGGTCAAGGATTGGATTTAAACCTCCAAATGCAGGCAGTAGATGTAGATTACGACAACTGGATTAGAGATATGAACGGGGTTTACGATACTGAATGTGCAAATGTATCCCAAAGTATAACTGCATGTTGGCCCGATGCGGCTAACTGCTTATTCGGCTATGATTTGTTAACCTTTGGTATCGGAGATTTACTTAATCACATTGATGTACCTTTACCGTATCCTGAGGCACTTGCTGGTTTCCCGTATGGGCCTATCGCATTAAATGTGCTTCTGTCACCTGAAGGCGGTTTTCTTGTAGGAGAAGGAAGTTCCTATCCAACTTTTGGCTGGGATTCCACCGGATGCGTAACACTTCCCGATGTTCCAATTATTGAGGATGGAGGTACTTATTCCTTTGATCCTGCAACAAACGGATTCGGAATCGTGGGATCAGAAAACTTTGATGATTTTTCTTCTGACCAGTCAGATATCAATCATGGTTTGTTAACCTTCTATGGAGGTGATTCTGACAATCCAGCTGCAACTCGTCTGCAATGGTGGGCAACAGATGGAGTTGGCTCAAATAGCGGAATTGATAACGACGAAACCAGTCCAGATTTTGGTGAATTTAACAGAGTTCTTGGTACTGTTGAACTGCCCATAGATCTTACCGGGACAATGGTAGGGTTTGTAAATGAAACATTCGGTATGGATATCCCACAGGGAGATTACCCAACAGCCGGCGGTTTTTTGGAAGGTATAACCGGCGATGCTTCAACAACAGGATCATCAGCCGGACCTTATTACTTGTTTGATTACGCTGGATCTGACGGGTCACCTTTCTCTGGTGATGAACTCCTGCAGCACACCTCTTATTATATGACATATAACGATTTTGCAGCGTTAGGTGGCGCTCAGATTAATTTCCTTAATGGTTATATGACAGTTTGTGCTGGAGACGCATCATGCGCGTGCGCATATGTCGTTGAACAGGTTCTTCCCCAGTTTGGCTGTCCCACTGACATAGCCGCTGCCGCAGCTGCTGCTGTTCAACCAGTGATTGATGCCTGCCTTGGTGCTCTCGATCCAGCCGACCCTGAGTATATGACAGATGCAGTATGGTGTGGTATTGGTGCATTAATTGCAGGGGCCGCTGCTGCAAACCAAATTTCAGAAGGTGCATGGATATTCCCCAATGATGCTGATCATGACTACGATGGAACCAACGGACGTTTGTTGTTTTACACCCAACCCGTAACACTTCCTGTAATACAGGATCGTATTGTGAACGTAATGTTCTCTAATAATGAATTTGATTATACTGCTAATCACGCAAGCGGTTGGAATATGGTAAGTTCTCCGATTAATGGTACCAATGATGTGGATGAGCTCTTCCCCGATGCTATTGCTAATACCTGTTTCGCATATGACGGTGGGTACCAGCAGGTCAACAGCGTAGAATCAGGTAATGGTTATTGGCTGCGCTTTGCAGATACAGGATCAAACGCCCAGACTGGCATGTCAACCGTTTCAGAAATGGAAACGTTGAGTGAAGGTTGGAATATGATTGGTTCACTTGCTACAATCGGTGAAATTTCAGATCCTGATAGTATCGTTGTTTCAAACACCCTCTTCGGCTATGACAATGGCTATTACAATGCTTCTTATCTTGCACCCGGAGACGGATACTGGGTAAGAGCAGCTGCTGATGGGTTGATCATTATTGGCGTACCCCCCGCAGACGGTGGTGGAAGAGTATCCACCTTTGTTAATAAGTTAGAAGGTACAAGCAGCTTAACGTTCATCAATAGTTATGGCATCAGCAGTTCTCTGCACTTTGATGCATCAATTCCTGCTGATGAAAAATTGAGTTATAGTTTACCTCCGGTACCACCGGCAGGTTTCGATGCTCGATTCATTGACGATATGAGATATACGGAAGAATCCGGAATCATTGATGTAATGAATGATGCCTATCCTCTGACCATCTCGTATAACGTCGTGGACGACAGCAGATGGACAATGAAAGATGTCACAACCGGTAAAACATATCATATCGCCGGTTCCGGCTCAATTATCATCGAATCATCTTCTACAAGATTCGAACTGAACAGATCAGATGCTACTGTACCTAATGAGTTTGCATTGGATCAGAACTATCCCAATCCATTCAACCCGACAACGAATATCTCTTTCTCAATTCCGGAAGAGTCATTCGTTACATTGACGGTTTGGAACCTGATTGGTGAAAATGTTCGAACTGTTCATTCCGGCAATCTTTCTGAAGGTCGTTACACGCTTAACTTTAATGGGCGTGATGATAATGGCTCTACACTCGCTAGTGGTATTTACCTTTACAAAATAGAAGCTGGTAACTTTACAGATTCAAAGAAAATGCTGCTGTTGAAATAATCACAGACATTTTTACATAATTACCTAAAACAACCCCGCAATTTTGCGGGGTTGTTTTTTTTATTGTTTCAAAGTAAACTCCCCCCCTATTTACTAAAGAGGTTTACATGAAGATAAAACCAGTCTTTATATTCTTATTCATTTTAATATTGAATAGTGTCAGCTTAATGGCAGACGGCACCATTAAGGGCAGAATAACGGATATAGATACCAGGCAACCGTTAATTGGTGCCAACGTCCTTGTTAAAGGAACTGTTATTGGGTCTGCAACAGATTACGAAGGAAGGTATGTGCTTGAAAACATTCCTGCCGGTGAAGTTACCCTTAAAGTGACCTACATAGGTTATGAAGAAAAAGTTCTGACTGTAGATATCACCGAAGGTCAAACGTTAGTAAAAAATATTCAATTGTTATCTGAAGCTATTGAATTTGATACGTATGTTGTAACAGCATCCAGACGAAGGGAGCGTCTCTCAGATGCACCTGCCGCTATTTCTGTTATTTCCGAACGTGCCATTCGCCGGGAAAGCAATACCAATCTCGGTGATTACCTGAAATCAATCAAAGGAGTAGATTTCACACAATCCGGTGTGGACAGCTATAACATTAGCGCCCGAGGATTTAACTCAAGTATGAGTTCAAGATTTTTAGCGCTAACAGACGGCCGTTTAGCGAATGTTCCCTCACTCCGTTTGATCGGTTACAATGTAATTCCCATATCTGCAGATGATGTTCAGCAGATCGAAGTAGTGCTGGGGCCTTCTTCCGCCATGTACGGTCCCAACGCACACAGCGGAGTTTTGAATATTATAACCAAACCGCCCCGCTATTCAAAACCGTTAACTCTAAATCTTCAAGCGGGAGAGAGAGATATAAGAAAAATGTCAGGAAGGGGGGCACTTACCAAGGGACCTTTCGGCGCAAAATTATCTGCAACTTATTTAACGGCTTATGACTGGGAACATTACAATGAAGATGAACTGGAGTCTCATACATTTGTACTAACCGGAGATGGTGGCTTAATGTATGACGGCATTGATGCTTTATGGCAGCCAAAAATTGGTGTGACAGAAGATGATAGTCCGTTGCGGGCTGTTAAGATTTCGAGCCCATGGCCTAACGGTGGCTATGAACTCACCGAAGAATATCTGGAAGAGCATCTCCCTGATGGAGTAGAATTCTGGCGGGAGGATGATGGCTTTTATGCAAACCTTGCCTACACTGACGGAATCGATAATGATAGCGATAGCGAAGATTACCTGGATGTCAATGGAAATGGGCAGCCAGATATCGGTGAGCCCGGGGTGAATGACGATGGACTTGTATACGCTGATGGAATTGATAACAATTTTGATGGTCAGGTGGATGAATATATTGATGAAGGAATTGATGATATTCTTGAGATATGGTATGACGGAATTGACAATGATGGAGATGGTTTTGTGGATGATGAAGATGATGAAATTGGTGAATTTTTTCATCATGGTCCTTACATTATCACGGATGATGGACAGATATTATATGATACAAATGGAAATGGAAAATACGGTGAGGCAAATGAAACATTTGTAGATTTCAACGGAAATAACAATAGGGATATTTATTGTTCAAATTCAAGTTACTCTAATAAAGAATCCTGCGAAGATGGAGGATATGTATGGATTATAGAACCGTTCACAGATTCCAACGGAAATGGTGTCTTTGATATAGGAGATAGCACTCTTTACTCCTACGTGGTCCATGACGCAAATAATGACGGATTAAAAGATTTTGTTGATTTTAATGTAAAAAATATCCGTTACGATTTCAGAATGGATTATGACCCAAGTGAAGATTTTAAAATGACTTTTGCATCAGGATATGCCTGGGCAAGAAACCTGAACATAACCCCCATTGCCCGATACCTGGCAGATGGCTGGAAGTATCGCTATTACCACGGCAGATTAACCTGGAAGAATCTCTTTATGCAGGCATATCTGAATACAAGCAACTCAGGTAAAACGCGAAGCATGCAAACCGGGAGTATCATTCTAGATAAATCAAAGAAATTCAGTTTTCAAATGCAGCACCACATGCAATTATTAAATGAACGGGTAAGATTCGTTTGGGGACTGGATTATTTCCGCACCATGCCTCAAACATTCCATACCATTCTGAATGATAATGATTTATGGGATCATAAAGATAATAATGGAAATGGGGAGGAAGGATCTCCAAACAATTGGAAGGATAGGAATGACAATCAACTGTATGATCCGGGAGAAGAGTTCCGCTTAGATTACTACGACGTCGCTGATATTCAAGGCGATGGAATTGATAATGATGGCGATAGCGAAGATTTCCTGGATATCAATGGCAATGGGCTACCGGATATTGGAGAACCCGGGGTGAATGAGGATGGATATGTATTTGCAGATGGGATAGATAACAATGGTAATGGTATGATTGATGAATGTATTGATGTCGATTGTGTAAGTGGCGCATTCGCAGATGGGATAGATAACGATTATGACAGTGACGATTTTGATGATTTGAATGGTGA
>CEQE01144876.1_pt1 | contig 21995 bp, 21 predicted proteins | sample 356201 | NCBI WGS metagenome assembly CEQE01 (sample SAMEA2619970, study PRJEB7988) | marine metagenome | biome: marine biome (ENVO:00000447); feature: mesopelagic zone (ENVO:00000213) & marine oxygen minimum zone (ENVO:01000065); material: "saline water (ENVO:00002010), including plankton...
TCGTAGAGCAACTCCTCCTCGGCGTCGGCAAGGGTGGTTTGCAGCTCTAGTCTGCCATCTACCAGACTTTTGTTTGCGGGGTTGCTGCCGGTGGTCTCCCCCTTTTTGTACATGTCGAGGGCGGCAGGGTAGAAAGGCAGCTTAGTGTATTCGAGCACCACGGTTGCATCGCAGCCGAGAGCGACCTCCAGGCCATGGCCGGCGATTCCGAATCCGGTGATATCCGTACAGGCGTGCAGGTCGAACTCGAGGGCCGCCTCCATGGCGAGTCCATTCAGAGTCGCGATCAGGGGTAGCGTTTCCCTTTCGATCTCTTCGAACGGCAACTTGCCGGATCGCACCGCGTTGAAGAGGACGCCGCTACCGATCGGTTTGGTCAGAATTAGCGCATCCCCGGGGCGCGAACCGGCGTTGGTGATGATACGCTCTGGGTGGACGATACCGCTGACGCTGAGACCGTATTTCGGTTCTTCATCGTCGACCGTGTGGCCGCCCACCAGGCTGGCGCCGGCCTCCCGGACTTTGTCCTGGCCGCCGCGCAGAATCTCTCCGAGCACGCCCATATCCAGATGTTTCGAGGGGAACATGACCACATTAAGGGCGGTCGTGGGCTTGCCTCCCATACTGTAGACATCGGAGATGGAATTGGCAGCGGAGATCAGTCCGAACCAGTAGGGATCGTCCACCGGTGGCGTGATGAAATCCACCGTATTGATCATGGCGATCTCGTCGGACAGCTTGTAGACGGCGGCATCGTCCGCCGTCTCGTAGCCGACGAGTAAATTGGGATCGTCCGGTTTCGGTAATCCCTTGAGCGCGTCCGACAGATCCGTCGGACCGATTTTGGCAGCTCAGCCGCAGGTGCGTGCCAGGCCGGTAAGCGTCTTCTTCTTAAATAGTGCCATCATGGTATCTCCATGGAATCTGGTTGCAGAAGGTCCTCCTCGGCAGCGAAGTATACTCCTAGCCTGCTATTCAATTGTTTAATTGAATAGTATAATTATACTGTTGTCAATGGCAGTGCTGAGAAGTCGCATGTCGAGCATCAATGTAAAGAAAGAGCTGCTGGAGCAATTGGCTGTATTGGGCCGGGCGCTTGGCAGTGCCAATCGCTTGGAGCTGCTGGAGTTTGTTGCCCAAGGGGAGAGAAGCGTGGAATCCCTGGCGAAGCTGTCCGGCATGACGATCGCCAACACTTCGCAGCATCTGCGGCAGTTGCGACAGGCCGGTCTGGTCACGACGAGGAAGGAAGGGCTGTTCGTATTCAATCAGTTGGCGGACGAGGCGGTCGTCGATCTATTGGCACTTATGCGGGAGATTGCGGAGAACAATCTGTCCCAGGTGGATTTGCTGATCAGAACCTACCTGCTGGCTAAGGACAGTCTCGAGCCGATTTCCGCTAACGAGTTGTTGCAGCGGGCGCAGGATAACAGGGTGACCGTATTGGATGTGCGTCCCAGTGAAGAATATACTTCAGGCCACTTGCCGGGCGCTGTGAACATCCCAATGCACGAATTGGAGCAGCGCCTGGCGGAATTACCGAACGATCTGGAAGTGGTGGCCTATTGCCGCGGACCCTACTGCATGCTCTCCTTTGAGGCGGTCGCCAAATTGCGTGGCAGAGGGTACCGGGCACGCAGATTGGAGGACGGCTATCCGGAATGGAAGCGGGCCGGCCTGCCCGTTGAGGCGCACCCTAGTTGATGTAGGGCTATTGCGCCGCGTTACATTCGGCTTTCCCATTGTATCCCCTCGGTTTATTCACAATAATAGGCTACTCACTTATCACTCAACTCCGGCACGCGCGTACTCGGGTCGATAATCGGAGGTGCTCTATGAATCCAACAATAGGTCGACATGGGCTCACGGGGTTGGTGTTGTGCCTGGCAGCCACACTGATTTCATGTACTGAAAGCGAACCACCGGAGTTATCGGCTGCGCCAATCGTAATTACGTCGCTTTCCAATCGAGCTGATCTTATCAGTGCCGGTGACGCGTTGCTGGAGATTCAGTTACCCCAGGGGCTGTCGCTGAAAGACCTGAGCGTTGATCTCAACGGCGCCGATGTCAGTGAACGCTTTGCGGTTCGAGCGGACGGACGCATATTGGGTCTGGTCGATGGATTGGCACTGGGTAACAACACGCTGACGGCCACTGCGCAAGCTCAGAGTACGCGTTTAACGCTGACAAACCATGCCAAAGGCGGCCCCATTTTTTCCGGTGATCAGATCCAGCCCTGGATTTGCGCCACTCCGGAAGCACATGAGGGGGATGATGACACGCCCGCAACCGCAGCCAGTGGTCTCGCCACGGCCGCTATCGACAGACAGTGCAATATTGCGGCGGAAGTGAAGCGCTTTTACCGGACCACCGAGCAGTGTGGCCGCGACCCCGACAATCCCCGGCGCTTCATTCCCTGCTTCAAGGAGTTTGATGGGCAGGGTGGCCTGCCGGCAGATATGGCTGAGACGACTAACCAGCAAGGAAAAGCCATTCCCTACGTGGTGCGCGTTGAGCGGGGCACCATCAACCGCGGGATTTACGATATTGCCGTGGTGGAAGAGCGGGGTAGTGAGTGGGGACCGTTCAATGAAACGCAAACCTGGAACGGCGCTCTGCTACATCAGTTTGGTGGCAGTACCGGTACGCCGCGTAGGCAATTTCCTCCTAACAGTCGTTGGGCGATGGATGAAGCATTATCCCTTGGCTTTATGGTCTCCGTGAGTTCCCTGACAGATCAGGCGCTCAACGCCAACAAGGTGGTCGCAGCGGAGACTGTGATGATGCTGAAAGAGCACATCGCTGAAAGCTATGGTGAGATCAGCCACACCATCGGATCCGGGTGTTCCGGTGGTTCCATCATGCAGCTCGTGATTGCGGGTACCTACCCGGGCGTGTTGGACGGCATTCAGCCATCATGTACCTATCCGGATTCAATCACTACGGGCATAGAGGTAACGGAGTGTGTGTTGCTGGAAAACTACTTCAATTCCAACGAGTTTGCTGAGCTGACCAGCGACCTTGACGAAAGCGTCATCAACCGCAAGAAGGCGGCAATCGCAGGGCACTTGGACGAAAAAGCGTGCCTGGCGTGGTCAAGTTCGTTCGGCCACTCCAACCGGCCGGGTAACTTCATGCGTCGCGGCGAAGAGATGAACAATTGCCGCCTGCCCAGGAATTGGGTGTATGACGCGGAGTCGAATCCGCAAGGTGTACGCTGTTCGCAGCCCGATCACGAAATCGCTTTGTGGGGGAAGGAGCCTGGACAGGAACACGCCCGTCGTTACGCCGACAACAGCGGAGTCCAATACGGTTTGCAGGCGCTTCAGGCGGGGGATATCTCGGCTCGAGAATTTGTCAGTCTGAATGCGAACATCGGTGGTGCCGACGTTGACAAGGGTTTGGTCGGCGAACGAATGCTGGCAGCCAAAGAGTCGCTCGCGCTCGCATACAGGATGGGCTTCGTAACCGACCCGCGCCAATGGGCGAACGTACCCATCATCGATCTGCGCGGCAATGACAATTCGAGCATCCACATGAACTGGAGGGCGTTTGCCGTGCGCGACCGTATGGATCGTGTGCTGGGCAATCATGACAATCAGGTCATCTGGCGGTTTGGGCCTCAGCTGTGGCCGCCGCAAGAGTCTAATCTCACTGAAGACTCGCTCCTCGCCATGCACCAGTGGGTGAAGGCGATTAAAGCGGATAAGTCGGATCGTCCCCTCGCTGAAAAAGTCACTGCGAACAAACCAGCGACAGTGTTTGACTTTTGCTATATAGGTGATGACTACACGAACAAGGTTACCGACAAAGCTCAGTGCGACAGTGATCCCGCGCTCGCCTACTACAGCTCACCGCGCCAGGTGGCGGGAGGTCCTTTGGCCGAGAACATCTGGAAATGTGACCTCAAGCCATTGCAGCGATCGGACTACACCACACAATTTGACGATGCCCAGTGGCGTCGACTGGAGGCGGTCTTCCCAGAGGGCGTGTGCGATTGGTCCAAGCCCGGCGTGGGGATGCAGCCGGCTGTACCCTGGTTGGATTACACCGCGGGGCCGGGTGGAGCACCGTTACCCCATGCGCCGAGGTCCGAGGCGACCGGCGGCGGATAGTTTTGCGGAGGCGACTGAAGTGGCTGTGACCACTGCAATCGACGAAGGGAAGAAGATCATAACCCAGACTGTCAGTGGCCAGATTACTCGCGAGGAACTGCTCGATAGTTTTGCCGCTCTACTGAGCAATCCTGGTTTCACATCTGATATGAATGTTGTCTGGGATCTGCGTGAGACTCGAATCGAGCAGTACACGTTGGATCAGGTGCAGCAGATTCCAGCCGACCTGCAGGAGTTCATGCAAAAGCGGGGTCAAGGCTACCGAGTCGCCCTGGTCGCGGACAGAAAGACCGACGTGCAGCTCTTGCAGTTCTATCAAGTGCCGCTTGGAAGAATGCAAGTCGACTTCAGAGTGTTCGATGATCTGAAGGATGCCTACCGGTGGGTGGGCTGACTCCCCGGCACGGCAGTTTCGCTGCTTGCGTTCTTACCGTTCGGCTCTACCCGTGATGACACGACCTCTGATGCGATCGATCAATCGCGTGCCCTGATTTTGCCAATCTGGTGCGTTGATGTCTTTGTCCTTTGTCTCCGGAACTAACAGAAAGAGAAGCAGAGCTGGAATGGTAAGCATCATCATCATCATAACGGCATACTCTAGTCGACCCGTCAGTTGAATCAGAAACGTAGCACACACGTGTGACAAGACGACAGCGACTGCGACGACCAGTGCCAATACGCCGGCGTAGGTCGAGCGCAGATGCGTCGGGTAAAGTTCAGTCGAGAGCACTCTCAGGATGACATCTCTTGCTGTAATTGCGATAAGCAGGATGCTGTAGGAGAGAAACATGACAACGATGAAGATCCTTCCCTCTCCCCAGTTTGCATAGAGGCAGAGCATGGCACCGGCGAGAACGATCGTGGCGATAGAAACGCACGGCACGCGTCCGAAACGATCCACCGCACGGGCAGCAATGACAAATCCGGCCATGCCGATACAACCAGCTGCGATCGAAACAGTACTGACAAATGTCTGCGATAGCCCGCGTAAGGTGATGAGATAGTAGTAGAAATAGGCACTCCCGGCTGCTGTCGCTAGGACATTCAGGAATGCAGAGCACAGCAGGGGAATGGTGTATCGCGCCTTCAACAGTGCCTTCCACTCGGCCCGCTCGTCAGTCTCGACCTGCTTAAGAAAATGCTCCGTTTCCACCAGCACGAAAAAAGTGTAGATGATGGCTACTGGTAGGGATGCAGCCAAATAGACCCAGTGCATGCGCCAGCCGAGGTCGGTCGCTGCATACAAGGGCATCAATATGATCACCCAGCCGCCACCACTGAAACTCATAAAGGCGGCAATCGACTGTGCTCTGGCCCGGTACTCCTCCGGTACATGTTCTGTGATAAAAACAGGACAGGTGGCAAAGATAGTTCCGGCACTGAATGCAACCACGATCTGGAGACCGACGTAAGCGAGGTAGTTGGTCACATAAATGCTCAGCAGGGATAGCAGCCAGAGCATAACAACGGATATCAATATTATCCTTTTGCGACCGATTATGTCGCCAACTCGCGAGAAGTACATGGTGCCGAGAAGCCCAAGGGAGAAGAAGGCAAACATGGCCGCAACGTCCGCCTGAGACAATGCAAAATCGTCGGCGAGGTATGGTGAACTGACTGCGTTTATGCCGGCGGCATAGGCGGTATACGTCTCGATGAGAATAATTGCCAGGAAGGATCTGTCTTTGTACCACGTGTAACCCATCGTAGTGCTGGCAATTCCCCCGTTTCGGATGGGTCAATAGTACGCACATGCCCAGGATTTGGCAAAACGGGATTGCGGTGCTGTGGACAGTTGGACATGCGATTTCCGGACAACTTTCCGGAACACTCGGTGTTCAGTTAACAGGTGTAACGGTCGGCGGCGATTTTCTGTTACAGTTGGACCATTCATCGAATTCAAGCAAGCACGAGGATTGAAACATGGCGTATGACAAACCAATACCTGCCCAGGGCACGCATACCAAGCCCTTCTGGGAAGGTACAAAAGAAGGCAAGCTGATGTTGCCCCGCTGCCAGGACTGTAATCGAGTGCACTGGTACCCCCGCTTCATATGCCCATCCTGCCATTCGATGAATCTCGAATGGATCGAGGCGAGTGGTGAAGGAACTGTGCATACCTATGCCGTGCAGCATCTCGTGTTTGGCCCCTGGGCGAAGGAAGCACCGTATGTCACAGCCTACATTGATCTCAAAGAGGGAGATCGTATGCTAACGGTTTTACGAGGGGTTGATGCTGAGAAGCCTGAAGAGATCAAGATCGGTGCCAAAGTCAAAGTCGAATTCGAAGAAGCCAGTGAGGATATGCACATTCCTTACTGGCGTGTTGTGGAGGAATAAGTATGCCCGGCGAACTATACAAAGCTGCAGCCATCGTTGGGGCTGCGGAAGCCAACGAAATAGGTTTCCTGGAGGAACCAATTACGTCACTGCAGTTGCACATCGAAGCGATCAAGAATCTCAGCGATCAGACCGGCGTACCGATCAAGAAGATCGATGGTGTTTTTTCGACCGGCTGGTCCTCGGAACTGTGTGAGCATCTCGGGATTCAGCCCAAATACATCGATACGACGTCAGTCGGCGGCTGCTCTTTCGAACTGCACGTGCACCATGCGATGCTGGCAATCCATGCCGGGGTCATCGATATCGCGTTGATCAGTCACGGCGAGAATGGTTTCTCGGCCCGCAAGATCGGTTCTGGCGGTGGTGGCGGTTACGCTCGTGGTGGCGGTATGTCATCGCCGGGTGTCGAGATGACCATGGCTTACGGGCTGGGTGGCGCACCAGCCAGCTATGCGCACGCGCTTGTCCGTCACATGCATCGGTTCGGCACGACTACGGAAGATTTCGCCCACATCGCCAAAGTGAGCCGTGATTGGGCCACCTTGAATCCACGCGCCGCCATGTACTCCAAGGAGAAACACCCTTTTGGTGGCCCCATCACCGTTCAGCAGGTGGAAGAGTCCAGAATGATTACCTGGCCGCTGACGATCTTACACTGCTGCATGGTGGCAGATCACGGCGGTGCTGTTCTGGTAACGAGTCCCAAAGTCGCGGCTGGCCTCAGGACCAAGCCCGTGTGGATTGCCGGTGCTGGTGAGAGCATGGGGCATGCCAATATGCTGGAGATGGATGACTTCACGGCCACCTCGGCATTTCGCTCGGCTGATGTGGCTTACACAATGGCTGGCCTTGGTCCAGACGATATGGAAATGGCGCAGATATACGACTCGTTCACGATCACGGCTGGAATCACGGCAGAGATGTTGGGCCTGGCACCCCGCGGAGAGGGGTACGCCCTCTGGAAAGACGGCCGTGCTGCACCTGGCGGAAGTTTACCCATTAACACCAATGGTGGTGGCCTGTCCTTCAACCACAGTGGCATGTATGGCATGCCACTCCTGATTGAGGGCTATCGACAGTTGTCCGGTACCGCCGAAGACGGTATCAACGGTGACAAAGGCAAGCAGACGAGTGCAAGAACCTGTGTTATTAACGGTACGGGCGGCACCCTGTCGACGACCGGGACGCTGGTGTTGGTGGCTGATGACTGATAAGCGACTCAACCACTAGACCCATCCCTGGATAGAAGCTGCTTCCTCACGAACCAGCTCGGGTGCGCCGAGCAGTTGGCGATTGAATCCGATTCGCTTGAACCAGTAGTGTAGCCCCAGAAGGTCTGTGAAGCCCATGCCGCCATGCACCTCGGTGGACTTGCGGGCGACAAACTGACCGATCTCCGACAGATGGGCCTTGGCATGGCACGCCATCAGACGTGCCTCCTCTGGAATCGCGTTGGCGGCATGAGCGGCATACCAGACCAGCGAACGACAGGGCTCGAGGTCCGCTGCCATATCCGCGCACATATGCTTGACCGCTTGAAAAGAACCGATGACGCGATTGAACTGTTTGCGTTCCTTGGCGTATTCCACCGACTTATTCAACATAGTCTGCGCAGCCCCGAGAGAATCCGCAGCGAGGATCAAGCGACCTGCGTCGATACTGCTTAGCAAAGGTTCACGATCCGAGGCCGACCCGGGCAGGATCTCCGCGGCTGCCCCTTCAAATACGACTTCAGCGACACTGCGGGTGCGATCGATGGTGACGAGTCTGCGGCGTGAAACGCCCTTGGCCGTGGCGTCCACCAAATGGAGAGCGCCCTCTCGGTCGACGATAATGAGCATGTTGGCATCCATGCCGTCCAGCACGAACATCGATTTCCCCTGCAATCCGTCGGCGGACGCGTCAACACCACTGTCTTCACGCGTTGCGATCTGTTCCGTGACGCCCACGCCGAATAGCACTTCACCCGCAGCAATGGGTCCAAGCCATTTGTCCTTCTGCTCATCGCTTCCCGCGGCCAGCAGAGCCGTCGGCGCCATTACCGACGAAGCGACAAAGGGGATGGGGGCAATCGTCTGACCCATCGCTTCAGCCACAAGGGCAGCTTCCAGGTAACCCAATCCTACGCCGCCATGATCTTCAGGAATGAGAATTCCCGGGATGCCGAGATCCGTTAGGCGCGACCAAATATCCGGTATGTGTGTCTCATCGGACTCCGCCGCTTTACGCACCTTCTCCAGCGGACATTCTGTATCCAGAAAACTGAATACACTTTCCTGCAACATGCGCTGTTCTTCGTTAAGACTGAATTCCATGCGGATATCCCCTTAGATCTTAAGTTCCTGTTTTGGCTCCTTTGGCAAACCGAGTGCCCTTTCGCCGATGATGTTCTTCTGAATCTGTGCCGTGCCGCCGCCGATGATCAAGCCCAGATCCATCATATAGTTGCTCTGCCACATGCCTCGATCACGCAGGTAAGGGCTGCCACGATACAGTATGCCCGACTCTCCCATGATATCGATTGCGAGGCTTGCCACCTGATGGTTCAGTTCGCAGCCCTGCAGTTTAACGATCCACCGGGACATGCCGGGATCTTCTCCCCTCAATTGGTGGCTGAAATTGCGCATCCCGTTGAACTTCATCGACAGCATGCGGGCCTGGAGTTTCAGCAGTCTGTCCCGGTAGGTCGGATGATCCATCAAACAGCGTCCGTCGATGGTCTCTGTCTTCATCATTTCTACAACAGCGCGAAACCGGTTTTCAGCCGCGTCGGGATCACCCAGACCGCCGCGCTCGTGCTTGAGGGTGGCGTTCGCCACGAACCAACCGTCGCCGCGAGCGCCCACGATCTGATCTGTAGGCACGCGCACGTCGGTGAAAAACACTTCGTTGAAGGTGGCGTCTCCCGTCATGGTGACGAGCGGGCGAACTTCTATTCCCGGCGTATCCATAGAAAAAAGCAGATAGCTGATGCCTTGATGCTTGGGCGCGTCCGGTTCTGTTCGCACCAGGCAGAAGATCATTTCCGCAGTCTTGGCCCCCGAAGTCCAGATCTTCTGGCCATTGATTACAAACTCGTCGCCGTCGACCACTGCGCTGGTTCTGAGCGACGCCAGATCCGAACCCGCTTCGGGTTCGGAATATCCCTGACACCAACTGATCTCACCACGTATGGTGGGAGCGATCCACTTCTTCTTCTGCTCCTCCGTGCCCAGTTCGAGCAGCGTCGGTACAAGGCGAAAGTCGCCACTGTGTCCTGGCTGAACGCGCGCTCTGGCGAACTCCTCTGCGATGATGCGTGTTTTGAGAATATCGGGTTCTGCACCATAGCCTCCGTATTCCTTCGGTATGGTGCGCGCCGCATAGCCATGCTCGATCAGCAGTTGCTGCCAGGCACGCGCCGCTTCCGCCGGCGTGCCACGTCCGGGGCTGCCCGGCGTCTTATCGCGATTCTTCTCGATAAACTCGCGAACTTCCGATCTGAACGGCTCGTATTCAGCGCCGTAGGTGAGATCCATCTACGCTCTCCCGATCTGTCATCTTGCGTTGAATACTATCAAATTCAACCGTGGTGAGGCCACCTGGTTGAGTCTGGCGTCAGTCCCGGCTGGCTGCTTTAGCCGGTGACTTCTCGGTCGAGGCGGAGAGTCCGATCGTCACCGTACCATTATCCCCGTCAACTGTAATCTGCTGTCCGCTGACGACTTGCTGAGTTATGTTGCCGGTACCCATCACTGCCGGAATGCCATACTCTCTGGCGACGATGGAACCGTGCGCGAGAATGCCACCGATGTCCGTGACCAGCCCCTTTGCCCGGGCGAACAGAGGCGTCCAGGCTGGTGTGGTTGTCGGACAAACGAGGATGGTGCCGGCTTTCATCTTGTCAAAGTCGGCTGGCGAGAGGACCACGCTTGCCGGTGCGGTGACCTGACCTGGGCTGACTGCAAAGCCATTCAGGCTGTCGCTGCCCGTTTCGTTGCGCATCTGAGTCTCAAAGGCCGATAGATCGAACGGTCCAATCTTCCATCTGGCTTTCGGGGGAACGATCCCCGGCGGATGTAATCGCTGGCGGGCCCGGCGCAATTCACGCCTGTCGTCTGCGAGCTGCTTAAAGCCGGCCAGGCCTTGATCATCTCTGCGTGCCGTACAGGCCTCCGTCAACTCGGATGGAAGCAGATAGAACACGTCGTCTGCCGAAGTAAGCGTACCGGCTTCAACCAGTCGCCGCCCAAGCTCAAGTGCTAGACGTCTGACTTCGGGCCACGCTGCTCCGACGTAGAAGAGGGCCTCCTCCCGATTCGGCCCATACGACTGGGCGAGTCGAAGCAGCTTTCCGAATATCCAGCGGCGCACTGGTCCGAAGAGTTGATTTGTCTGTGCTAGGCGTGACTCACGCTGACGGACCAATTCACTCCGTCGAGCGGCTGTATCGTAATCCGGGTCTTGTACCAATGCTTGCAGACTCAGAAGGACAGGCAAAGGATCCTCTGCCTGCGTGGGCTCGGCAAAATCAAGCGTGTAGATTTGGTGACCATATTGACCCAGGTATTGTTGAATGCTGCGCAGCACTGTCGAACCGTCAGGGTGCCGTTGCAGCGCATGCAGCAGAGCTTGGGCAGGCGTCGAAACCACTGTTTCGCATAGGGCACGGGACTCCAGGATCTGTTTGGCGATGGCTTCCAGATCTACCTGCGCCTGGATCGTTTTCGATGCAAAGCCACTCAGGAACATGCCGCTGGTCAAGCGATGCCTACGAGCGAAGAGTCTCAGAAAGAAATGCAGAGCCCCATCGCTCATCTTGGCGAACCCCATAACGATCGCGACATCGAACCAGTAGAGGGAATCAGCCATCGTCAAGGAACGCACACCGGACAGTAATTGCTCGTCGGATGCTGTGGCAGAATCAAATGCCCGCCACTGATCGATTGATGCAAGATAAGCGGGCAGCGCTTCATCGCGCCAGTGCGGAATCGCGTTGCGCAAGATGCCACGCATTGCGGTCACATACCAACGCAGGATCCTAGGAATGCGGCGCCAGGGAATCTTGAAATCAGCGCGCGAATAGGCGTAGCCGTTTACCGTGGTGAAGAATGGGCGGGTCACGAATTCTTCGACCGTGATCGGCATACCCATATTGTCGAAAAACAGATCCAGGGCCCGCTCGAGCCCCTCCTTCAGATACAGTTCAGCGAACAGGGGGGAGAGCGGATCCGGCATATTCTCCACCACCTGACGCCTGATCAACTTTGTACCCGGTTGGGGCGGTTCCCAACGGACTTCCTGCAGCGGCTCAGGTGGCAGATTGGTGATCGGTCGCGATTGCAGCAGCCAGCAGTTGCCATCGGCGATCGCCCACTCGATATCCTGCGGTGCCCCGAAGTGCTTCTCTGCGCTGATGCACAACGAGCCCAACTCTCTGAGCAGTGCTTCCGAAAGTGACGATTCCTGTCGTTGACTTGGTGATACCACTTGCGTGTCCGTTCCCTGTTCCCGGGCAGCTACGATCATCTGCTCTTTCGCACCGATGACTGTGTCCGTTATGGTCATGTCCTTACGATCCAGTACATAGCTGTCCGGTGTCACGTGCCCGCCCACGATCGCCTCGCCGAGGCCGAAGCTCGCATTGACGAGCAACTCGGAGCGCTTACCGTTTGCTGGATTGGCGGTGAACAGTATGCCAGAGACATCCGCTGGAACCATTACCTGCACGACAACAGCCATGGACAACGCGTGCTGATCCATCTTCATCTGATGCCGGTAGGCAATCGCCCGTGCCGTCCACAGTGATGCCCAGCAATGACCCACTGCCTCGAGCAGCGCCGCTTCGCCGTGTACGTTCAGGTAGGTCTCCTGTTGACCGGCAAAGGACAGGTCGGGCAGGTCTTCAGCAGTCGCTGACGATCGCACCGCCACTGCCGCTTGCTTGTCGCCCGGTAGGGAGTCACTCAGTGCGGCGTAGGCACTGCGAATCGCCGTGCCGATCTCGGTTGACAGCGTTGCTTCCTCGAATAGGGCGGATATCTTCGCAGAAGCCAGCTCGATTGCTTGAGCGTCCAGTTCCGTTGATGTGGCACTCGCGCTGGTTGCATCTGTGACGAGGCCGAGGATAGTCGTCTGCAGATCGTTGTCATCGATAAACTGCTGGTATGCAGAGGTCGTCAGGTGAAATCCGGCAGGAACGGGCAGCCCTGCGCTCGCCAGCGAAGCGAGAGATCTTCCCTTTCCCCCGACCAGCCCCAGGGATGTATCGCTGCTGTCAAGAGGCAGTATGTGTACGGCAGGTGTGATCATACTGGAGCTGATTTTAGCAGTAATGATCGGGCCGGGTATCGTATTTGCCTTGCCCGAAGCATATTGAGTGCGATGACGGTCCCTTCGCGGTATACTCTTGGTCTCTTCGGGATGTGCGTCGTGCAGTGCAGTGGGAGCCCAATTCATGGTCGCAAGTGATCGAACGGTAGTACACATTCCCTTGCGATACCTGGCCCTGCTGCTTGTGGCAGCCCTTGGTATCGTGGCGCTGGTAGCGATCTTCAGCAGCAAAGAGACGCCGGTCGATGTACCGACGCCGCCACCACCCGTACCGGAAGCAAAGCCAGTAACACGACTGAAACTTGAGGTAACCGGTTGCAGCAGATCATTTGGCTACACTCAGATCAGTGGCTATGTGAAAAACACAGGTGAAGTTGCGGTTCGATTCGTTTCGATAACGACCGTGTGGCGAGATGCAGACAACCGGAGAGTTGACTACGGCACCATCTTCGTCGTTGGCGCGGAAGATCTACACCCGGGAGAAAGAGCCCCCTTCAAGGACAGCTCACACAACTCCAAGTCACAGAAGTGCTCTGCCACGCTGGAGGACTGGTGGTCCCATAACCGGGAGGGGTCAGAGTAAAATCACGAACAAGGGTCGTTAGGTTCCCAACAACCTGCGTTTCGTGATTTTACTCTGACCCCATCTGTCACCAGACATCTTTGAGTGCCGGCAGGCTTTCGCGTTCGAGCAGGTCGATCGCCTCTGTCGGGCAGGCCGTCTGACACAGGCCGCACCCGAAGCACTTGAACTGGTCGATGTTGGTCTTTTCCGTCGTCACCTCGAACTTGATGGCGCCGAACTGGCAACGCTGGACGCACACGCCGCAACCGTTACAGTCTTCAAAATCTACCGTGGCCACCCAGGGGCTCTTGAGGCAGCCGGTCGTGATGCCATAGTCCACGCGAGGGCGAATCGCTCCGCAATCCGGGTAGTCGCAGTTGCAGATACCGCCGACGTAAGAACCGCCGAAGGTCATAATGATGTGAACCATGCCCTTCTTGTTCCATTTCGCGAGCCATGCCTTGGTCTCATCGGGACTCATGAAGTTGACGCCGCCCTTGTAGCGTTCGGGCCATCGCTCCCACTTGAGCATCCCCACGCCGAGGCCGGTACAGGAATATTCGTGCTCGTTTCGTTCTTCCTGGGCACGTGAACTGATGCGGCAGAGACAGCTCATCGAAGCCACCGGGTAAGAGAGTTCCGCCACTCGGCACGCTTCCTCCAGGGGAATCACCTGTCCGATCTGGAACGGGCTTTTCTCCTTCATCGCATTGGCCTCTTTGACCAACCTTTCGAATTCCTCCGGGTCGGTGAAACGCTTCTGCATGATCTCGCCCATCTTGCGTCCCGATTGGGCCTCTGGGTCCGAGCCGAAGGCCGCGGGCTTCTCCCCCGGTTTCTTGACCTTGTACATCTGGCGCGAATGGTTCTTGGGGTTCAAGTACCAGCGCCCTTCCCCGAATTCGGGGTCACCAAATGCTTCATCAACCCAGTTCATGTCTTCTTCCTCCGATCGGTGCTTGTGGCAAGCAATGCAGTATTCCTTGTTTCTTGTGTGGTCAATACTACAACAGGTGAAGAACTAAGCAAGTCAGCCGGAGAAGCAGCCATCTTCCTACCGGATTTCTAGTCGGGCATGCCCACCTTTTTTGTCGAGCCATCGGTGTGCACTGACCAGGCTTCTCCCGAATTGGGGTTTAGTTTAAGTGACTTGACCCCGCAGTTGCCGATCAGTGCGTATTCACCTTTGCGAATTTCACCGTCACCGTTGTAGTCAACCGCCAAGAACATCGCGTCCCAGTAGGAGTCCAGGGCATCTATCGAGTCGTCCAGATTGCCATCCAAAAGTACTAGTGAACTCGGTGTCTCATCGATCACTCTGACGAGATCTTCGTTGATCACAGTTAGTCCTGGTTTTATGACAACAACACCGTGCAGCAGTTGGCCTCCCGCAGCTTTAAGCACCAGCCCTTTCTTCCTGACCAGATCAGCATCGATTGCCAGCATTCCACCACCGATGATAAATGCATTTTCAGCATGGGAAATACCTACTGGCACACACAAGATTGCCAGCAAAAGTATCCTTGAACATTTCAAAGTCATAACTCACGCTCCTCATTTGCCTAGCCCAAGCACTGCTATTTTCACATAGTCTGACACGGGCATGAGCATGATTCACCCATTGATCAATTCACTGATGATTGTGTATCCGTGGTGCGCCTCACAGCCATGACTCCCATAAGCTGAGCCGCAATAACCAAGGCAACCGTGAGGAGTATCACTGCGATTAGAATCCATTCCCGCGACTCGAGTATTTGGAACGCGAATCCATGGATGGCACTCAAAGCAAACGCCAGATAACTCGTTCGTTGCAGTTTTTTCCATAGGCGTGGCCCCAGTAGCCGAATTGCCTGATTGCTGGACAACGCGAGCAGCATCAAAAAAACAAGGCCGACAACGAAACCCAAGATACTGCCCCAAGCAAATAGTTGAGTACGAACGCCTTCCGAAGGCGCCTTACTCGTACCGTTTACGTAAGCATCCAGATAGCTCGCGTCCATGGAGAGACCGGTGGCAATTACCAGATGCGCGATCCCAATCAGAGCTGCCCATACGCCAATGTCGCGCCGCAGATAGTCGTTAGTGGATGGTCTGCCGCCACGGATCGCCCGAAGGGGTCCGAGGAGGAGAGCGCCGGCGAACAGCGCAAAACAGACATAGGCACTGACGATACTGAATCGATCAAGTGCTTGCGCAGCCGGCCCGTATACAATTGCTGCTGACAGAGAAACCACAGTAAGGCACGCGAGTACCAGGTGATGAAGTTGCCGCCGTCTCATCCTCCCAATCCTGTCGTGAAATACTCGAGACTGTCAATCCCTGCCAACGCCAGCCGATCATAACTTCACAATCGGTCAGGCACCGTCCTGCACAAAGTCCAGACCGTGCTTTATGCTTAGCTCTGCTTTGGCTAGCTCCTTACCCAAGTAGGCTGCATGATCCAGTTTCGATACCCACCCATTCTGGACTATGGTCAGGTAGATGCTACGGGCATCCCGTCCCTCGATGACCCGCTGCAGCTTCTCCTTGTAGTTGTAGTGTTCCACGAGCAGGGAACGATCTTCGATGTTTATCACAAAGTATCCCTCCTCGTCTAGCTTGATCTCGTTTCGCCCCTTACCCCTGGCGAGCACACGTTCCACGCCTCCCTGTTCCCTCAGATTCGATGATGGGACAAATTCCCTTTTGGTCGTCTTTGGACCGGATGACGCCAGCTCCGCGACCCTCGCATGTATCTCGGCAACATCCGTGCAACCGATCATGTCGATCGGTTCGACCTGATCCCTGAATGCCTGAATCTCTTCCGCGCTGGTGTTGGGGAGCACCGGTCGCATTCCCGGCGAGCCAATAATCCTGCCATGCACATCGATGCCGTTGTTGAACAGCGCGAACAGCGTCGCGCCCGTTAAGTGTTTTGGCGGTTCGTTACCTGCACATACCAGGTACCGGATAGCAGCACTAGACAGGATGTTCTTGATGATTTTCTCGATACCGATATTCTCGGTCTCCACCTTGCCGACAATGCACAGTCCTTCCGGAGGCGATTCAGCAATATCGCTCGCGAGTTTCACACTACCGAGAGTTGTCACTGCTACGGGAGCATGCGGGCTGACCACATGGTACCTACCAGGAATGAATGGCCACTCGGTCTTGTTGGCCCTGGTGCTCGCGAAGGTGCGGGATAGGAAGAATCCGAAATTCGCCATATAGTCAGCCATCTTGAAGCTCCACTAGGTTGTAATGCGACGGATCTCAATGTATTTCGCTTGAAACGGGTGCGAGTAGGTGATGCCCCTGTGTATTGGTGCTGCCAATCAAGGGGACGGAGAAAACGTAGAGGCGCCCGATTGCGTATGATAGCATGGGCAAAAACAGCGCACTAGGCGCGACGTGCTAGCGTGAGTCGATTAGAAATCTTGGCCATGGCGTGCTCGACTCCAGCGTGCGAGACATCAGATTGATAGAATCGTCCATCCCAAAGTCCGGTGTGAAGCAAACCGGAGTTCTAGTTATCGCACATGGTGACTCGGACGACCGTTGGAACGAAAGTGTTCGACGAGTACTTACACCTCTTCGAGATCGTTATCTGCTTGAGTTGGCCTTTCTATTTCCGGTCCCAGGCGAAACATTGCAGGATGGACTCGATCGACTGGCAACACGGGGTGCCGACACGGTTTTGGCGATCCCACTTCTCGTCTCTTCATACAGTGAACACTTCGAAGAACTTGAATACGTATTGGGTCTGCGTGAAAAGATCTTGCCCGTTGGAGAGACGAAACTAAACCGCGTCTGCACCAACAGCCAAATTAAGCTGGGTCGTGCGATCGATAGCAATCCGCTGGTCACCCAAATTCTCAAACATCGTGTATGTGACCTGAGTGTCGACCCATCCAAAGAGGTCTTGGTGCTAGTGGGCCATGGTCCGAACAGTGAGGATTACAATCGAGAGTGGCTCCGACATATCGATACGATCGGTGCAACGATTCAACAAGACCTGCCGTTCCAGAGAGTGCATGCGTTTACGCTCCGTGATGATGCGCCCACGGAGATCCGCGATGCGGCGTCACGGGCGCTCCGACTCGCTGTGGAACAAGAGTCGAGCAAGGCCAACGTCCTGATTGCGACACTACTGATTTCAAACGGCGAAGTACAGACTGGCATCAAAGAACGACTGAAGGGTCTAACGTACAATATCGCACACGAAGGGCTGGCAAGCGATCCATTGATTACAGATTGGATTGAAATGCAGATATCCGAGTTGATCAGCTAGCAGTCGGTCAGGCAAACCCAATGACTGGGAGAACTTGCAGCACTGGCAGCGAATGATGATACCGGAAAAATGGGTGAGAGTGGCTGGACGTGCAATATGTGCTGCATGGATCGGCCTTACAGTGGCCTTCTTTGCCATGATCACCTCTGCAGGTACCGAGAGCATGGAACTGGAAATCGGACCTTTCCTCGCATTGCAGGGGGGCGCAGCGACGATCTTCGTTCAGGCCATGATTGCCTTCGGTCTTATGTCCCTTGTGTTATTCATCCTGCAGCGTCCTTCTGGCTTTATTATGGCAATTGCGTGGAGTGTCTTCTGGGCGCTCATTCTGTCCACGGCACTTGTCAGCGCCCCAAGTGATCAAGAACGGGTGACGATTCTCGTTACTGTGGTGCTCTTTTGTTGGTCTGGATGGTATTCATGGGCTCGATGCTGGGTCGGGCGAAGACGCCCTCGACCTGCAGATTCTACTGACACCGGGATTCAGAGTGGCGGCTAACGGATCCGTGGCCTTTTGGCCGGCGACAGACCGGACAGGGTGACGTGATCGTGCTGTCTCAACTTCGCCTGCATGGTTTTCCTCTGCGCCAAGCCTTCGCCTTGGGTCTTTTGCTGATTCTGTTTAACGTGGGTTACTGGGGGCTACGAGTTTGGGGCCACGGACTGTGGATCGTCTACCTTTCACTGGCTGGTCTCGTATGGTGGCGATACCCGCAGCGGTCGGTCCGGATGCGGATCATAATTCTTATTGTGTTGCAGACCTGTTTCGAAAGACTCCCCGTCTGGCTTCCACCAGCGTATGGTGGCGGCGATGGCGGCTATACAACAAGCCTGTTCCTTTATTGGCCGCTCAGTATCCGCTCCGTGTTCATCGCCACCGACCACGGTTGGGAACGGGTGGCAGTCATCTACACCGTGTGGGCGATCATCGGTTCACTGGTGATTCTACCGGTGATCACGTATTTCCGTGGCAGACGCTTCTATTGCACCATGCTCTGCCGGTGGGCGCTCATCAGTGAAACGCTAGGCGAGCCCTTCCGTTCGCGTGCCCCCAAGGGGAGATGGGCTCAGTACCTTGAGAATACTCCTACTGCGCTATTAGGTATTGTCGTGGTTTTGACCTTACTGATGGCACTTGGACTAAACATTCGCGTTGGCTCAAGCAGCCTTTCGCAGTGGTACCAGTTGATTCTGATCAATTATCTTACCTTCATCGTCAGTGTCGGGATCATCCCCATCTTGGGAGCACGAGCCAGGTGTCGCTACATCTGCCCGATGGGCGCGTATCTGCGCTTCTTCCAGACGCACGGTCGTTTCCGGTTGGTTGCTGACGCGTCCGCCTGCATCAGTTGTTCAAGGTGCGACGAAACTTGCGATATGGGTATTGGGATCATGAGGTCTGCTCGGACCGGTGGGCTCCTCAATTCCGGCCAGTGCACCGGCTGTGGTCTCTGTGTCGCTGTCTGCCCGACCTCTGTACTGTCGTTTTCCTACAGCGGCGATCTGCCACCTGAGAAGGTTGCTTATCAATTTGACAAAGGACGAATTCGACATGAACATGCTACCAGGTGACGACTGGTGGTTTCTCAAACATGGAAGTAACACCGAAACATAAACACGAAGGGGTCAATTACCGTGAATGATCCTGATCACGATCACTCTGAGTATCCTGCGATGACCTATGTCAGTCGTCTCTCAGTAGCATCATGGAAGATCAGCTCTCACTTTCCAGGTGCTTCGCTATGGCTACGACCTGTACAAAGTTTCATGCAGTTGATACGACCGGGGCGAGTGTCCATGATCTCGCTGTTGACGCTGGTCATCGCACATATCTCCAACGTACCGTCACCGGACCTCTGGTTTATCACCTTGGCGGGGATGTTTCTCGCGATGGCTGGTTTTGCACTCGATTTCTATACTGACCGCGATGCGGACAGAATGGGTGGCAGAACCTGGCCGATTAACCCGTTGGCATCCGGATCAATGTCACCAACCAGCGCACGCATTTGGATTGGTTGTTTCGTGTGTGTCGCACTAGCGCTCTGCACGTGGGTTCATTTACTCACCCTCATACCGGCCGCTGCCCTGTTACTGATCTACTGGGGATTGGCCCATGGCGTACTAGACGGGCCGATTGGTCGTGCAATCACTCTGGGGCTATTGCAGGCTCTGTACGTTTTGCTGGCTGTTGCTGCGACAGGTGGCTTCCAACCCACCATGAGCTGGGTCGCTCTTGTGCTCTTTGTAGCCATGTTTGGCGCGAGGGCCTTTGCCGATATCCGTGATCTTCCTCATGACGTGCAAACCGGGACGAGAAGCCTGCCCAAGGTCTATGGAGTTCGAATCACCAGTTGGATTGCACCCATCGCCATCACGATTGCTGCAGGTATAGCGTTGTTTATCTACACACTCGATGAGATGGACGTCGACTATCTCATATGGACGGTCCTGGCATTTGTCCCAGGTGTTGTGCTGGCTTGGATGTTCAAGCTCCATCCAACACCAAACCTGGCCTTCGCTCTGGCGTGGCCCTACTGGAGCCTGGGAGTGCTTTACATGCTGGCTCTGATTCTTGGCAGTACATAACCTAAGAGGGGAACATATGAGACTTGATCGCCGAATATTGATACGTTATTTCACTGGACTGATTGTCGGAGGAGCGCTGTTTAAATGGCGTCTGCCGATGGCACAGTCGGCAGAGGAGTCGAAAAGGGATCTGCAGGATCTGCTTGCGGGTAGCTGGAAGTTGCGGACGTACACTTATACGTCGAACAACCAAACCTATTCATCACCGGACCAAATGGAAGCGACCGCCCAGTTTAGTGGCACTGATTACTCGGTCGAGTTCGCCGTCTACATTGGCGCGGTCGGCGTACGCCGCACCCGGCGAGCATCGGAGTCCGGCACGTTCAATGTCGACGGTGACATGATTCTGCTCAATGCGGAAGAGGCAAGTGCCGATAGAGAGTTGGGTGAAGAGACACTTTCTAAGGTTCAGATTGATGGAGATGTGATGAGGTTGGTTTCGAATAACGGTGATAATCAGGAAGTATGGGAGAGGGCACCGGGATAGGATGCGCTCGTGTCAACGCCGCGATTGACACAAAGGCCAATACAAGCAACTCAAAGATTACTAGCATTGTTACTGGCACAATGATCGATAGGCGATTGATCGCAGATTCCAACTGTTGGAGCAAGTTAGCCGGAGAAGCGGCAATCAGAAAGGGGTTGGATCACCCTAAAGGATTCGCTGACCTGAACTCATCCGCGACGGTGGCGAGGGAGTGGAACTCAACGTTGTCATGAGCTTTCATATGGCGGATCAGCCGTTCCAGCATGAGCATGCGACTGCCTTTGCCGATGCATTGAGGATGCATGGTGAGAACGTAGACGCCATCCCCGAGTTTTTCGTACAAGTAATCGAATTCGGCCGCCCATATTCCATAGACGTCGTCCGGTGAGCGTAAACCTTGTCGGTTACCTTCATAACTGAAATAGGGCCAGTCATCCATATTCCAATCGAAAGGTAGAATCACGAGATCGATCGTCTCCCCGAATTCGTGCGGGCCATCCGTCCGTGGTACATCTCCTCGTCGAAAATAGGTAGGTTTGAAATCATGGGGTGCGAGAGAACTGTCGTAGCGGATACCGTGTTCCATGAGCATGCTGACCCATCGCTCGCCGAGGTTTCCCCCCGGCAATCGTTGCCCAACGGGTGCCTTGCCGCACAGTTTGTCTATACACTCAATCGAACGCTCCAGAATGGCCCTCTCTTCCACCACGTCCCTCTTTGTTGATGGGGCTTCATGGCAATAACCGTGATAACCGATTTCGTGACCGGCATCGGCGATCTGTTGGCAGACCTGCGGATAGGTTTCGATCGTGTGGCCGGGAATGAACCAAGTGCTTGGAATCTGCTCATCATCCAGGAGTTTGACGAGACGCTGGGCGCCGATCTCGCCAAATTCTCCTCGGGCAATGAGATTTGGCGATCGGGTTTTGCGTGGTCCGACCCACACTGAAATTGCATCGAAGTCGAAACTAAGGCAGACGCTGATTGGTTTTGTCACTTGCTGGCCCCCGTTAGTTGAGTATGAAAGTGCGTAACGATCAAAGTTGGAAACTACGATCGCTGGTCGAGAAATTGTAGTCCTTTACTGTCTGGAAAACAGCAGGCTCAAACACTGATACGAACAAGCGGGGTACTCGCCAGAGCCGAATCGTTGGGTATCTTAACCAAGGCTAGCGCGCGATCAGCACCATCAGCCGATGCGGCTCGGTCGTGGAGGGATGGTGTATGAGCACGTCCTGCTTGTCGTCCTGGTTGAGGTCTACCAGCCGGGTATTCTGCTCGTTGGCGGACAGGGCGACCGCCACTGTCTGAGGCCGT
>CEQE01030386.1_pt1 | contig 21978 bp, 28 predicted proteins | sample 356201 | NCBI WGS metagenome assembly CEQE01 (sample SAMEA2619970, study PRJEB7988) | marine metagenome | biome: marine biome (ENVO:00000447); feature: mesopelagic zone (ENVO:00000213) & marine oxygen minimum zone (ENVO:01000065); material: "saline water (ENVO:00002010), including plankton...
CAATTTACAATTATTTTTTTGAGCAGTTTAATTATGCTGAAATTCCTAGTAACAGCAGGATAATTGTGGAGCATTATACAAATGAGCAGGGAATTAAGCATACAATTTTCCATTCTTTATATGGCAGAAGAGTTAATGATTGTCTAAGCAGGGCTGTGGCATTTGCCATATCAAGAACACAGCACAGAGATGTTGAGATAGGAATCAATGATAATGGTTTTTACATTGCTTCTGAAAAGCCTGTAAATGTAATGCATGCCCTTAAGATGATCAAATCAAAAGATTTCAGAAAAATTTTGAATATGGCCATAGACCGTACAGAAGTGTTAAAAAGAAGGTTCAGGCATTGTGCAATGAGGGCTTTAATGATTTTAAGAACCTACAAAGGGCATACTAAAAGGGTAGGAAGGCAGCAGGTTAGCTCTCAAATTTTAATTAATGCTGTAAAAAGAATAAGCCCTGATTTTTCCATACTCAAAGAAGCAAGAAGAGAGGTTTTGGAGGATTTAATGGACATAGAGAACGCAAAAAAGGTAATTGATGGAATAGAAAAGAAAAATATAAAGATAGATGAAATAACAACTACAATCCCCAGCCCTTTTGCCTTTAATTTAATTGCACAGGGCATTAGTGATATATTAAAGATTGAGGACAGGGTAGAGTTTTTGAGAAGAATGCACAAGAATGTCTTGGCCAAAATAGGCTCAAAAAAGGGCATCAATAAAGAAGAGTTTGAATTCAATTACACCGATATGTGGAAAAAGGCAGAAGAAAAATTAACTGCTAATAGAGATGAAGAAAAAGAAAAACTGAAATTACAGGCATGGAATCTTAAAAGAGTTCCTGTGTTTGCTAAGAGGGAAATTGTAGAGATTTTGGATGGCAAAAAGGAAATAAGGCAGGATTTTATTGACGCTGTGCATAAATATAAAAAAGAGATAAAAAAGACCTGGCCTAAAGAGATAAAAGAGTTTGTGTTCCAGAAAGTTTTTGACAAATAAAATGATAATCGGCATTACCGGAAGTTTTGGAAGCGGAAAAACAACTGTTGCAAATATGTTCAGGAAGTATGGTTTTAGGGTTATTAATGTCGATAAATTATACCATAATATTTACAATAAAAACGATTCATTGAAAAATAAAATAAAAAAGGAGTTTGGTACATTAGATAGGAACCAAATCAAAAAAATTGTTTTCAATAAATACAATAAACTAAAAAAACTCAATAAAATAACTCATCCATTGATTATTAATTCAATTAAAAAAGAAATTTCCAATAATAAAAAAATTAAAAATAAAATAAAAATAATAATTGATATTCCATTGCTTTTTGAAGCTAAAGTTCAGAGTATGTTTGGCAAAATCATTGTAGTTAAATGCAGCAAAAAAGAGCAGATTAAAAGAATATTGAAAAAAGGCAAATACACGAAAAAAGAGATTGAAAACATAATCAAATCCCAAATGCCTCTGAAAGAAAAAATAAAGCATGCTGATTTTGTTGTGGATAATAGTAAATCATTAAAAGAAGCAAGGGCGCAAGTAAAGATTCTAGCTAATATTGTGCAAAAACCTTAAAAACCCTTAACTAATACTTCACCACTATGATAATAGCAGTTTATCCTGGGAGTTTTGATCCTGTAACTAACGGGCATATTGATGTAATTGAAAGAGCGTTAAAGATATTTGACAAGGTAATAGTTACTATAGGGGATAATCCTGGAAAAGAGCCTACTTTTACAACAGAAGAAAGAATGGAAATGCTCAAGGAGTCTACAAAAGATTTAAAAAACATTGAGATTGATTCTTTTCAAGGCTTGCTGCTTGACTATGTAAAAAGCAAAAACTCCAAAATAATAATTAGAGGTTTAAGGGCTGTTTCTGATTTTGAGTCTGAGTTCCAGAGGGCATTGCTGAACAGGGTTGTGGATGATGAAATTGAGACAATTTTTATCATGACAAAAGAGCATTATGTTTATTTAAACTCAAGCATTGTCAAGGAGATGGCCATGTTTGGAGGCAAAATAAACGGCTTAGTGCCTGAAATAGTCGAAAAAAAGTTAAAGGAGAAGTTCTCAAACAAAAGAGATTGAAAATACCAAATTTTATGGTTCAGTAAAACTTAGAAATATCCTCGGTACTGGTTCTTTTTCTCTCTTTCTCGCTTTTGGACTGCTTAATAAGCCTTGCAGCATAGCCTGCAATGACATTCCTTATTTTAGGGCTCTTAATATTGGCATATTTTGCCACAACTTCTTTATTCTTGTTATAATCTTCACTAAACTCATCTTTGTGTTCATTTACCAATTGCTTTGTAATGCGTTTAACCAGAATTGTTTTTATCCTGCCCATGTAATCACTTCTTTGCTTCTTTTTCAGGTTCCTGGTTCTTTGTTGTTATAGGAACAAGCCCTTTTTCAAATTCCATTTTTGCTATCTCTATCGGATTGTAGCCTATCTTTTCCAGCTCTTTTTCAGAAAGCTTTATCATGAACGGAGCTCCTTGCGATATCTGCAAAGCCCTAGAGCCTATTATCCTGGATTGCTCGTATTTTGTGTACTTCATTTTAAAGTAAGATTTAATGAATAGACTTTGAAATTTACACTACCTTTTAAAGTTTTCTGTTATTGAAAAGTAACTGGATTAAAATAAAACTATATAAATAATGGGAAATATCTGATAAAAATGTTCATCCATAACATAGATCCGGTTTTATTAAGCATAGGGCCTTTTGAGATAAGATACTATGGATTATTCTATGTTATAGGCTTTATTATGGCTTATTTCTTATTAAACCATCTGGCAAAAAAGAAAGAATTAAGCATTAATAAGGATGATATTGCAGATCTTCTTCTTTATGTTATTATAGGGAATGTTTTAGGCGCGAGAATTTTTTATGTTTTTATTTATAATCTGCCTTATTACTTAGCTAATCCTTTTGAAATAATAGCAGTATGGCACGGTGGTTTATCTTTCCACGGAGCCTTAATAGGTGCAGTTATAGCTGTATTTTACTTTTGCAAAAGAAAAAAAGTTGATTTTTATGAAATTGCAGATATTTCTGTAATACCATTGGCATTAGGATTAGCTTTAGGAAGGCTTGGGAATTTCATCAATGGCGAGCTTTATGGCCGCATTTCAGAGGTTCCATGGGCTGTTAAATTTCCTGGTGTAGAAGGCTTTAGGCACCCAAGCCAGCTTTATGAGTCATTTAAAAATTTGTTAATATTTTTTGCATTATGGACAATTAAGGACAAAAAGCTTCCAAAAGGCTTTCTGTTCTGGCTTTTTGTTATAATGTATTCTGTTTTAAGATTTATAATAGAATTTTTTAGGCAACCAGATCCACAGATTGGATTTATTTTTGGTTTTTTGACAATGGGTCAGCTATTGAACATTATCATGTTTGCAGTAGGGATATTTTTTATTTATAGAGTCAGTAAGAAAAAGGAATTACAATAGAATACAATAAAAAAGAAAGTTCAATAATTGAAAAATTCAATAAGAAAAAATCAATAAAAAACAAACATACAATAATAAAAATTCAATGAAAAAGAGTACAATAAAAATATTATCTTTTTTTAATTAAAAACCTCCACAATAAAAACAAAAATCCCAATAAAGCTACAGCGCCGATAATATTTGAAAATCTTAAAGATACAAGCTTTTCCTGCAGTGAATAAATGTTATAGGTCAGACCACCTAAACCAAGGTTATTGACAATAAATGTCCCGCCATAAATTATAAACATCAGCCCAACTGCTATCAATAGAATTGCAGAAATAAGATTTGTTGAATGAATGCTTATTTTCTTATTTAATATTTTAAATTCGAATTCCTTTCCTTTAATAAATTTATTTTTCGACAAATCATATTTATCAAATAAAAATGAGATTAAAAATATAGGTACAAAGAGTCCTAAAGAATAAAAGATCATCAGCAATGCGGAATAAATATAGTTGTTTAACACAGATGCAATTAACAACATTCCGATTAAAATTGGTCCCATGCATGCTGTCCAGCCTATGCCAAAAAAGATTCCAAATAGGAATATACCTAAAGCATCTTTTTTTACCTTATTTCTGATTTTTATAAACGTAAATCCCTTGCCAAATAAAGTCATTAAGCCAAATAATATAATAAATGCTCCTGCAATTGTGATAAGATATCTATTGTTTTGCTGCAGCATGGAAACGCTTGTTCCAAGAAAAGTTGCAATTAACCCAAAAGCAATAAAAACTGGCATAAACCCAAGGAAAAATGCTAAAGTCATCTTTGTGATATTTTTCCTTTCCTTAAATGTATAGGAAAAAAAAGCAGGCATTATTCCCAAACTACATGGAGTCAATATGCTTAATATTCCGGCAAGGAATGCAACAACAAAAGAAAGGTTTTTGAGGTAAAAGTTTGCCTGCTGATTGTTGTAATCAAGAATCTTATGCAAACCTTCTGGCAGATTATCACCTTCCAGATACGAGAAAGCATTAAAACTGAGTAATACCATGGCTAATAATAAAAATAAGTAGATTTTTTTCATTCTAAGATGATTGTCCTGTCGGGGTTGTAGGAGACAATCCTTTAATCTCGCCAGTGGAAATATCCTTGTATACTATACCTATTCCCATTGAATTTATTGTCCTAAACACATATGCCCCATCATCTTCCACTGTACCAACTTGCGGCCATACAATATTAAAATTATCATAAACTTCTAAATCACCAGTTAAAATTATTGTTGGAGCACTCTCAATATCATATTTAGAAATTGACTGCTTTCCTTTTTCTGAGCTTATATCAACTTTTTCTTCTTCATCAATTGCCAAAGCGAACCTTGCCAGTATAGATTTATGGATTTCAACATCATAACACTCTAAACAAGTTGAATCATCAAGCATACTTAAATCAACTAGACCCCTTATTTTTCCATTTCCAGTTTCCACATAAGGAGCCTGGCTTTCAATAACATAATAATTTTGTTTTTTTGATGCTGTTTGTTTTAAACTCTGGGCAATACTTGGATATGCATCAATGTTGTCTGATAAAAGGAGCGCTGGCAATTTTTCAATACTAAACTTATCAATTAATTCTTTTGCTTTGGTTTGTGAAAAATCAAATTCTTCTTCCTTATCTATAAAAACACCATCTTGTTTAAGATTGTTTATTGCTAAACTAAAATCTGTACAAACCTCGCAGTTTTTATCATTGATCATAATGCTTGAGACTTTTCCCATAATCTTTTTGGTTATAGCATCTTCATAAGGTGCAACAATGTTCATGAATACTAACACATCATCAACCTGCTTGAAATTTTGTATAGATGCTTTTTCTATTTCTCCTGCCAATACAATAGTTGGCAGCTTTTCAATGCCATAATTATTGATTATTTTTATTGCATTCTCAGAATTTCTGAGCAAAGATTTTTCCTTAACGATCTCTATATCGGACGAATCTTTTAGGACCTTAACTACCTCATCTATATCGAAACAATCAGAACATGAAGATTCAATTTTAATAAGTCCTAATTCTGCTGGTCTTGCCAATTCCTTTGCTTCCTCTATTTTTGTACTCAGTTTGCTTCCAACACTAAAAACAAAAAAAGAATTGAAAAGCATTATGCCTAGCAATACAAATGCTCCCGCAAATATAAATTTGTTTAAATCCTCTTTTTTCATTATCAGCATCCACCAACCATTGAAGGTAAATTTTGCAGGTTCTTGCTTAAAGTATCACTGCCTGTTGAAACCGTGCTTTTGCTAGTACTTAGTGTTGTAATCTCATTATCCAGCTGGTTCCTTAAACTAACTAATTGTATTGCCTGCACTCCAGATATCACTATAATCAATCCTAAAACTATAGCCATAATCCATAACCTCCTGTTTAGCTTATGACTTTTTTCTTCACGATGTTTATGTTCGTGCTTTTCCATTTTAACAGCCTCCTACCATTCCAGGTAAAGATTTTAGTTGAGAAGGATCTGTACCGGCAACATCCATAGCCAGTCCAACCATATTTCTTGGAAACCACATTGTCTTCCATTTCATTGCTTCTCTTAAAATTTCAGCATCTGAATAATCAGTATTTTGCATTAGTCCAAGCGCTAGTGCTTGAATAGCAGGATTATGCTTGCAACCACACTTTAAGTTTCCATCTGCAGTTATTCCTTGTGGTCCTACTCCACAGCAAAACTCACATGAAATTCCTGTTGGAGCAGCTGCCAGATTTAAATATCTCTGCCAGGTTTGAGGATCATTTTGCTGGATCTCTTGTTTTAGAGCATAATACCATTTGGCTAAATATTCCATAGAGTTTACAGGATCGTCAAATGTAATTCCGCCTAATGCCTCGCTATACTCTGGTGCTCCAGTAGGTATCATGATGCTTATTGCATCTTGCTCGTTGTTTATGTTATTCAATTCGGGGAATAATGAGGCAAGAGCCATTGCTGTTGAGGTTATCTCAGAAACATCAACTTTTGATAGGTCAGTGCCTTTTTTACCGCCTAAACCCAAAAATATAGAGCCTTTTGATGCTGATCCTGTCAATGAACTAAATGAAGAAGAGATTGCTGCTAATTGCACCTGATTAAATATTATTAAGATGGCTGTTATAATAAGTGCTATAACTATAAAATTCTCAAGTTTTTTTGCTGAAATTCTGATTTTAACCATTATACATCAACCTCTTACACAAGCAAAACATGGAGCATTTAATAAGCTTTTTGCTTCTACTCTGTTCATTAATCCGGCTGATTTATATATAATCTTTTATTATAACTGTAAATAAAAAATCTCTTTTTTCATCCAAAACCAGGTTATTATGCCTTATTATCGTTCATAAAGGGTTTTTAGCTCTCTTTTAAGTAAATAAGGGTATTATTTGTTTTGAAATAATATCTTATCTATAATGCTTCTTGTAAGAACTCGCACAATGCATGCAGCAGAATTTCAATGTTTTGCCTTTAAATTTTTCAGTATAGCCTCCTTCATAAACCTTACAGTTGCAATGTACACATGTTGTAAGTTTAGGTTCTATTGCTATATCAATAAGGTCTCCAAACCTGTTGAACATGTTTTTAGTGAAATTTCTTCCATCTGTTGTCAAAGAATAAACTTTCTTTTCCCTTTTTCCAGTTTTTTTTATTTTTATTAATTTGTTTTATGGATATATTGAACAATGCGATAATATGGGGGTGAGTTAAATGGGCGGAGACGGATGCTGTTAAAATAAATAAACTTATATAATATAAAATATGAGACATGACGAGTTTAAAAAATGGCCGAAAAACTGAATGAGCTGGCTTGGGGATATGCTGGTGCTGCTGAACAAATGATGAAGCGGCATATGTTTTTTTCATTAAGCGTTGTAGGGATTATTACAGGAATGATTGAAGCAGCGATAATAGGCTTTATTGCGCTGTATGCGCTTGGATGGTTATGCAATAAGTTTGTTTGATTTTATTTTTTGAACAATGGGGAAACAGAGCAATAAAAATGGTTAAAGAGTTAAATAAGGACGGAAAAGAATACTTCCAATGCGAAGAATGCTCATTTTTTTATGAAGACAGAGAATCGGCAGAAAAATGCGAAAAATGGTGTAAGGAAAAGCATAGCTGCAATATTGAAATTACCAAGTATGCAGTTAAAGCAGATTAAAATAGCAAATTAAAATGCCAAAAGACCCTATATGCGGAATGGAAGGCAACATAAAAGCACATGGCCATTATTTTTGCAGCCAGAGATGTATTGAGAAATATGAGAGAATGCACTCTATAAAGGAATGTTTGAGTTGCGAAATTAAGGGATATCATTTACCGTGGTACAAAGAAAGATTATATATTGTAAGTTTGATTACTGTTGTTATTGTCGTAATTGCTTATTTTTTCTCTGAAAAGCTGTTTGATGCGTTTGTTGATTATTTTAAATTAATATGGTGGGCTATTTTGTTAGGAGTGTTTATTGGAGGCGTTATTGATTTTTTAATCCCAAATGCTTACATCTCCAAATATTTATCAAAGCATGAGAAAAAAACAATTTTTTATTCAGTAATTTTTGGTTTTTTAATGTCAGCATGCTCTCACGGTATTTTAGCTATTGCAATTGAATTATATAAGAAAGGAGCTTCAATTTCAGCTGTAATCGCATTTTTGTTAGCTAGCCCATGGGCTAACTTGCCAATAATTATTTTGTTGTTTAGTTTTTTTGGCGCTAAAGCATTATTGTTAGTTATATCTGCAATTGTAATTGCAATAATAACTGGATTAATTTATCAAGTGCTCGAAAAGAAAAAAATAATAGAGCAAAGCAAACATATTGTCAAAATTGACAAGTCATTTTCTATCAGAGCCGATATAAAAAGAAGATGGAGAAATTATAAATCTAATTATGAAAATAATATTAAGACATTAAAAGGTGTTTTTAGGGGTTCATGGTCATTAGCAAAAATGGTTGTATGGTGGATTTTGATTGGTATGATTTTAGCTAGTTTTGCCCGTGCTTTTGTATCGCATGAATTTTTTGCGAAATATATGGGCCCAACATTACTTGGCCTTGTTGTTACATTGGTAATTGCAACAATAATAGAAGTATGCTCAGAAGGTTCTGCTCCTATGGCTTTTGAGCTGTTTAAACAAACAGGGGCATTTGGCAATAGTTTTGCGTTTTTGATGGTGGGTGTTGCAACAGACTATACAGAAATTGGTTTGATATGGAGCAACATAGGGAAAAAAACAGCACTATGGCTCCCTGTAATAACTGTTCCCCAAATTATAGTTTTAGGATACCTTTTTAATACATTACTTTAACAAAAAAAGCAAAATATTTATATTGAAATGTATATGATCGTATAAAAGTGGTTATGGAAACAAAAAAACTTGGATTTCTGATTATTGGCATGAGCGTTGTGCTGGGTTTCATTATGTTCAGCTATATGACTAAGCTGGGTGTGCAGGAGCAAACATATAACTGCAATCCAACACATGAATGCCAGCAAATAAGTTCTTTATTTGGATTATCGCATATAGCTATTGGCTTTTTGTCCTTCATATTTGCATTAGGGTTTTATTTATTATTTTTTAATAAAAGCGAGGCAGAGGCATCAAAATACAGTGATGCATTAGAAAAAATTCAGGAAGAGAAAACACAAAAAACAGCTGAAGATAAATTTAATTTATTGTTAAGGCCTCTTGACGAGAACGAAAGAAAGGTTTTAACTTCAATTAAAGAACAGGAAGGTGTAACTCAATCAACTTTAAAGTACAGGACAAATTTATCAAAAGCAAAAATAAGCCAGATACTTACAGACTTTGAGAAGAAAAATTTAATAGCAAGAAAAGCAAAAGGAAAAACATATGAAGTGTTCTTAACTGAGAATTTCTAAAAGATATTTTTCAGAAAGATATAAATATATGCTGATTTAAACACTTTTTTGGTGATATTAATGGACCTTAAAAAATTATTTACAAAAAAAAGGCTTATTTTTATTATAATATTTACAGTTTTAGTTCTCGTCGGAAAGAACATAAATTTCTCTGCTTTGGTTGGTGCTGAAAACCAGTTCTTTACTTTGTTCCAGTTTTTTGGTCCTGTTGCAGGTGGCTTTTTAGGCTCTGTTTTTGGTGTTGTTGCAGTTTTATTTGCAGAACTGATTGATTTTTTTGTTGTTGGAAAAGAAGCTACACTAATTAATGTGTTAAGACTAACTCCTATGCTGTTTGCTGCTTACTATTTTGGAAGCAAAAAGAAAAATTTAAGTATTATTGTGCCGATAATTGCAATTGCATTGTTTATACTGCATCCAGTTGGCAGACAAGTTTGGTTCTTCACATTATTCTGGACAATACCGATAATAGGAAAATTACTGCCTAAGAAATATTCTAACAATGTTTTGGTTAAGAGTTACGGTGCTACTTTTACAGCCCTTAGTATAGGGGGAGCTTTATGGATATGGACAATACCCACGACAGCTGCTCAATGGATAGCTTTGATACCTGTAGTCATTGTAGAAAGATTCCTGTTTGGTGCAGGAATAGCAGTCTCTTATGTAGCATTTAACGCATTATTGGATAAAGTGCTTGATAAATTCAAGGTAAAAGTACCAAGCGATGTCTTGAGAATTAATAAAAAGTTTACTATAAAGGCTTAAATTTCTATTATTTTTTTCTCTTCTTATTTTTAAATATATTTCAAAAACTTTAAATATTAGTTATTACTTTTTGAATGTATAAAAATGTTAACAAGTATTATAGGAACAACAGGAACAGCAAGCTATAATGAGCCTTTATTAAATAATGTGCTATCAAATTCTAATCTTGGTATAGAAAACATACTAAATTTTTCACAATACAATTCCTTAGAAAAACAACTTAACCAAATTCAAACTGCTGAACCTGAAGATCCTCCAGAAACAATACATACCCCCTGGGGTGTATGGCGCCATTGGAGGGATGCTTTACATAGTATAGATGAAAAATATGACGCAGAGCATGCAGTAAGAACAGGACGCGCAGCAGAAGACATATTACATCAGGCCCATTATGTCCCGGTTATAGGAGATTATGTACATGCGGAAGAATCTTATGAAATTAATCTTGAGTACACTGATTCTGATCAATTAGAGGTGTATAACATAAGAATAAATCTTGAAGAATACCATCCAAGTATAGATTTTGAAGAAGAAATTGAAGGTGAAAACACAGAAACTTCTGTAAACACAGAAATAGAAGATGATTCTACAGACCTAAAAGATAAGAATATTGATGAAGAGCCTAAGGATTCAAACTCTGCTGAAGACAAAGTTCCAGAAAAGAATTTTGATTTGGAGTCTGAGAAAGAATTAACAGAAATATTTGAAAAAGTATTAAAATTTGATATTGTTAAATTTTTCTATTAGTTTATTCAACTGTAACACTCTTGCTTAAATTCCTGGGCTTATCAGGATCCAGTTTTCTGTCTGTTGCCACATAATAAGCTAATAATTGTAAAGGAACTACTGCAAGAATAGAACTCAATATGTATAATGTTTTAGGAATAAAAATAACAAAATCAGCTATTTTTCTTATTTCTTCGTCATCTTCTGTTGCTATAGCAATTACAATGCCATTTCTTGCCTTAACTTCCTGCATGCTGCCTAAGACCTTTTTATAAGTGTAAATGTCTTTTGTTGCTATGAAAACAACCGGCATATTTTTATCAATTAACGCTATTGGGCCGTGCTTCATCTCTGCAGCTGGGTAGCCTTCTGCATGTATATAACTGACTTCCTTTAGTTTTAAAGCGCCTTCTAATGCTATTGGGAAATTTACTCCACGCCCTAAAAATAATGCATTATGCTTGCCCTTATAGATATCAGCTATTTTTTTGATTTCTTTGTCATCTAGCAAAGTTTCTATCTGCAATGGCAATTTTCTTAATTTTTCTACTAAATCTGAAATTATTTTATTTTCAAGAGTTTTTCTTAAATTTGCCATAAACAATGTAAACAAATACAAAACAACTAGTTGAGCTGTAAATGCCTTTGTGGATGCAACTCCGATTTCAGGACCTGCGCAGGTATACAAAACAGAATCTGTTTCTCGTGATATAGAGCTTCCTTTTACATTTACTATGGAAAGCACTTTTGCGTTTCTCTTTTTGGCTTCCCTTATTGCTGCTAAGGTATCAGCAGTTTCCCCTGATTGAGAAATTGCAATTACCAAAGTATTTTCATTTATTATTGGATTCCTATACCTGAATTCAGAGCTATATTCGACTTCCACAGGGATTTTTGCCAGCTCTTCCAGCATAAATTCCCCAACCAAAGCAGAATGCCATGAAGTTCCGCATGCAACAATAATTATCCTGTTTATTTTTTGCAATTCCTCGTCACTTAAATTCAATTCTTGTTTAATATTTATATTCCCATTTTCTATTCTGCTGTTTAGTGTTTCTGTTATTGCCCTTGGTTGCTCATATATTTCTTTTAACATAAAATGTTTGTAACCGGATTTCTCTGCTAGTTCAGGGCTCCAATTAATTTCATTTATTTTTTTATTAATCTTCCCCCCATCAATATTTTTTATTGAATAATTATTGCTTTCTAATATTACAATTTCCTTATTTTCCAGATAAATGACTTTGTTTGTATACTTTAGAATTGCAGGCACGTCAGAAGCAATGAAATTCTCATTATTACCTAAACCAAGAATTAAAGGGCTTTCATTTCTTGCTGCTATTAATTTTTTCGGCTCTTTTGAGCATATAACCCCTAAAGCATAACTTCCCTGTATTTGTTTTAAAGCATTTCTTGTTGCTTCTTCAATATTTCCATTGTAATTATCCTCTATTAAATGAGCAATAACTTCTGTATCTGTTGAGGATTTGAATTTATGGCCTTTTTCAATTAGTTTTTCTTTTAACTCAGAAAAATTTTCAATTATTCCATTATGCACAATGCTTATGTTTCCCTTACAATCTGTATGCGGATGAGCGTTTTCTTTTGTTACAGATCCATGAGTAGCCCAGCGACAATGAGAAATCCCAACATTACCTTCAATTTTTTCAAAATTTATTTTTTCTTCTTTTCCCCTTTTTTTCTTTATTTCTTCTAATTTACCAATGTCTTTTTCAATAATAATATTATTTTTATTGATTGTAGAAATACCAGCAGAATCATAACCGCGATATTCCAGTCTTTTAAGCCCCTCAACTAGAATAGGTGCTGCTTCCCTGTTTCCAATATAGCCAATTATACCACACATGTTTTAAAATTATTTCTAAACTGAACATAACAGAGAAATACAGCACTATTTAAATATTATGAACTAAGCATGTAAAGATTTTTAATACCCGGCATAATGCTATTAGGATAAAATGCCAAAATACAAATTAGTCTGCTTTGATGTTGATGGGACCTTGATAGATAATGTAAAGTTCTCATGGCAGATATTCCATGATTATTTCCAGACTGATAAGCACAGAAGGGAAGATGCAAAAAATAAGTTCCTGAACGGCAAGATAAGCTATTTAGAGTGGGCAAACCATGATATAAACTTATGGAAAGAAAAAAATGCGAAAAAGAAGGATTTTTTCAAGGCAATTGAAAATTTAAGATTAATGAATGGCGCAATGGAAACATTAAGAGAATTAAAGAATAATAATATTAAACTAGCGATTGTCTCAGGCTCTGTAAATGTTGTCCTGGAAAAGTTCATACCGGATTACAATGAATTTTTTGATGATGTTTTCTTGAGCAGGATTTATTTTGATGAAGAAGGCAGTATATTAAAAGTAGAAGCAACAGAATTTGACATGGAAAAGAAAGCAGAGGCTTTAAAGCAGATTGCTGAAAGGGAAAAAATAAAGCTGGAGGAATGTGTTTTTGTTGGAGATTACCTAAACGACATGAAGATAATCCGGGAAGCTGGATTAGGAATAGCATTCAACTGCCAGCATGACAAATTAAAGGAAGTTGCTGATGTAGTTATCGAGAAAAAGGATTTAAGGGAAGTTTTGAAGTATATTTTACAATAAATTTATATATCTATTTATAAAATAAAGTATCTATGGCCAAATTTCAGTACGGCAAAGCTATAAATGATTCTTTCAAGTTAATTTTTAGTAATTTATATGTTCTTGTTCCGCAATTATTGGTAAGCCTAATAGGAGTTATATCAATTCCATTTTACCTCAGGATGTTTGATTTTGGAGAGAATTTTGATATATCCTCTATGGGAAGTTTTGTGCCCTCCATTATACTAGTTGCAATAATCTCTATAATTTTAACCAATGTATCTTACGGCTGGACATTGGCCCTCATAGGAAAAATAGTGAAAAAAGGAAAAGCAGATTTGTTTAAGGAATTTAAGAGCGGTCTTAGAAAAGGATTGGTATATTTTCTCACAACATTAATTGCATTGTCGGTATTCTTTGTTGGTGCATTAGTTTTTATGGTGTTGTTTAAAATTATAGAAATGGTATCTTCTTTTATACCAATATTGGGCGTGCTTCTAACTATTTTGTCTGTCATAGCGGTTATTGCCGCTATTGTAGCTTTTATTTTGGCATTTATGTACGTGACATCAGTAATTGCCTTAGAAAATTTTGGTGTTGTAAAATCAGTTAAACTTTCATACATCCACTTCAAGAGCAACAAGGCCCATAGCCTGGCTTTGCTTTTAATAATCATCCTGTTCATCATAATTGTAAGTTTGATATGTCTTGTTGTTTTTTATGCTATTTTGTTTATATTTGCAGGTTCTGTTTCCGACGAAGCTATTCTTGCATATATGATCGAGAATCCAGTTAAGTACTCTTTTGTTTCATTTTTTTCAAATCTGCCTAATATTGCTATGGTTGTCTGGAGTTTTGCTTTTGTGACCATTGCTTATGTTAGGAAGAAGAAAACAAAGAAATAGCTTCCTTAAGGATTTTTCTATTATTATAATTTTTAATTATTTTTTTAATCTATTTTTATCATATTTTTTATATTGTTTTATTACCTTAATTAATAATGGAACTGCCCTGGTGATATTATCGACAATTGTTATTGTTGCTTTTTTCGCTGATCTTGATAATGGATTCAAATCAACTACAATAACTTTCTTGTTATTTTTAACTAAAGCTTCAGTTCTATCTCCGTCTTCCAAAGGAACGAAAACAACATCAGCCTTATAAATGCCGTTTTTATTCACATATTTCCTGTTGCCTGCCAAAAATTTTATTTTACAATTTTTTTGTGGAAGTAAAACTTCTTTAGCTCCGTTTTTTATTAAATAATTCTTGATTTTTATTTCTCTTTTTTTAGATGGATGAAAAATGTTTATTTCTAGTGGTGCACCTAATATCTTGGATAATTGAACTAATTCTTTTGGCACTAATGCAGCAGCATTTCCATTGACAGAAATCACAGGATTTTTTGCTTTTAACAGTAAAACAGCAGCGTTATTTATGGATTTTTTAGCTGCTTTTGTTGTCTTTTCTCCAATTAAATAGTCAAAAGCTTCTCCTCTACCGTGTGCTATTAAGCCATGTATTGAGGTAATGCCCTTCTTTACACCATCAGCTATTTTTTCCCTAATCACTAAAGACGTATATCTTGGATGTGTTTTTGGAATCATTTTTTAATCTTCTTCAATGTACTTTCTTCATCTACCTTCAAACCAATTTTGTTAAAAAAAGCACAAATATTCTTTACATCTCTCTGCAGAAATTCCTCTGCCCTTGGATGCCTTATCGTTGTTGCCTGGGACATGTCAATAAAAACAGGAGTTTCATCGAAATTCAATATGTTAAAAGCAGACAAATCAGCATGGACCAGACCATACTTATGCAGTTTTTTAATATTGTCAACAATTTTATTAAAAAACAATTTTTTGTTTTTTGGAATTTTGTCTTTTAGTTTTGGAGCTATAATGTTATTCTTTCCTACAAACTCCAAAACAAGAACATTATTAGAAAAGGTTATTGGTATGGGTACACTAACCTGGGCTTCCCTTGCGTTCATTAAATTCCTATATTCTCTTTGCGTCCATGCAAATATTACCTTTCTTTTTTTATCCTTAAGATTAGTATACCGGGGATCATCTTTAATGTAGCTATACATTATATTAAAATCACATGTCTCTAACCTGTAAATCTTGACAATTACCCTTTTGCCTTCTTTTGTTAACGCAGAAAAAACATTGCTTTCCTTGCCTATGTTTATCGGGCTTTCCAGGCCTTTAAAATGGCCTTCTGTTATAAGCTTAAATAGCGTTCTGTTTGTAAAATCATCAAAAACACCATGTTTGGTCTTAAATCTTCCCTTTCCTTCCTTGAACTTTTCTTTTGTAGCTTTTGGCATCTAAAACCCAAGGAATAAATCTGGGTTTATAAATATAGCCCAGAAGGCTTATTATATTATTACACTACTCCGAAGTACTCCTAAACCGAAAGATTTATATACTAGTTCTACTATGTAGTAGTTAAAACTATCACCTCTTTTCCCTAGCGAAACTCTCTGAGTTTTGCTGGGGTTTTTTTAATCCACTAAATTTTTATACCATCACAATTAACATCTTGTTCTATATGAAATCTGCAAAAGCATTTGCTCCTGGGAATATTAGTTGCATATTTGTAATTAAAAAAACAAAAAATCCTGCAAAATCAGGCTCTTTAGGTATGGGTTTTACTGTCAATAAAGGTGTTATTGTAGCAATTAAAAAAATACATAGTTCCAATATCAAAAAAACCAATAATAAAATTTTTTATAAAAATTATAAAAAAATCAATGAGAATATAAAGAATATTATTTATTTTAATAATAAAAAAATAAACTTCTCAACTGTTAGTTCTGTTATTGAAAAATTAACTAATGAAAAAGTTAAAGTGAATATTGAGTCGGAGCTCCCGTTAGGCTGTGGTTTTGGGCTTAGTGGTGCTAGCGCTTTGGCTACAGCATATGCATTGAATAAATTATTAAGGTTAAAAAGGTCAAAAAAAGAATTAGCATTTATTGCTCATGTTGCAGAAGTTGAAAATAGAACTGGTTTAGGAGATATTGTAAACCAGTATTATGGAGGATTTTTGATTAAATATGAGCCAAGCTATAGGTTTAAGGTAAAAAATCTTCCAATAAAGAATAAAAAAATATATTATCAATATTTTAGTCCGATAAAAACAAAAAACATTATCATAAATAAAAAGATAAAAAATAAAATCAATAATTCTGGTTTAAATTCGTTAAATAAAATTAAGAAACTAGGAAATAAGAATTTAAGGAGTCTAATAACAATTTCAAAGGAATTTTCCATTAAAAGTGGTTTATTAAAAAATAAAAAAATAATTAATATAATAAAAAAAATTGAAAGCAGGAATGGAAATGCCTCAATGATAATGCTGGGAAATGCTGTTTTCAGCGATAAGTATTTTAAAAGCAGCAGGGAATTAATAATTAAAGACAAGGGTGCTTGTTTATGCTGAAAAAAGAAATTAGAGTAATTGGAATTGATGATGCCCCTTTCAATAAATTTGGGAAAGGCAATGTGTTAGTAGTTGGAACTGTTTTTCGCGGAGGCTCATGGCTGGACGGCGTTCTTTCAACAAAAGTAAGCATAGACGGCAACAACTCAACAAAAAAAATTACAGAAATGATAAACAAATGCAAGTTTAAACCGCAATTACAATGTATTTTTCTTGATGGAATAGCTGTAGGTGGTTTTAATATCATTGATGTAAAGGAATTAAGTAAAAAAACTAAATTACCGGTAATTGTCATAATAAGAAGAAAGCCGGATATAGAAAATATTAAAAAAATATTGGTCAGGCTTAATAAAAAGAACAGGATAAAATTGATTGAAAAGGCTGGCTCTGTTGTTTCTGTTGGAAAAATATATATCCAGCTTACTGGGTTGAGCATTGAAAAAGCCAGGGAAATTTTAAAAATCGCATGCACAAGAAGCTTAATACCAGAGCCAATAAGGATTGCTCATTTAATTGCTTCTGGAATAACTTATGGAGAAAGTAGAGGTAAGGCCTAAACCAATTTTCTTTCATATTTTTTCTTCGAATCTTTATATAATTTCATTGCGCAAAAATCAGGGCCGCACATGCTGCAAAAATCATTATTTAAACTTAAATCACTTCTTAACTTTCTTGCTGTTTCCGGATCTAAAGACAAATTAAATTGTTTTTCCCAGTCAAATTCAAACCTTGCTTTGCTTAACGCATTATCCCTGTCTTTAGCATTTGGAATGTTTTTTGCAATATCTGCTGCATGGGCTGCAATCTTATAGGTAATAATGCCCTGCTTCACCATCTCCGGACTTGGCAGTCCTAAATGCTCTGCAGGAGTTACATAGCAAAGATAATCTGCACCATGCATGCCTGCAACTGCTGCACCTATTGCACTTGTTATATGGTCATAACCCGGAGCAATATCTGTAACTAATGGTCCTAAGACATAAAATGGTGCATTATGGCAGTATTTTTTCTCTAACTCAACATTTAATTTAATCTCATTCAATGGAATATGCCCAGGACCTTCTATCATAACCTGGCAATTTCTTTCCCATGCTTTTAGTGTTAGCTCTCCTAATGTTTTTAATTCTGCAATCTGTGCTTTGTCTGTTGCATCATGCAAACTGCCTGGTCTTAAACCATCTCCCAGGGAAAAAGTAACATCATACTTTTCAAAAATATCGCATATCTGGTCAAATTGCGTAAATAAAGGATTTTCCTTGTTGTTTGCTTTCATCCACCTTGCTAAAATTGAACCTCCTCTACTCACAACTCCGGTAAGCCTGTTTTTTAACAATGGCAGTGTTTTTTGCAAAACTCCGGCATGTATTGTCATGTAATCAACGCCTTGTTTTGCTTGTAATTCGATTATATCCAGCCAATCTTCTGCCTTTAACTCTTCTATTATCTGTTTTTCCTCAACAGCCTGGTAAGTAGGCACAGTGCCAATTGGTATTGTTATTTCATTAATCATAGCCTGTCTTATTTCATTTAAATTTTCACTAGTGCTTAAATCCATCACTGTATCTGCACCATACCTCATGCAAAGCCTTAACTTTTCCAGCTCTTCTCCAATATCTGCTCTCACTTTAGAAGCGCCTATATTGGCATTAATCTTTGTTTTTACACCCTTGCCTATAGCAATCGGCTTTAGATTTTTGTGATTAATATTCGCCGGAATTATAACTGAACCTTCTGCTATTCTCTGTCTAAGAATTTCCGGGTTAATATTCTCAACTCTGGCCACATAATCCATTTCCTTTGTTATTTTACCCTGTCTTGCACAAGAAATCTGTGTCATGATAAAATCGGACAAATTAATGGTTTATAAATTTGTTGATTTAAACAAAAACATTTAAATAAAGAAAAAGTCAGTTAGTAAAAAAGGTGATAAAACATGAGTTTTATTGATTCTGTAAAACAAGCTGTTGAAATTGTCAAATTAAACGGCAAAGCTATAGTAAATGTTTCTAAAGATAAAAATGCTACATTGATGGGAGTTCTGATTGTTGCTATTGGAGCTATTTTAAATCAGATACTAGACTTCAATGTATTAACTTCAATATTTGTAGTGGTATTCGCAATAGCTGTCTATTTTATTGTATTAAGTATCACTCATACATTAGCTCGTTTATTCGGGGGAAAAGCAAAATACATGGAGTATTTTAGGGCAGAATCATATGCTGCTATTTTAGGCTGGTTAGGAGTTTTGGCAATAATCCCTTTTTTAGGAAACATTCTTAATTTCTTAGTTTCTTTATGGAGTATTGTTGTTAGCGTAGTAATATTAGAAAATGTGCATAAACTAGCAAGAGGAAAGGCTATAGTGGTTGTTTTTATAGTATTCTTACTTTTGGTTGTTATCGGATCACTTGCTTATTTTGGAACTTTAAGTCCAGATGTACCCTTACCTATAACACCTTAATTTATTTTTTATTATTCTTATTAAACATGCATTGTTAAGCCAAAGGGAGCTCCTATTTTATTTTTTTCGTCTGAGTTTTTGTTCTCTTAGTAGAAAAGAAGTACGCCAGTTAGTGCCCCGTTATTACCATCTTAACATCGCGCTGTTATGTGGTGAGCCTGCAAGTCGACCGACCGAAGGGACGGTAATTACAAAGGGCGTTCTATCAAAAAGAACGAATGCGATACTTCTAGAACAAGAATCAAGGGGCGACATCTTAGAAACATTAATAAATGTTTGATTCACCTTAATTATTACAATTAAATTTTATTTGTCATCTTTCAAATTAGGGGATAAATCATCTGATTTAGTAAGACTAATGTCAGAGAACAAACGAATTGCATATATTCCAAATGCTTGTGATTATACCAAAGTTGATTGGGATAGAAGAAACAGCTGGAATGAGAAAGATATGCAATCCCTTAGGGACATAGGTCTTGAAGTAGAATACTTAGATTTGAAAGATTATTTTGGAAAAGAAAAAGAACTTAGAAATAAAATTGATTCTTTAGGAGGAGTATTTTTTCGTGGAGGAAATGCATTTATTCTTAGACAAGCAATGAGACTTAGTGGTTTTGAAAATATATTTGAAGATTTGAAAAAAAGAGATGATTTTGTATATGCTGGTTATAGTGCTGGTATTTGTGTTCTTGCACCAAATTTTAAAGCACTACAAATTGTAGATGACCCTACAGATCATCCATATCCTGAACAAAAAGAAACAATTTGGGAAGGTCTTGGGTTTTTGGATTATATCATCTTACCACATTACAAATCAGATCATCCTGAGTCAGCAGATATTGATAAAGAAGTTGAATTTGCAGAAAAGAATAATATTCCTTTCAAACCATTGAAAGATGGTGAAGTAATAATTATTGAGTGAATGTCTCCCCCTTCTCTTTTTTAGCCCAAAAAAATTATTGGATTTAACATCGGTTCCTGTTATATACTTTTCCCATACGCAGTGTGGGAAAATTGCGTCCGCAGAGTTTTTTCAACGCTGGGAATTTGGTTGGTGCTGTAGTTTTCTGAAATAAGTAAAGTTAAGTAAAAAAGACTCTGGATCAAAAGAAATGCAGAAAGAAGATTAAAGCAGGTTTTAGCAGAGTTATATATGTTACAGCACGCTTCTCACTTAGCAGAAAATGAAGTTCTTAATGAAGATATTTTGAAGAAGAAAGCACTTAAGATTTATCAAATAATGGAATGGTTAAAGAAAGTAGAAGCCGAAGAGCAAGCTGTAACAAGAAGAGCAGCATAATTATTTCTTTTGAGCCAGAGTCAGTAAAAACTTATTTCAGAAAATTTGGATGAAGCCTGCAAGCCGGAACCTCTAAATCCTTGTTATTTGATTTTTCTGCAAGAAAAAATCGCGGAGTGAAATGGAGCGACAGTATGACGCAAGAGCATTTACCATCTATTTATTCTTTTTCAAAGAAATAAAATATATTATGAAATAGATAACACTAATGACTATAATTGATAAAATTTGACTAAAAGAGCCATGTATAATATTTGGAAAAAATAAATCAAAATCTAAAATATTAAAATAGTTAAGATGAGTTATGTCTAATTTAATAACTGAATAGATTATAAGTAATAATATATGAATACTAGCTGAAAATAGTATTAAATTTTTCAATGCTAATAAATACTTATTTTTTCCAAATTTTATCATATTATATATTATTGAAATATATTATTTAAAAACTTTTAGGAAAATGCTCCGAGTAATATTGCGTATAACATCGGAATTTAACGAAGTTTTGTGACGAAGGAGCAAAATTTGGACGGAGAAACCTGTAGGGTTTCGTAGTCTCATGTTCCTTGTTGTATTCCCAAAAGGACTAAAATTTAGTGCAACGTTCCGAAGGAATAAATCAAAGTTCGAGTTTTAGCGTCTTAAAGGACGAAGTCCAATCAAATAAACACATAAAGGGCTTGGGAAGGTCGAAGTATTTATATACTATAATCATTTAGAAATTCTTATGGATATTGAAATCAGAAAAGCGAAGAAGGAAGATATCCAACAGATAAAAAAGTTAGATTCCATTGGAGAAATATTAAGTAATTGTTCACCTTTAGATAAATTAGATCCAAAATTTAAACCTAAGAAAGGAGAAAAGAATTATTATGAAAAATTTATTCTTGGAAGAAATAAATGGTGTTATGTAGCTGAGAATAACAAAGAGTTATTAGGTTTTATTTTGTTTAATATTAAAAATCGAGAAAGGTATTGGAAAATTAAAAAAGTGGGATATCTGGATTTAGTAGTGATTGATAAAAAAGCGAGAGGAAAAGGAATTTCTAAGCTATTGATTAAAAAAGCGTATGAAATCTTTAAAGAGAAAAAGTTGGATTATGCAAAATTATCCGTTCAAATAGATAATGATTTTGCACATAAGATTTGGAAGAAAATTGGATTTAAAGATTTCAGAGTTGATATGTTCAAAAAAATTTAGCCCAATCCCCTTCTACAAAATAGCTAAAAATCGAATTGAATATAACATCAGTTTTAAACGAAGTTCCGAAGCCCTCGAAAATTT
>CEQE01080021.1_pt1 | contig 21976 bp, 20 predicted proteins | sample 356201 | NCBI WGS metagenome assembly CEQE01 (sample SAMEA2619970, study PRJEB7988) | marine metagenome | biome: marine biome (ENVO:00000447); feature: mesopelagic zone (ENVO:00000213) & marine oxygen minimum zone (ENVO:01000065); material: "saline water (ENVO:00002010), including plankton...
CAGCCCGCGTACGTCACCTGCCTCGAGTCCGGCGAGGAGCAGCAGGACCGCTCCGGTTGCCAACAACAGGAGCTTCACGACGAGCCCACGCACCCCGACCCAGAGGGCACCGGTGGCTCCCGCACCAACGAGTCCGATGACGAGCACCAGCACGGCGTCGCCGACCTGATCCCAACCGATTTCGGAGATGTTGCCAGCCCCTCTGGCCACGACCCAGGGCAGGAAGGTCCCGATGATGGCGAGGACGACGCCTGCGGAGGCGACGAGGGATGCCAGCAGGTTCGACGCCGGTTCGGTTGGCCGCCGTGACACCACCGGCTGCCGGGGAGCCGTCGGCGGCGGGTCTCCTGGCCGCACGGCGGAGATCCCCATCGGCGGGGTGTGCGGCAGTGGGGGGCCGTCGTACCCCACATGCCCATCCTCCGGGTGACCCTGGGTTTCAACCTCGTCGGACATCGCACTCATCCCTCTGATCGGACGCCCCGGCCCTCGGTGTCGGGCCGCCCCGATCGTCGAGCACCGGGCGGGATTTGAACCCGCGGCTTTACGGCTTTGCAGGCCGTTCCCTTGGTCCACTCGGGCACCGGTGCCTGCTCCAGCCAGAAGCGGGAGCGGGAGCCATGGTATCGGCGGCGCGCCTCTGCGTGCCGTCCACTTCGGTCGTCGGGGTCCGCTGTGACAGGCTTCCGACCATGAACGCACGTTCGGCGCAGGAACTGCTCGCCCCCCTCGCCACCCAGCAGACCAACCTCGGCGGCGGCCGTCGCCTCATCGAGACCTACACCATGGAGGGAATGCTCGGCCTGCTCTGGCACGGGCCGTCGGGCGCCGAGGACGTGGTGCTGTGCGCGGCGGGCGGCATGGGCGGCTACCTCGGCCCGGCCGACGGCCTCTACACCCACCTCGGCGAAACGCTTGCCGGGGCGAGCACTGCAGTCGTCTGCGTCGACTACCGCCGGCCCAGCCACCTCGAGTCGTCGCTGCTGGACCTGGCGGCCACGGCCGACCGGGCCGTGCAGCAGGGAGCACGCCGGTTCGTCGTCCTCGGGCACTCGTTCGGTGGGGCCGTGGCGATCCAGGCGGGTTGCGCCCTCGGCCCCTATTGCGCCGGGGTCGCCACCTTCGCCACACAGAGCGCCGGCTGCGAACACGCCGCCCAACTGGCAGCCCCGCTCCTCCTGCTCCACGGTGCGCAGGACCGGATCCTCGGGCCCGAGAACAGCGAGATCGTGCGGTCCCTGGCCGGACAGGGAGAGGTCAAGGTGTTCGAAGGCGCCGACCACCTCCTCGCCGAGGTGGCCGACGAACTACGCACCCTGATGGCGACCTGGATCCCGGAACGGTTCGCCGCACACCGGACAGGCTGACCCCCTGTTGCCCACGGCCATGGTCATTCGTCGGGCGGCTTCTCCTGGGCCAACTTGACGGTGCAGGTGCCCTGGGCGACCGCGACGAGCCGTCCCTCGTTCTCGACCCGGATCGACACCACGGCCAGCCTCTTCGTCATCGACACGACCTCGGCGGTTGCCCTGCAGGTCCCACCACGGACGGGACGCAGGTAGTTCACCTTGAACTCGGTCGTCGCCGCCCAGGACCGGGGTGGCATGACCGGATAGAGCACGACGCCGAGGCAGTGGTCGCACAGCGCTGCGAGGCAGCCGCCGTGCATGTTGCCGATGAAGGTGATCAGGTCGTCACGAACTTCGAACTCGACGACAAGCCGACCGGCCTCCGCCTCGACCACGACCAGGCCGAGGTACCCGTCGATCCCGCCCTCCGGTTGCCGGCCGACCATGAGGTCGACGAACCCCGGGTTCACCAGTTCCAGTTCAGGGCCACTCATGTTCGTTCTCCCTTCTCCGGGCCGCACCCATCGGGGGGCCACGGCTCCATGCCGTCGTCAAGTGGTACGTCGAGGCTCTCGAGCATCCTGGCGAACATGCCCCAGTTGCCGATAGCCGCGACCAGTTCGATGAGGAGCGCCTCGTCGAGGTGCTCGGCGCAGGCCGCCCAGGTGGCGTCGCCGATGGCACCGCGCTCAAGGGTCTCGTCGGTGGCGGCGAGGATTGCCCGCTCAACGGGTCCGAATCCCTCATACGCCTCCCAGTCCCGAACGGCGACCAGGTCCGCCTCGTCGATGCCGAGGGCGACCGCCACGTGCCAGTGCTGCGTCCACTCGTAGACGGCGCCGCTCACCCAGCCGATGCGCAGGATCACGAGCTCGCGCAGGCGCTGGTCGAGGCTGCCCTTCCAGAGCAGCCGGTGGAGCAGGCCGTTGAGGGCGGCCGCCGTCGGCGGGTCGTGCAACAGGATCCGGAACACGTTGAGGTCCGCCATCCCCTCCGGGACGCCCGCGTCGAGCGCCCGGGCCCGGGCCTCGTCGACGTCGAGCATCGGGATGCGTCGGCCCCCGGCGCCTCGCTCGCTCACCTGCTGCATGCGTCTCCCGAACCTTTCCGCGGCTGTGTGTCTCGTACGCTAGGCAGTCGGAGGTGCCGAGCATGACCGAACGACCGGCAACGTCACGGGCACTGGTGCTGTGCGCGCCACGATCGCTCGAGTTTCGCGACCTCGCCGTCCCGGCACCCTCTCCCGACACGGCTCTCCTCGAGGTCGAGGCGTGCGGGCTCTGCGGCACCGACCACGAACTCTTCACCGGCCGCCTGCCGATCCGGACGCCCCTCGTTCCCGGCCATGAGACCGTCGGCGTGCTGGTCGAGGTCGGCGGTGCCGCTTCTGCAGCATGGAGTGTCGCCGTCGGCGACCGGGTGGCCGTCGAGTGCTTCCAGTCGTGTCGTACCTGCAATCCCTGCAGATCGGGCGCCTACCGTCGTTGCACCACCAACGGCCTGCGAACCGCCTATGGGCTCTCCCCGCTCGACGTCGGCCCCGAACTCTCCGGCGGTTGGGCCACACACCACGCCCTGGGTCCCGACTCGATGGTGCTGCCGGTGCCCGACGGCCTCGACCCGGTCGACGCCACGCTGTTCAACCCGGTGGGTGCCGGGATCCGCTGGGGAGCCGAGTTGCCGGGCACCGGTCCCGGCGACGTCGTCGCCGTCCTGGGCCCCGGGATCCGGGGACTGGCTGCAGCGGCCGCGGCGAAGGAGGCCGGCGCCGACTTCGTGATGGTCACCGGCAAGGGGGCCAACGACCAGCCGAGACTCGAGGCGGCCACCGCCTTCGGCGCCGACCTCGCCGTCGACGTCGACGAGGAGGACCCGACCGAGGCGCTGCGTGCCGCGACCGGAGGCCCCGGAGCGAACGTCGTCGTGGACGTGACCGCCAACGCACCCGACGCCCTCGGACAGGCAGTCCACCTCGCCGCTCCCGAGGCCCGTATCGTGCTGGCCGGCACCCGCAACAGCACGGAGACGCCCGGCTTCGACCCGGACCACATCGTCTTCAAGGAACTCCGCCTGCTGGGCGCCCTCGGTGTGGACGCCCCTGCGTACCTGGCGGCCCTCGACCTGCTCGCCACCGACCGCTACCCGTTCCGCACCGTCTCACGCCGGGTCGAGCCCCTGGAGGGTGCCGCCGACCTGCTCGCCACGATGGCGGGTGAGGGCGACGCTCCCCCACCCGTCCACGCTGTCCTCGTACCCTGATCGGCCCGATGCGCACTGCCATCCAACTCTCCGCCGAGTCAGGGCCCTGGTCCGAAATCGTCGACTACGTGACCGAGGCGGAGCGACTGGGCGTCGATGTGTGCTGGGTGGCCGAAGCCTGGGGAGGCGACGCCGCCACACCGATCGCCGCTCTCTCACAGCGGACGGAGCGGATGCTCCTGGGATCGGGGGTGTTCCAGGTCGGCGCCCGATCGGCGGCGATGGTTGCCATGACGGCCCTGACCCTGCAGCACCTCTCCGACGGCCGCTTCCTCCTCGGCCTCGGCGCCTCCGGCCCCCAGGTGGTCGAAGGGCTCCACGGGGTGTCCTTCGACCGGCCGCTCACCCGGATGCGTGAGACAATCGAGGTCGTGCGCCTCGCCGAGGCCGGCGAACGCCTCGCCATCGACGGCGAAGAGGTCCGCCTGCCCCGCCCGGGGGGCGAAGGCAAGGCGCTCCGGCTGGCCATACGGACCGAGTACCCCATCCCGGTCTACATCGCCTCCCTTTCACACAGGATGCTGGCTCTGACCGGGGAGGTCGCCGACGGCTGGTTGGGCACCAGCTTCGTACCCGAGGGTGCCGCTCCAACCTTCGAGGCGCTGGCCGCGGGTGCCGCACGCGCCGGCCGTACGCTCGACGACCTCGACCTCTGCCAGGGTGCCGAAGTGGCATTCGCCGAGGACGAGGTGGAACTGACCGCCATGGTTGCCGCCCGGAAGCCGGGTCTGGCCTTCAGCCTGGGCGGCATGGGCTCGGCCACCACCAACTTCTACAACGACGCCTACGCCAGGCAGGGTTGGGCAGAGGTCGCCACCGAGTCACAACGACTCTGGCTGGACGGGCAGCGTGAGGCGGCCGCCGGAGTGATCCCCGACGAGATGGTGCTGGCCACGACGCTCCTCGGCACCGAGCCGATGGTCGCCGAGCGTCTCCGCGTCTGGCGGGATGCGGACATCACGACGGTTCGCCTCTACCCTGCCGGCAGGGACCTCGACGCCCGCCTCGACACCCTCGGGCGGGCCCTCGACCTCGTGCGCCTTCTGGATTCCGGACCGGCGGCTCCACCGGTCATGCCGTGATCGACTTCGATCCGTACGCACCGACCGGCGGCCCCATCGAGGGCATGGAGCGCGTGCCACGTTCCGAGCGGCGGCGTCGACGGGAACGTGGACGCCCCCCCACCGCCACCCCGCCAGCCCGATCCACCGATCACCTCGTCGATGCCGGCTTCGGGCGTCGCCTCGGTGCCTTCGTCCTCGACTGGCTCATCGTCGGCATCCCGGGCGCCAGGCTGTCGTCGTTCGTGCAGGCGGTCCTTCCGAAAGAGCCCGGGATCTGCGAGAAGTCCGATGGAGAGAACACCACGAAGTACGCCTGCGACGTTCTCACCAGCGACTCGTCGGGCATCCACGAACTGTTTGTGCTCGCGCTCCTCCTGTTCATCGTGTTCCTCTACTTCGGCCACCTCGAGGGCCGCCGGGGCGGCACCCCGGGAAAGCGCATCGCCAAACTCAAGGTGGTCGACGCGACCACCGGAGCACCCATCGGCATGGGTCGGGCGATCGGACGCTGGATCATGCGCTTCGCTTCGGCGATTCCGGTGTTCCTGGGCTACTTCTGGATGCTCTGGGACGACGACAACCAGACCTGGCACGACAAGGTCGTCCGCAGCCGCGTCGTCCGGGCCTGAGCCCGCGTCGTACGCTCCGTCCATGGGCGAACCCGAGTACGCACCGAGCCCCTGGGAGTTCGTCGCCGACCACGTCGAGCGCTACCTCGCCTCCGACGGTGAGGACGGCTACGAGATGGAGGGCGCCCCCTGCGTCATCCTCACCACGACCGGCCGTCGGACCGGCAAGGTGCGCCGCACGCCGTTGATCCGGGTCCACGACGGCGAGCACTACCTGGTCGTCGCCTCGCTGGGCGGCGCACCCCAGCACCCCGTCTGGTACCTGAACCTCATGGCCGACCCCGAGGTGACGCTCCAGGACAGGGGCGTGGTGCACGAACTCGTCGCCCGCACGGCCTCGCCCGAGGAGAAGGCCCGCCTCTGGCCGGTCGCAGTCGCCGCATGGCCCGACTACGCGAACTACCAGGCCGGGACCGACCGCGACATTCCGCTGGTGGTGCTCGAATCGCGTTGAGCGGACGCTTCAGGCCTTGCGACGGGAGTCGATGACGCCGGTGTCGAAGCCGGCAAGGTGCAGCCCGCCGGCGAACCGGGCGTGTTCGACCTTGAGGCACCGGTCCATCACCAGGTCCAATCCGCCGTCGAGTGCGATGCGGGCGGCCTCGGGGCTCCAGAGTCCGAACTGGGTCCAGAAGGCCTTCGCCCCGACGGCGACCGACTCCTCGGCCACACCGGGCACGTCGTCGAGCCGTCGGAACACGTCGACGAGGTCCGGCACCACCGGCAGGTCGGCCAGCGACGGCGCGCAGGGTCGTCCGAGGATCTCGTCGGCGGTCGGGTTGACGAAGTACACCTCGTAGTCGGTCGACGAGCTGACGAGGTAGGTCGCCACGAAGTTGGAGGGCCGTGCCGGGTTGGGCGACACGCCGACCATGGCGATGGTGCGAGCCGAGTGGAGGATGTCGAGCCGCTCGGCGGCGGTCGGCTCGCTCCAGCCGTCGACGGGCGTGTGCTCGCTCACTGCCGTGCCGCCGAAAGTGCCTGGTCGAGGTCCCACAGGATGTCGTCGACGTCCTCGAGCCCGACCGACAGGCGGACCATCTCGGGGGTGACGCCCCCGGCTTCGAGGTCCTCGTCGGAGAGTTGCTGGTGCGTGGTCGAGCCGGGGTGGATGACGAGCGTGCGGGCGTCACCCACGTTTGCGAGGTGGCTGACGAGTTCGAGCGACTCGATGAAGGCGGCTCCCGCCTCGCGGCCCCCGGCCACGCCGAAGGTGAAGATCGCCCCCGGCCCCTTCGGCAGGTAGCGCTTCGCCAGGTCGTGGTACGGCGAGTCGGGCAGGCCGGCGTATGCCACCCAGTCGACACCGTCGTGGCCGTCGAGGAACTCGGCCACCCGCCGGGCGTTGGCGACGTGCTCGTCCATGCGCTGCGGCAGGGTCTCGAGGCCCTGGAGCAGGAGGAAGGCGTTGAACGGCGACATAGAGGCGCCCACGTCCCGCAACTGCTCCGCCCGCAACTTCGTGCAGAAGGCGAACTCGCCGAAGTTCTCCCAGAAGCGCAGGTCGTTGTAGGCGGGTGTGGGCTCGGTCATCTGCGGGAAGCGGCCCGAGCCCCAGTCGAAGCGCCCCGACTCCACGACCACCCCGCCGATGGAGGTGCCGTGGCCGCCGATGAACTTGGTGGCCGAGTGCACGACGATGTCGGCACCGTGCTCCATCGGCCGGCACAGGTACGGCGTGGCGAAGGTGCTGTCGACGACGAGCGGGAGGTCGTGGGCGGCAGCCACGTCGCCGAGGGCGACCAGGTCGGCGACGGCGCCCGACGGGTTGCCGATGACCTCGGTGTAGAGGAAGCGGGTGCGGTCGTCGATCGCCGCTGCAAAGGCCGCCGGGTCGTCACCGTCGACGAAGCGGGCCTCGATGCCGAACCTTCCGAGCGTGACGTCGAACATCGTGTGGGTGCCGCCGTAGAGGGACGACGACGTGACGAAGTTGTCGCCGGAGGCCGCCAGGGCTGCTGCGGTCAGGAACTCGGCGGCCTGTCCGCTCGAGGTGGCCACGGCACCGATCCCGCCCTCGAGGCTCGCCATGCGCTCCTCGAACGCGGCGGTGGTGGGGTTGGAGATGCGCGTGTAGATGGTGCCGTACTTCTGGAGGGCGAACAGGTCGGCGGCGTCGGTGGTGTCCTCGAACACGAAGCTCGTGGACTGGTATATCGGCACGGCCCGGGCGCCGGTCGTCGGGTCCGGTCGTGCGCCGGCATGCAGTGCCCGGGTCCGGAACCCCCACTCGCGCTCTCCCATCGCATCAGTGTAGGAAGCGTCGTCGGCCGGGGTGCTGGTCCGGTCCGGCATGGCATGCAATCGGTGGTACCTGACATACTCGGGGTGGAACCCTTCACCGCCGGAGGTTGGCCATGTCGTACTTCGAGGATTCGTCGAACGAGGCAGCAGCCGTGGACCAGACGCCGGCCGGTTACGGCAAGCGCGCCCTGGGTGCGATCATCGACTTCCTCCTGGTGATGGTCGCCGGCATCATCCCGACCGTCCTGTTCCTCATCGGTCTTGTTGCCGCCATCGATGCGAGCGACAAGGGCGAGCCCGCTGCAGGGGGCATGATGATGCTCCTCGGCGGAATCGTCGGACTGGTCTGGTTGGTCTGGCAGGTCTGGCTGTTCGGCTACCGGCAGGGCGTCAGCGGCACCACGCCCGGCAAGCGGGCCGCCGGCACCCGCCTCACCGGGATCGGCACCGGGCAGGCACCCGGTAGCGGCGTCGGGGTGGGTCGGTTCCTGGTCCCGACCCTCATCAACAGCTTCGCCGGGATCTACTGGATCATCGACTACCTGTGGCCGCTGTGGGATGACGACAACCAACGGGTCACCGACAAGATGTTCAAGACCCAGGTGGTGCTCGACGACCGTCCGGCGACCCCGACCCAGTTCAACCCGATCGGCTGAGTACAGGGCAGCCTGGCTCATCGGTAATGTTTTGGGTATAGGATTACCGTGTCTATGATCTAGCCGTGACCTCGACATTCCGATCCCGAACGGCACGATGAACCTACGAACCCTGTTGGCACCCCCGCTGCCCAGCCATATGGAGACCGGCTCCGAGGAGTTCGCCCGCAACCGGGCCGACATGCTCGAGCAACTCCAGGTCATCGAGGACCTGCTGGACGAGGCCGAGAAGGGCGGCGGCCCAGAGGCCATGGAACGCCTGCGATCCCGGGGGAAGATGCCGATCCGGGAACGCATCGCCAACGTGCTCGACCCCGATAGCCCGTTCCTGGAGATCAGCCCTCTGGCCGGCTACGACTCGGGCTATGCCATCGGTGGCGGCTTCATGGTCGGCATCGGGGTGATCGCTGGCACCGAATGCGTGATCCTGGGCAACGACCCGACGGTCCAGGCCGGGGCGATGACCCCCTACAGCGTCAAGAAGTGGATGAGGGCCCTCGAGATTGCCCGCGACAACCGCATCCCCTACGTCAGCTTCGTCGAATCGGCTGGCGCCGACCTCAACATCCCCACCGGTGGCGACGGATCCAACCGGAAACGGGCGCAGGTCCAACACTTCGCAGAGTCGGGTGGCTTCTTCTACGAGATGATCGAACTCTCCAAGTTGGGCGTACCCACGGTTTGCGTGGTGTTCGGCTCCTCGACAGCCGGTGGCGCCTACCAACCCGGCATGTCCGACTACAACATCTTCATCAGGGAGCGCTCAAAGGTGTTCCTCGGCGGACCTCCACTCGTCAAGATGGCGACCGGCGAGGAGTCCGACGACGAGTCCCTGGGCGGAGCGCAACTCCATGCCGAACACTCCGGCCTGGCCGACTACCTGGCCGAGGACGAAATGGACGCCCTGAGGCTGTGCCGGGAAGTGGTCTCGCACCTCGACTGGCGCAAGGCCGGGCCCGAACCCAGTTACCAGGCGGAGGAACCGGTCCACGACGCTGAGGACCTGTTGGGCTTCATCGACCGCGATCTGCGCCAACCCGTCGACATCCGGGGTGTCATCGCCCGTGTGGCGGACGGGTCCCGCTTCGAGGAGTTCAAGCCCCTCTACGGGCCGACGATGGTCTGTGGATGGGCGACCGTCCATGGCTATCCGGTGGGGATCCTCGGCAACAACGGCGTCATCTACCCCGAGGAGGCCGAGAAGGCGGCGCATTTCATCCAACTCTGCAACCGCCAGGACACTCCGCTGCTGTTCCTCCAGAACATCACCGGTTTCATCGTGGGTAGCGACTTCGAGAAGGCCGGCATCATCAAGAAGGGCTCCCAACTCATCAATGCCATCACCAACTCGACGGTTCCACACATCACCGTCATCGTCGGCAACTCCTACGGGGCCGGCAACTACGGCATGTCCGGCCGCGAGTATCGGAACCGGTTCACCTTCCTGTGGCCCACCGCCAAGATCGCGGTCATGGGCCCCAAGCAGATCGCCGGAGTGATGTCGATCGTGCGCCAGGCCCGGGCGGCCCGCAAGGGTGAGGACTTCGACGAGGAGGCGGACGCCGAGATCGTCCGACAGGTCGAGGAGACCCAGGAGAAGGGCTCGTTGGCGCTCGTCGCATCCGGTGCGATCACCGATGACTCGATCATCGACCCCCGGGACACCCGCACCGTGGTGGGCCTGTGCCTCTCCGTCGTGAGGGCACGCCCGGTCGAGGGTTCCCAGCACTACGGGGTGTTCCGACTGTGAGCATCGACTCCTTGTTGGTGGCCAACCGGGGCGAGATTGCACGGCGGATCTTCCGTACCGCCCGGGAAATGGGCATCACCACAGTGGGCGTCTTCTCCGACGCCGACGAGGGGCACCCCTTTGTCGCCGAAGCCGACCTGGCGGTCCGTATCGACGGCTATCTCGACGCAGAAGCACTGCTGGGGGCAGCCCGTCGCAGTGGAGCGGCCGCTGTCCACCCCGGCTACGGGTTCCTCTCGGAGAACGCCGCTTTCGCCGAGACGATCCTGGCGGCTGGGTTGACCTGGATCGGACCGTCTCCGAAGGTGATCGCCGCGATGGGTGACAAGGCGGCCGCCAAGCGAATCGCGGAGGCCGCCGGCGTACCCACCCTGGCCTCGTCGGATGATCTCACCGCCGCAGGCGAGGTCGGCTATCCACTGCTCGTCAAGGCCACCGCCGGTGGGGGCGGCAAGGGCATGCACCTGGTGCGATCAGAGGACGAACTCGAAGAGGCGGTGGCTACTGCCCGACGGGAAGCCGCCGCGGCCTTCGCCGACGACCGGGTGTTCCTCGAACGCTATTTGGAGAGGGCCCGCCACGTGGAAGTGCAGATACTCGGTGACACGCAGGGCAACCTGGTACACCTCGGCGACCGGGAGTGCTCCATCCAGCGCCGCCACCAGAAGATCGTCGAGGAGTCGCCGTCGCCGGCGATCGATGACGAACTCCGATCGGCCATGGGCGAAGCGGCGCTGAGCCTTGCCCGTGACGTCGGCTACCACTCGGCGGGCACCGTGGAGTTCATCCTCGACGACACGACCCGCGAGTTCTTCTTCCTCGAGGCAAACACCCGCCTCCAGGTGGAGCACCCGGTGACCGAGGAGACGACCGGTATCGACCTGGTTCGGGAGCAGATCCGGATCGCCGCCGGGGAGCCCCTGGGCTACGTCCAGCAGGACGTGGTAGCCACCGGCCACGCCATCGAGGCACGCCTCTACGCCGAGGACCCGGCATCGGGTTTCCTGCCCGCCGCCGGAACCGTCGAAGCCTTCGCCCCGGCAGCCGAACCGAAGGTCCGATTCGACTCCGGTGTAGAGGCAGGCACCGCTATCGGCGTCGACTTCGACCCCCTGCTTGCCAAGGTGGTCGCCCACGGACACACGCGGACTGAGGCCGCTGCACGGTTGGCCCGGGCGTTGGAACGTCTCCACCTTGGCGGGGTGGACACCAACCGGGACTTCCTGGTGGCGACCCTGCGCCACGAGGCGTTCCTGGCAGGCGACACCACCACCGACTTCATCGAACGCCACGCCCCTCGGCGAACCCTCGAACCCGACGATGGCGAACTGGCACGGGCAACCAGGACGGCGGCGATGTGGATTCAGGGCCGTAACCGAAAACGGGCCCTGGTATTGGGCCACATCCGGGGTGGATGGCGTAACGCCCGCCTCCCCAACGAGCGGGTGAGGCTGTCGGTCGGGGGGCTGGAGACCACCGTGTCCTATCAGGTCCGACGCGATGGCACCTTCCTCGTCGACGACGCACTCGAGGTACGGGTCCACCGGTGGGCCGAAGACTGCATCGACCTGGAGGTCGACGGTGTCCGGACCACGCACGCAGTCACCGAGGCCGGCTCCCGGCTACACGTCCAGACCCAACGGGGTACCGTCGAGGTCAATGTCCTACCCCGCTTCGAACTCCCTGAGGTCCAGGTACCCGAAGGTGGGTTGGTGGCCCCTATGCCCTGCAGGGTTATCGAGGTCAGGGTGGCGGTCGGCGACCGGGTGACTGCCGGACAGACCCTGCTGGTCGTCGAGGCCATGAAGATGGAACACCACCTGAAGGCCCCGCACGATGGCACCGTGGCCGAGGTGCTGGCGGAATTGGACGAACAGGTGGCCAATGGGGTCACCTTGATGGTGCTCGACGAGGACGCCCCGGAGGGACACGAGGACGACTGATGGCCGATCCGATCCGCATCGCCAACTGTTCCGGCTTCTACGGCGACAGGCTCTCGGCCGCCGCCGAGATGGTCGAGGGCGGTCCGATCGACGTGCTCACCGGCGACTGGCTGGCAGAGCTCACGATGCTGATCCTCGCCCGCACGCAGGCCAAGCGCCCCGGCGGCGGCTACGCCCGCAGCTTCGTCCGGCAGACGGAGCAGGTGATGGGCACCTGCCTCGACCGGGGCATCCGGGTCGTGGCCAACGCCGGTGGGCTCGACCCCGCCGGCTGTGCCGAGGCCGTCGCCGAGGTCGGCGACAAGTTGGGGCTCTCCCCCACCATCGCCTACGTCGACGGCGACGACCTGCTCCCGCGCCTCGACGACCTCCTCGCCGCCGGCGTGGACCTCCCCGACCTCGTCACCGGCGAGCCCCTGACCGAACCCGGTCGCTTCATCAGCGCCAACGCCTACTTCGGCTGCTGGGGCATCGTCGAAGCGCTCGACCGTGGCGCCGACATCGTGGTCACCGGCCGCACCACCGACGCCGCCGTGGTCTGCGGCCCGGCCGCCTGGCACCACGGCTGGGCACGCGACGACTGGGACGCCCTCGCCGGCGCCGTCGTCGCCGGGCACGTCATCGAGTGCGGCACGCAGGCCACCGGTGGCAACTACTCGTTCTTCACCGAGATCCGCGGACTCGAGCGGGCCGGGTTCCCCTGGGCCGACATCGCCGTCGACGGATCCTCGGTGATCGGCAAGCACGACAGCACCGGCGGTGCCGTCACAGTCGGCACCGTGACCTCACAACTGCTCTACGAGATCGGCGCCCCCGGCTACCTCGGCCCCGACGTGACGGCAAGGTTCGACACCATCCGCCTCGAGCAGGAGGCGCCCGACCGGGTCCGGATCAGCGACACGAGGGGCGAGCCCCCACCCCCGGACCTCAAGGTCTCGATGAACCGTCTCGGCGGATACCGGAGCGACCTCGCCATCGGCCTGACCGGCCTCGACGTCGACGCCAAGGCCGAGTTGGTCGAGGCCGCCTTCTGGCGGGCCTGTCCCCTCACCCCCGAGGACTTCGACGAGGTATCCAGTCGGACCGTGTACACGGGCAAGGACGACCCCGCCTCGAACGAGGAGGCCGTCGCCCAGTGGTGCCTCACGGTCAAGGACGCCGACGAGCAGAAGGTGGGCCGTGGCGTGTTCAACGCCATGAACGAGTTGGCGCTGGCCTCGATCCCGGGCTTCTTCGCCGCACGCAGCGGCAGCGGAGCGCGGGCGTTCGGCGTCCACCGCGCCGGGCTGGTCCCTGCCGGGCTCGTACCCCAACACGTCGTGGTCCTGGGAGGCGACCGCACCGTCGTCGACTCCGCGACCCCCGAGGTTCCCGAAGGCGTCACCGTCGAGCCCATGCCGGCACCACCGTCCGAGGTGCCGGCAGGCCCGACCGTCCCCGCTCCGCTCGGCCGAGTGGTCGGCACCCGCTCCGGCGACAAGGGGGGTGACGCCAACCTCGGCGTGTTCGCCCGCACCCCCGAGGCCTGGGCATGGCTGGACGGCTTCCTAACCACCGACCGGCTCCGGCAACTCCTCCCCGAGGCCGCCGACCTCGAGATCGAGCGCCACCCGCTGCCCAACCTGCTGTCGGTCAACTTCGTGGTCCGCGGGCTCCTCGGCGACGGTGTTGCCGCCTCGACCCGCCAGGACGGCCAGGCCAAGAGCCTCGGCGAGTGGCTGCGGGCACGCGTCGTCGACGTCCCCGAGTCGCTCCTGGTGTCCGCATGAACCCAGCCACTGCGACCAGCGGTCTGCTCGACCGGCTCCGCGACGTCCCGGCGCCCCGGCCTGTCATCGACCGTGAGCGCGAACGGCAGTTGACGGACCGGCAACGGGACGTCCTCGACCGCCTGGTCGAACTCTTCGATGAGGGCTTCTCCCATCTCACCATGGCCGATCTGGCGGCCAGGCTGAACTGTTCGCTGCGCACCCTCTACGGGCTCGCCCCGAGCCGGGACGAACTGGTGCTCGCCGTCGTCGACCGCAACCTGCGGTCGGTCGGACGAACCGCCCGCGGCGCCATCCATCCCGACATGGCCCCCCTCGAAGCGATCCGGCACTACCTCGAGGCCGCCAACGTGGCAGTGGCCGGCACCACCGAGGCCTTCGCCCGCGACCTCGCCACCCTGCCTGCCGGCCAGCGGCTGAGCGACCAGCACTCCGACTACCTCGTCGCAGTCACCCGTCGCCTGCTCGACCTCGCCGTGGAGTGGGGCGACATCGACGACGTCGACACCGCCGCCGTCGCCCGGGTGATGGCGTCGCTGGGCCGTGACCTCTCACGGCCCGACGTCTTCACCACCCTGCGCTCCACTCCGAAGGAGGCCGCCGACGCCGTCCTCGACCTCGTCCTGAGCGGCCTCACCACCCACCGAGCCTGAACCCGGAGGTCCCCCATGCACGTCACCGAGGTCGCCGCCGATCTGGCGACCGAGCAGCAGGTCCTCGACGACCTCCTCACCGGGATCGCCGATGCCGACTGGGCGACGCCCACGTCGAGTCCCCGGTGGAGCGTGGCCGACCAGGTCGCCCACCTCACCTACTTCGACGGCACAGCCGCACTCGCCATCACCGACCCCGATCGCTTCCGCACGATGCTCGACGACCTCGTGGGCGTAGCCGGCGGGGGCAACGGGGCGGTCGACGACCTCACCCTCGGGCGTGCCAGGAAGATGTCGCCCCCCGGGGTGTTCGAGGCGTGGCGGGCGAACCGCCGCCTGCTCGCCGACGCCGCGGCCACGCTCGCCGACGACTCCCGGGTCATCTGGTACGGACCGTCGATGGGCGCCAGGTCCTTCCTCACCGCCAGGCTCATGGAGGTGTGGGCCCACGGCCAGGACATCGTCGATGCGCTCGGACTGGACCGGCCGGCCAGCGATCGCCTCCGCCACGTCGCCCAGTTGGGGGTCATCACCCGCAACTGGTCCTACGTGAACCGCCGGATGGACGTCCCCGAGGACGAGGTCCGGGTCGAGTTGGCGGCCCCCTCCGGTGCCGGGTGGGCCTGGGGCCCGGAAGGTGCACCGAATGCCGTCCGGGGCAGCGCCGAGGACTTCTGCCTAGTCGTCACCCAACGCCGCCACGCCGACGACACGGACCTCGACATCGGGGGCGAGGCAGCACACGACTGGATGCTCCGGGCACAGGCCTTCGCCGGCCCACCCACCGACGGACCCGACCCCGGGAGATTCTGATGCCACTCGTGTTGACCGACCTCTCCGACGGCGTCCTCACGGTCACGTTGGCCGACGAGGCGAACCGCAACGCCCTCAGCAGCCAACTGGTCGAGGAACTGCACGACGCCCTCGATGCAGCCGACGCCGACCCCGAGGTGAGGGTCGTCGTCCTCACCAACTCCGGCCGGGTGTTCTGCGCCGGAGCCGACCTGTCCGAGCGCTCGTCCGGGGAGGGCGGCGGCACCCGCAAGCCGGTCGACCCCTCGCTGCTGTTCTCCCGCTTCGCCGAGTCGCCGAAGGTCTACGTGGGCCGGATCGCCGGGCACTGCGTCGCCGGCGGCATGGGCCTGGCGGCGGCGATGGACATCTCGATCGCCGTCGACGACGCCAGGTTCGGCTTCACCGAGACACGGGTCGGCGTCGCCCCGGCGATGATCTCCGTCGTCTGCCTCCCGAAGATGCGCCCGGCAGACGCCAGGGCCGCCTTCCTGCGGGGCAACCGGTTCCTGGCCCCGGAGGCGGCCCGGATCGGCCTCATCAACGAGGCCGTCCCACCCCATGAGATCGACGCCGCCGTCGCTGCCGTCGTCGCCGACGTCCTGGCCTGTGGACCCGGCGCGCTCGCCGCTGCCAAGCAGTTGCTGGCACGGGTCCCCGGGATGCCCGTCGACGAGGCCTTCGCATGGACGGGCGAACTCTCGGCGTCGCTCTTCCGGAGCGACGAGGCAGCCGAAGGCATGCGAGCCTTCCTCGACAAGCGCCCACCCCCCTGGATTCCGTGACGGCCCGGTCTACCCGACCCCAGTTTCCCACCAGAGCCCCCCCAATAGGCTGACAACCACCATGAGCGTCGACCAGTCAGCCACCTTCCTGACCCTGCTGGCCATGGTGGCCACCGGGATCACGGTGGCCACCTGCGTCGCCCTCGCCACCGATTCAGGCAGGACCAGGTTGGCCCTGTTGGGCGATGCCCCCCTGCGTCTCGCCTTCGCTGTGGCGGCCACATCGGTAGCGGGAAGCCTCTATTTCTCCGAGGTGGCCGGCTTCACGCCCTGCGAACTCTGCTGGTACCAGCGGATAGCCATGTACCCCCTGGCCGTGATACTGGCTGTGGAGGTGGTGCGTCCCGGGGGCAACGTCGCCCGCTTTGTCCTTCCGCTGTCGATCGGTGGGGCCGCAGTCTCCATCTACCACTACCAACTCCAGTTGTTCCCCGATCAGGGGTCCTCGTGCGATCCCGGTACATCATGTGTGTTCATGTGGGTTGATAAGTTCGGCTTCTTCTCGATTCCCCTCATGGCACTGGTCGGCTTCGCCACGGTGGCAACGCTCGTCGTGGCCAGCGGCAAACAGGGCGGAGTCGACCGAACCGCTGCCGATCAGGAGGTCGGACGATAGCTGCCAAGACCACACGGTCAGGGAAGGGCTCACGTACGGGCCTCGCCATCGGGTTGGCGCTGGCTGCCGCTGTAGCCGTTGCATTCCTGGTGGCAATCACCACGGGCGGCGAACCCGAAGCCCGTGATTCAGCCCAGGTGGGCTCCGTCGAAATCACCGGAAGCGCTCTGCCGCCGTTGCCCCGTTCCGGGACGGATCCTGCTGTCGGCATCGTGTCGCCATCGGTCAGGGCCACCACCTTCGACGAGACGTCGGTGACCCTCGAAGCCGACGGGAAGGAGTCACTCGTCATCGGCTTCTTCACCCACTGGTGCTCCCACTGCCAGGCCGAACTACCGACCCTGACGGCATGGCTGGATGCCAACGATCCCCCGGAGGGCGTCGAGGTCGTGGCGGTCTCCACCTCTGTCGATTCCGGCGCCCCGAACCACCCACCCTCGGCCTGGTTCGAGGAGGTGGGATGGCCCGAGGTGGTGCTACGCGACTCCTCCACCAACGAGATCGCCACCAGCTTCGGGCTGACCAGCTTTCCGTATTTCGTCGTCGTGGGACCCGACGGTCGTGTGCGCCTTCGGGCCTCCGGCGAACTGGACACCCAGCAGTGGGAGATACTCCTGGAGGTGGCTGCGGCACGATGAGCCACGGAGGAAAGCTTGCAGCCCGATCTCTGAAGAACGCCGGCGTCGGCGCCATCTTCACGCTGACCGGCGGCCATATCATGCCGATCCTCGACGGAGCCCTCGACGAGGACATCCCGGTCATCGACGTGCGTCACGAGCAGGCCGCGGTCCACGCCGCCGACGCCTACAGCCGCCTCAACCCGGGGCGCATGGGCTGCGCCGTCCTGACCGCCGGACCGGGTGTCACCGACGGGGTGACCGGCATCGCCAACGCCTGGAGGGCCAACAGCCCGATCCTCGTCATCGGCGGCCAGGGGCCGTTCTCCAACCTGCGCCGTGGCTCACTCCAGGAGATGGACCATGTCGGGATGATCCGACCCATCAGCAAGTGGGCCGACGCCTGCTACCAGACCGACCGCATCCCCGAGTACATCGAGATGGCGGTGCGGGCCGCCGTGTCCGGCGTACCGGGGCCGGCGTTCCTCGAGATCCCGATGGACGTCCTCATGGCCCCCGCCTCGCTCGACGACGCCCGCTTCCCCACCGTCCGCGCCACGCCGCCGACGGTCCACCCCGACCCCGCCGACATTCAGGCCGCAATCGACGCGTTGGCGGCCGCCGAGCGGCCGGTGCTGCTGGGCGGGACCGGCGTCAAGTGGTCGCGGGGCGGTGCGGCACTCGCCCGCTTCGCCGAGGCCACCCGGATCCCCGTCTACCTCAACGGCATGGGGCGGGGCATGCTGCGCGCCGACCACCCGCAGTTCTTCAACCGCACCCGCCGCCAGGCGATGCAGGACTGCGACGTCTTCCTGCTGGTCGGCTCTCCGCTCGACTTCCGGTTGAAGTTCGGCGCCTCGGTACCCGCCGACACCCGGATCGTCCAGTTGGACATGGACGCCACGCTGATCGGCCAGAACCGCTCCGCCGACGTGGGCGTGGTCGGCAACATCGGCGTCGCACTCGACCAGATGACCGACCTGACAGAGGCGTCTGGCCCGACCCTCGACTTCGGTGCATGGAGTGACCGCCTGCGGGTCGACGAGGACGCTGCCGCCGCAGCCCTCGAGTCACAGCTCACCTCCGACGAGAGCCCCATCGATCCCCTGCGCTTCGCCGCTGAGATCCGCGACTTCATCGACGAGGACACGATCCTCATCGGCGACGGGGGCGACATCGTGGCGCAGTCATCGAAGGTGATCCCGGTCCTGAGGGAGAACTGCTGGATGGATCCCGGTCCGCTCGGCACGCTGGGCGTCGGCATGCCGTTCGCCCTCGCCGCCCAGCACTCGTTCCCCGACCGGCGCGTCCTGATCATCTACGGCGACGGGGCGTTCGGACTCAACGGCTTCGAGTACGACACGGCGGTCCGATTCGGCCTGCCCATCGTCGGCATCGTGGGCAACGACGCCGCCTGGGGACAGATGCTGCGACCCCTGGTCGGCATCTACGGAGCCGACCGGAAGGTTGCCGTCGACCTGGCCCCGACCCGCTATGACCGGGTGGTCGAGGCGCTCGGTGGCCACGGCGAGTTCTGCGAGCACCCCGGCGAGATCCGCCCGGCCCTGGAACGGGCGTTCGCCTCCGGGAAGCCGGCGCTGGTCAACGTGATGATCCGCAAGGACGAGGGCGCCCCGAAGGGCAGCACCTACGTGTAGGGGTTGCTCAGGGGCCGGTGGACGCTGGCCGATCGGTGGCGCTCCACTGTGACCATGATCCAACGTAGAGGCGACCGCGACCCAGCCCGGCGTGCTCCATGGCGATCAGGTCGTGGCAGGCGCTGACCCCCGATCCGCAGTAGGCGACCACCTCGGCGGCGTCCGTGACTCCGAGCGCTGTGTAGTGGCCCCGCAGGTCGTCGGGCGACCGGAACCGGCCCTCATCGAGGTTGGCGGCGAACGGGGCGTTGCGGGCACCGGGAACGTGCCCCGGCCGCGGATCTACCGGCTCGGTCTCACCGCGGAACCGCTCCGGACCACGGGCGTCGATGAGGATGCCGGTCGCTGCGTGCTCCGCCACCTCCCCGATGTCGACGAAGGCGCCATCGGGCCATGGTCGAACCGGGCAGTCGACGGCGGGGCGCTTCACCGCACCAGCCTCCAGCGGCCCGTCCCAGGCCTGCAGGCCGCCGTTCAGCAGCATCGCCTCCCAGCCGAGCACCCGCAGCATCCAGACCAGACGGCCGGCGCTCATGCCCCCGTTGTCGTCGTAGGCGACGATCACGTCATCCGGGCCGATGCCGAGGACGCCGAGGGCGACGGCGAAGTCCTCTGCCGGGGGAAGCGGGTGGCGGCCGGCCTCGGGGCTGGGCGGCGCCGTCAGGTCACGGTCGAGGTCGACGAAGATCGCCCCGGGAACGTGTCCGGCCTCGTACGCCTCTCGTCCCGGCCTGCCATCGAGGTACCAGCGCACGTCGCAGACGACGACGTGGAGGTGCGGGACCTCCTCGGCTTCGACGATCACCCCGAGCGGTTGCACCGGACGATGTTGGCAGACCGGGCCGTCAGGGGGCGACCAGCGGCCAGGGTCCAACCTGCTCCCAGGCGGCGGCGAGGCCGAGCACGGTGCGGTCCTCGTGCTGGCGGCCCATGAGTTGGAGTCCCACCGGCAGGCCGTCGACCAGCCCGGCCGGCACCGAGACCGCCGGGTTGCCCGAGACGTTGGCCGGGATGGTCAGGGCGCCGTTGTTGCCCGGCGGTGCCTTCTCCCCGGCGACGCGGGTGTTCGACTCGACCTCGGCGGGGAACGCCACGTCGGGGTTCGATGAGCAGATCACGATGTCCACCTGGTCGAACAGGGCCGCCATGCGCTCGTTGGCCTCGGTCCGTCCGGCCTCGACGCGGGCGGCGACTCCGAGGTCGAAGCGTTCGAGGCCCATGCGCATCCCGAAGGCCATCGAGGTCGTCATCTGCTCCTCGCAGCCGGGCCAGAGGTCTCCGACCTTCTGGTAGAGGCCCACCTGGTTGGCGATCGCCCATTCCCAGTCGATGCGCTGCAGCGACACCCCGACGTCAACGAGATCGAGTCCCAGGGCGTCGACCAGTCGGTGGCCGGCATCCAGCACTCGCTCACGGACCGCGCCGGCGAGGATCGCCGATCCGAGGTCCGGGGAGATGCACACCCGCAGGCCGCGTAGGTCGGCCGCACTGAGACCGGCCTCCCAGCCCTCCTCGGCAGGAAGGCTGTAGGGGTCACGGGCGTCGAAGCCGGCGCACACGTCGTAGAAACGCGCCGCATCCCGGACCGACCGGGCGAGGCATCCCGAAACTACGGTCATGGGGGCGATCGCGGTGTGGGGGCCCCGGGGTATCCGACCGGCGGTGCCCTTCATGCCGACCAGGCCACAGAAGCCTGCCGGGATGCGGATCGACCCGCCCCCGTCGCCGCCCGTGGCGATGGGCACGAGGCCGCCGGTCACCGCCGCGGCGCTGCCACCCGACGACCCGCCCGGCGTCGCGTCCCGCCGCCAGGGGTTGCGGGTGATCCCGTTGAGTTTCGTGGTGCTGCAGTTGAGGCCACCGAACTCGCTGGCGGTCGTGAGGCCGACCAGGTTGGCCCCGGCAGCCTTGAGACGGGCGATCATCGTGCCGTCGTGTGGAGCGGTGCGGCCCGCGAACAGCAGCGACGCATGCGTGTCGGGCCACCCCTCGACCTGATGCAACTCCTTGACGCCAACGGGTACACCACCCAGCGGCAACGACACGTCGGCGGTCTCGGCGCGGTCGAGTGCCCCCTCGGCGTCCACGAACGAGAAGGCGTTCAGGTCGCTGGACCCGATCGCCGCCAGTGCCGCACGGACCTCGTCGACGGGCGACCGCTCGCCGCTCCGGAAGGCCTCGACCAGCGACACGACATCGCCCTGCCATGTCCCGTCCACTGTCACGATCCGCCGACCTCGAGGACCGTGCGGATGCCGTCCGCCCGGCGGAGCCGGTCGAGGCCCTCATTGACCTCGGACAGGTCTAACCGGTGGCTGATCATCGACTCGAGATCGAGTCGGCCCGACCGCCAGGCAGCGAGCAACATCGGAATGTCGCGCTGCGGGTGGCAGTCGCCCAACAGGGTGCCGACCATGCGCTTGCCCTGCAAGGAGAACATCACCGGCAGGAACTCGATGGTCGCCATCGAGGCGTCGACGCCCACGACCACAGTCGTGCCATGGCGGCGCGTGGAATCGAGGCAGGTCGAAACCAGTGCGGCGATACCGGCCGCCTCGAAGGCGTAGTCGACTCCGATACCGGCCGTGGCCTCCACCGCCCGGGCGACGACGTCGTCCTCCATCGGGTCGACTGTGAGCGTGGCGCCGAAGTGCAGTGCGGCGTCCCGGCGTCCCGCCACCGGATCCGACACGATGACCTGCGAAGCGCCGGCCAGCCGGGCCCCCTGCACGACAGAGATGCCGATCCCGCCGAGGCCGACGACCAGCACCGTCGCCCCGGGTTCGACCTGTGCGGTGTTGACCACGGCGCCCACACCGGTCTGGACTGCGCAGCCGATGACGCAGGCGATTTCCAGCGGCGTGTCCGGGTCGAGGCGAACCACGCCTCGCTCGCTCACAACGGTGAACTCGCTGAAGGCCCCGACCCCCACGCCCTGCTTCACCAGACGGCCGGCCCTCGAGAACGGCGTGGTGCCATCGGGCCGCGTCCCGGCAAGGAGCGAATGCGCCTCGGCACATGCCGTGGGCTCGCCCCGGGAACACCAGTAGCAGTGGCCGCAAGGTGCCAGCGGAGTGAGCATCACACGGTCGCCGACCGCCACGGTCGTCACCGTCGAGCCGACTGCGGCCACGGTGCCCGCCGCCTCGTGGCCCAGGATGATCGGCTCGTCGGACCCCAGCCCGGTGTCCA
>CEQE01125529.1_pt1 | contig 21972 bp, 17 predicted proteins | sample 356201 | NCBI WGS metagenome assembly CEQE01 (sample SAMEA2619970, study PRJEB7988) | marine metagenome | biome: marine biome (ENVO:00000447); feature: mesopelagic zone (ENVO:00000213) & marine oxygen minimum zone (ENVO:01000065); material: "saline water (ENVO:00002010), including plankton...
CGAAGATGCTGCTGTAGAAGAGACAGCCGTTACCGAAGATGCTGCTGATAGATCTGAAGCAGCGCTTGATTTGGACAGTGGCGCGTGGTTGACGTTGTTGCCCAAGCTCCAATTGAAGGGCGTAACGCAGAATCTGGCGGCAAATTGTGGTCTGGTGGGCATCGAGGAAGACTGTTTCCAGTTTGTCTTGAGCGAACAGCACGCCAGTTTGTGGAATAAGACACACGAAAAGAGAATTGCGCGAGAATTGTCCGAGTATTTTGGTCGCGAGCTCGGCGTGAGCATAGACATGGGTACCGTTGACATGCAGACACCTGCACAGTATCAGCATCGGCAAAGAGAGCAGCAGCAGGAGGCGGCCGTTAAGGCTATCGAAAACGACGAGAACGTTCAGATCCTGCTGAATGATTTCAACGGTACGCTCGAGGGTAAGAGCATTTCACCACTGGGCGAATGAGCCAATCAGACTAGGAAAGAGCAGTGAAAGGTGGCTTTGGCGACATGATGAAACAGGCTCAGCAGTTGCAGGAGAAAGTCCAGCAGTTGCAGGAAGAGATCGCGCGTACCGAGATTGTGGGTGAAGCCGGAGCAGGCATGGTGAAAGTAGTCATGGATGGACGCTATGATGTCAAGCAAGTGACGATCGACTCGGACTTGCTTAACGAGAAGAAGGAGATTCTGGAAGAACTGCTGGCTGCTGCCGTGAATAATGCCGTTAGAAAGATCGAGAAGAATCAGAAAGAGAAGATGGCAAGTCTCACCGCCGGCATACCTATGCCGCCAGGATTCAAATTGCCCTTTTAGCGCCACTGCCCAGTTTGATTGAGTTCGAGCGAGATTGGTGAATATAAGCCCCCTCATTAATCAGTTGATTGACGCGTTGCGCTGTCTGCCTGGCGTTGGACCCAAGACTGCGCAGCGTATGGTATTACACATCCTGGAACGGGACCGCCCCGGCGGTAACCGTATTGCACAGAGCCTGACTGAGGCGATAGAAGGGGTGGGCCAATGTCAAAACTGTCGAATGCTCACGGAAGGTGATGTGTGCGAGATCTGCGCCAGCAGGTCTCGTGATGAGTCGTTGCTCTGTGTCGTCGAGAATCCTGCCGATGTGCTCGCGGTAGAGCAGTCAGGAGGATTCAGGGGCAAGTACTTCGTATTGATGGGACACTTGTCTCCCATCGATGGGATCGGTCCTGATGAGATAGGCATAGATGAGTTGTTAGCGCGCGTACAACGCGACTCGGTCAAGGAGGTCATCCTGGCCACGAACTCCACTGTCGAGGGTGAGGCCACAGCTCATTACGTATCGGAACAGCTGAGGCCAAAGGGTGTAGAAGTTTCAAGAATTGCCCATGGCATTCCCTTCGGAGGAGAACTTGAGTTTGTGGATGCCGGCACGCTTGCTCACGCCATGGATGGCAGAAAGAGAATTTAGCGGCCTGGATTCCATTTGCTCACGACAGCGTCCACAATGAAGGAAGTGAGTCTATTGTCTGCCTGAATACATGAACGACCCATCACATAACTTCCAATACATACAGACCGATGCGGAGCTAAGAGAGTCACTTGATCTGTGGCAGCAGCACCAGCACGTGGCTCTGGATACAGAGTTTGTCAGAGTGAATACTTATTTTCCCATCGCAGGGCTGATTCAAGTCTGCGCCGGTGGACAGTCGTATCTGGTCGATCCGATCGCGGTAAAGGATCTGTCGCCGCTGGCGACGCTCTGTTCGAATCCCGACATCCTCAAGATATTGCATGCCTGCTCTGAAGATTTGGAAATATTTCAGCAGTTGCTGGATGTAGTACCCGTACCGATGTTCGACACGCAGGTTGCCGCAGCCATACTAGGTGGAAGTTTGTCGCTCAGTTATCAGGATCTGATCAAAGACGTTTTGGGTGTGACGATACAGAAAGGGGAAACTCGCTCCAACTGGTTGCAGCGACCGCTAACAGAATCACAGTGTCACTACGCAGCACTCGATGTCAGCTATCTGCCGCAGGTTTACAAACTGCAGCAACGCGCGTTGTCTGAGATGAACAGGAGCGCCTGGGTCAAGGAGGACTGTGACCGGCTCGTCAGGCAGCAGAGCGTGGCGATCAGTTCGGACGACTACTACCTGAGGATCAAGTCAGCCTGGAAACTCGATCGCCAGCAGTTGATGATTCTGCAATCTGTGTGTCGCTGGCGAGAAGATATGGCAAAGAAGCTGAACAGACCGAGGAACTGGATCGTTGTCGAGCAAGCGCTGGTGACGATTGCCCGGGAGCGGATAGCGGACAAAGCTGACCTGTCGAGTAAGGCGGGTATGTCCCCGAGACAGATCCGGAACTATGGTGATCAATTGCTTGAGCTTGCCGACGCGGCACGGCGGGTTCCGGAAGACGATTGCCCGGAGCTACTTGAACGGCCAACGCCCAGTGAAAGCGCCGCGATGCTGAGGGCACTGCGCAAGTTGGTTAGTACGAGAGCCGAACAGCTACAGATCGTCCCGGAGGTCCTGGCTAAAAAGGCACAGCTACAGGAACTGCTGCGCTCCGGAACTGAGGAAGGTACCTACACGTTACCGGGAGCTCTGCAAGGCTGGCGCAAGAGTGTCATCGGTCAGGATTTGTTAATGAAGGTGTATGTGGTTAGGTGATGGGCCAGGAATCATCAGCATGAAAATGCTCTGTTCGGTGTTTAAGAGCAAGAGGATAGATGCCATGTACCTCTATGTAGATAAGGAGCAGGGCCTCAGTCGAGTACCGCAGGAACTGCTCGAATCTTTTGGCGAACCCATCCATGCGCTGACCTTCATACTGGAGCCGGGCAGGCGAATGGCCAAAGAGGATGCGGACAAGGTGCTCGGGAATATCCAGAATCGTGGCTATCATCTGCAGTTGCCGCCCGGTCGTGAAGATCGCCTGAAATTACTGCAGGACGCGAATCCAACCGGCTGACGGGCCAACTACAGATGATCTTGATTTGACTTCGTTCTGGCAGGCCAAACCCCTCGACGAGATGACGGTAGACGAGTGGGAGTCACTCTGTGACGGTTGCGCCCGCTGCTGTCTGCACAAGCTGGAAGATAAGGACACTGGTGAGGTCTTCTATACCCGGGTCGTCTGCAGGTATCTGGATGAACCAAGGTGCAAGTGCAGACGCTACCAGGAGCGAAATACGCTGGTACCCAATTGTGTCTGGTTGAAACCTGGGAATGTCGCTGCGTTCAGCTGGTTGCCCGCGACCTGTGCCTATCGCTTAGTTGCAGAGGGTAAGGAGCTAGAATGGTGGCATCCCCTCGTGTCGGGAAGTCCCGACTCTGTACACGAGGCCGGCATTTCGGTTCGTGGTAAAATCCTGTCGGAAGACTACGTACACCCGGATGGCATGGAAGAGCATATTATTCATTGGGTCGAGTAGCCTATCTACCGCGCCCACTTGGCGGTCTTCGGGAAGACGCACACGAATGATTGAACACTGGGACTACCTGATTGCCTGGATGGTCTATCTGCTCTCCGGTGTGGGATGCTGCCTGGTGTGGTGGCGACTGACCAGGGCCCTTGCCAGCAAGTCCTGGCGGGATCTCCTCAGAGGGGTGGTTGTGGTACTCATATTCACGCCCTGGTTTGCCGGTGACTCGGAGGAGTTCTTGGCGCCGGCGATCGTGGTGCTGCTCTTCGATCTCTTGCTTGCCGGCGCCAAGAATGGTCTGCAGGGGGGCGTCGTTTTGCTGTCGACGTTGTTTGTGGTGCTCGTCATTCTCACCATAAGGCAGCTTCTGAAGAAGCGCCCAGTCGACTAAGCGGTTAGCGCGGCATCTCAGCGTGTGTGTCTCCGGCAAACTCTGGTTTCTTGACCACAGAGGACACAGAGAACACAGAGAAATGCTTGCGGAAAAGCATCTGTTGTACGAGATGGTATCCCCATTCCAAGCTTTAGCTCTCTGTGTTCTCTGTGTCCTCTGTGGTTGAATCCGCGCAGACGGCTCCTTTGGGCCCCAGCCCCGGTTTTAGGCAACAGATCCCCTCGCCCTAGACCTTCTATACTAATGAATACAGACGTTTTGAATGGCGCGCCGGTGGCTGAGCGCGTCGGATGGTCGACCGATGCAAAAAGCAAGATTACTCATTTTCGTGGCCGCAGCGTATCTGCCACTGCACCTGACGGGCGTTCTGGCGGATGAGAGCGGCGTGGCCACCCACCCGGACGTGCGCGTCGTAATCGACGTCTCCGGCAGCATGAAACAGAACGATCCAAATGATCTGAGAATCCCGGCGCTCAATTTGCTGATCGGGTTGCTGCCTGAGGATGCCGTGGCCGGGGTCTGGACCTTTGCAGAACAGGTCAACATGCTGGTTCCCCACGCCAAGGTTGATGGGCAGTGGAAGAATATGGCCAAACTGCAATCTGCCAAGATCAATTCCGTTGGATTGTTTACCAACATAGGTAGCGCATTGGAGGAAGCGGCTTTTGATGCGGGCCAGAAAACAGAGGGTTACCACCGCAGCATCATCCTTCTGACCGACGGCATGGTGGATATCGATCGGGATCCGAACGTAAATCTCACCGAGAGGACCCGGCTGTTGGAGGAGCTCCTGCCTGAAATCATGACCGCTGACATTCCAGTGCACAGCATAGCGCTGTCCAAGAAGGCGGATTCAGAGGCGATGCAACGACTCAGCTTATCAACCGGTGGAATCTTTGCCGTAGCGGAATCGGCTGATGACCTGACGAATATATTTCTGCAGGCGTTTGACCGGTCTGCACCAAGTGAACAGGTGCCTTTGCTGGACAACCAGTTTCTGATCGATTCCAGTATTGAAGAATTCACGGTGTTGGCGTTCCGTAAGGTCGACAGTGAAGCCACCACCCTCAAATCACCGGCAGGCGCCTCTTTCCGGGTCACCGATTATCCCGACCATGTCAGATGGTATGCGGATCGTGGCTTCGATCTGATTACCGTCAGACAGCCACTTGAAGGGGAGTGGGTGCTGTATGCGGACAAGGTCCCGGAAAATCGCGTGACCATCATCAGCGACCTCAAACTGATGGTGAACGATCTGCCGGTCAATACCTATCCCGGGGACGAACTCGGTTTGACGGTTCACTTTGAGGAAGAGGGCAGTGTAATCGTTGACCCTGATATCTTGAAGCTGCTTGACGTGCAGGCTGTCGTCACCTTTCCCGATGGCAGCAAGAAAGCCAAGACGATATCGGCGGCAGGCGCACCTGCGGCCGGCGTACCCGCGGGCGACGCACCCGATGATGGTGTTTTCAGAACACCACTCACGATCTTCAGGGATAGAGGCAAGTACAACATCCTGGTAAGCGTCGATGGGAAGACCTTTGTCAGGGAAAGATTCCAGGATGTGTTCCTGCGCAATCCGGTCACGGCAGAGGTTCATGCGGAAGCCGGCGTAATCCGAATCAAGCCGATCAGCAAACTCATTGACCTCGGCGGGACTGAGGTCGTGGCGAAGGTAAAAAAACCGGACGACAAGAACGTCATCAGCCCTTTGGCCCTGGAGGAGGCAGGATATTGGGATCTGGATCTGAGTCCCTTCACGGATCCGGGGTCATATCAGCTACGACTGGATATTGAGGGCAGGACCCTAAGTGGACAGCTCTTCAATCTCACGCTGGACACACTGTCCTTCCAGTATCCGCCTGCGCAGGCTGCTGGGACTGAGTCACCCGAAGAATCCGTGCTGCCCGAACCAGCGTTGGCAGGCGAAACGGATAGCGTATCTCAATTGCAGGCAACGCCTGCCGTGGAGATCGACGCGAGACCCACTGCTCAGGAGCAGCATGTAGCTGAGGCGGAAGATGATCGTGACGGCAAGTCCGATCCTGGACGTGTCGATGGCCTTGTGTTTGGCGCGTTGCTGCTCTTTGCGAGCGTTGTGTTGTCTGGATGCGGTTACTGGTGGTACCGCAGAAGGACGCGAGCTCGGCAGAAGCGCGATTCGGAGCCTGTCGTAACGGAGCAGGCAGGTGCGGAACTCGACGTCGACCTTGTGACGGAACCGCACAGCCCGGACGATCTGCCCAGTGGCGAGGACGAGACCGTCCTGCGTGAGACAACCGCGCCAGACGAAGATGATGCGGCCATGGAAGATGCAGATCCATCGGTGAGCGAGGATGTGGACGGTCAACAAAGTATGGATGCTTTGGGCGACGAGAACCCGGAGGACGAGCCCGCTGAAGACGAGCAGGATCTGGATGATTTTCTCGATGGGATTTCCAGCGATTTGGCGGAGAAGGCTGAACCGGAAGAGGTCCCCGCCTCGGCCTCTAACGAATCTTCAGACGAGGGTGACCAAGCGCTATCCGATGGCGACGAGGAACCGATGAATGGCGAGGGCGGTTTTCCCGGCGACAGGTCCCTGGTGCTGGATGAAGACGCCGTGGACGAATTGGTCGAACAGAATCGACCGGCAGATGACCAACCGCAGCCCAATCCTCCCGCTTGACGGCTACAATTCTCGCGATACGGGCTCGACCACCTATGATTTCGATCAGATTCAACGCTTGTGACGATTGTCGCTTGTAAGCGTAATTCTTTGATATTCGGACAAATTCCACACTTTTTTTGGGGATGTAGCAGTTCTTATGTGCGAATCACTTGATCTCAAAACTTTACCAACTTAAAGTACAGCCTCGTTATAACCGGCTCTTTTAAGTCACCTTTCTTCTTGGTTGTTAAATATGAAATTTGAAAGTACAGATACCTACATAGCTACAGATGAATTACAGATGGCTGTAAATGCCGCTGTTACGCTGGAGCGACCCCTTTTAATAAAGGGTGAACCAGGCACCGGAAAAACAATGTTGGCAGAGGAAATTGCCAAATCCCTCGGCAAGGAGATGATCTCCTGGTATATAAAATCCAGTACCAAAGCCCAGCAGGGCCTTTATGAATACGACGCGGTGTCCCGATTGAGAGATTCTCAATTGGGAGATGAGCGCGTTCACGACATCAACAATTACATCGAAAAAGGCAAGCTCTGGGACGCGTTTACCGCCGACGAGAAGGTAGTACTGCTGATCGACGAGATCGACAAGGCGGACATCGAGTTTCCTAACGATCTGCTATTGGAATTGGATCGAATGGAGTTCTTCGTCTACGAGACCGGAGAGAATGTCAAAGCCAAGAGCAGACCCATCGTGGTGATCACCAGCAACAACGAGAAAGAGCTGCCGGATGCCTTCTTGAGGAGATGCTTCTTCCATTACATCAGATTCCCGGATCGGGAGACCATGGGGGAGATCGTGCAGGTTCACCATCCGGATATCAAAAAGGACCTGGTCAAGGAAGCGATGGAGATCTTCTTTGACGTGCGCAAGGTACCTGGACTGAAAAAGAAACCATCGACATCGGAGTTGATCGACTGGTTGAAATTGCTGATGGCGGACGACATTCCTGACGAGATACTGCGTGATAGAGACACATCGAAAGCGATCCCGCCCCTTTATGGAGCACTGGTCAAGAACGAACAGGATGTTGCCCTGCTGGAGCGTCTTGCATTCATGAACCGCAGACAGAGCGGGGCCAGCAGCAAAGGATAACCAATTAGTGTCCATCCATCGAACTGGTACTATGGCGAAACCAATGCGACATGGTAACAATGTTTGCTGTGAGAACCATAGCTTGAGATGGGCACCCTTGGCACGGATTCAAAACCTGGACAGGCACTAAATTATGCTGATCAATTTCTTCCTCGCATTGAAAAAGGCCCGTATTCCGGTATCTATTACGGAGCTGCTGCATCTACTGGATGTCCTCAAGGCGCGCCTGGTCTATGCGGATGTAGATGACTTCTACTACCTCAGTCGTCTGACCATGGTGAAGGACGAACGCTACTACGATAAATTCGATCGTGCCTTCAGCACCTACTTCAAGGGGCTGGAAGATCTGGCCAGTTTGATCGCATCGATGATTCCGGATGAGTATCTGCGGCGCGAGTTTGAAAAGAGCTTGACCAAAGAGGAGCTGGAAAAGATAAAATCTCTTGGCGGCCTGGAAAAACTGATCGAAGCGTTCAAACGGGAAGTGGAAGAGGCCGCGCGTGGCGAAGGTAAGGACAAGGACAAGGAGGGAAAGGGGGAGAAGGGCAGAGGAAGAGATGGTCAAAGAGGAGACAAGAAGAGGAGGGGCAGGAGAGCTTGGGATAAGAGGGACTACAAGGGCTATGACGCCAATGTGGAATTAGGGACACGGGGGCTCAAGATCGCGCTCAGAAGGTTGCGTAAGCTCGCACGGACCGGTGCCGAGGATGAATTCGATATCGACACCACCATCGATAAGACTGCAAAGAACGGTGGGTTGCTGGATATCATCATGCGTGCGGAACGCAAGAATACAGTTAAGGTCTTGCTGCTATTTGATAATGGTGGCTCCATGGATGCACACGTGAAGGTGTGCGAAGAACTGTTTTCGGCAGCGAAGTCGGAATTCAAGCACATGGAGAACTATTACTTCCATAACTTCATCTATGACGGCGTCTGGAAGGAGCACAATCGTCGCATGAACGAACGGATGCAAACGTGGGATATCATGCACAAGTACACCCACGACTACAAAGTCATTATCGTCGGCGACGCCACCATGGCACCCTATGAGATCACTCACGCTGGCGGCAGCGTCGAGCACTGGAATGAGGAAGCGGGTGCCATCTGGGTGCAGCGTATCATGGACACCTATGACAAGGTTATCTGGATCAATCCTACGCCGTACGATACGTGGGAATACTCGACTTCAGTAGCGCTGACACGGAAACTCGTGGATGATCAGATGTATCCTCTGACCGTGAATGGCATCGAAGAGGGGATGAATTTCCTTACCAAGTAGTCCGCAAGCAACGGGAGAGCTCGTCTGCTTCTCTCAGAATGAATTAGGGGTGAAAGTAATGCACTTTCACCCCTAAATTTATGCGGAGGTGATACTACAGAATTCACCTCCTTGCCACCTGAACTACGTGCTTATCACAACAGGCAGTTGTCTATAGTGTAGTCTGGCAGTGGTACCTGTCTAAGACCAGTTTGCGATACATACCCCGTACCTAATTCCAATTGCAGAACCGGAATCCAGCGTGCACTTTCAGTCTTCAAACAGGTAGAAAGAGTGGCCAGCAAACTCACGTCACTGGAGAGAAAGATCACCTCCTGTATGATCCGTGATCGCTTCAAACTGCGGAAGAAAGTGAAGAGGCTGCGCGGCGGTGATGCGCCCAAAGGAAGCGACGCTGAGAAAAGATTCCTAAACGCTCTGCAACGAATACAGAACGAAGTGGATCGCTCTATCGCGAGCGCCAAAAAGAGACAGCGACTGCTGCCCAGACCCAAGTTCCCTGCCGAACTGCCCATCACGGACCGGGTTGAGGAGATAGGGCAAGCCATCGCCAAGCACCAGGTGGTGATCCTTGCAGGAGAAACCGGATCGGGAAAAACCACGCAGATACCCAAGATCTGCCTGGGCCTGGGCAGGGGAGTGGCTGGCAAAATCGGTCACACGCAACCGAGAAGGGTAGCGGCCAGAACGGTAGCCAATCGTGTGGCCGACGAGTTGAGCGTCAAGCTGGGGCAGGAGGTCGGTTACCAGGTCCGCTTCACGGATGAGGTGAGTGATACTACCCTCGTCAAGATCATGACCGATGGTATCCTGTTGGCTGAGACTCAGCATGATCGTTATCTGGAAGATTACGACACGCTGATCATCGATGAGGCACACGAACGAAGCCTCAATATCGATTTCCTGCTGGGCTATCTGAAACGTATGCTGCCGCGCCGTAAGGATCTGAAGTTGATCATTACGTCAGCTACCATCGATGTAAACCGCTTCTCGCAGAGTTTCAATAACGCGCCGATCATAGAGGTATCCGGCCGAACCTATCCGGTAGATGTGCTCTATCGCCCGCTCCCTGGCGTTGGCAGCAAGGAGGCTGGCGCGGACTCGGAGGAGTTAATCCAACAGGGAGTATTGGATGCGCTGAAGGAGATTCAATCGCTGGATCGTGCCAGGACGGGCTCTAAAGCTTCTGATGTACTGGTATTCCTGTCGGGTGAGCGGGAGATCAGGGAGGTCTCGCAGATTCTCAGGAAGGCGCGATTGAAGGATACTGAGATATTGCCGCTCTATGCGCGCCTCAGTGTAGTTGAGCAGAACAAGGTCTTCCAGACACACAGCCGTCGTAGAATCGTATTGGCCACCAACGTGGCTGAAACGTCGTTGACCGTGCCCGGCATAGGTTATGTCATCGATCCTGGTTTCGCCAGGATCAGCCGCTACAGCTATCGATCAAAAGTTCAGCGACTACACATAGAGGCGATATCCCGAGCCAGCGCCGAGCAGAGAAAAGGACGGTGTGGCAGGCTGAGTGATGGCGTCTGCATCAGGCTCTACTCCGAAGAAGATTATCAGTCCCGGCCTGAGTTCACTGACCCTGAAATCCTGAGGACCAATCTGGGTGCAGTAATCCTGACGATGCTGACGCTGAACCTGGGTGAAATTGAGAGATTTCCGTTCATTGAGAAACCGGATGCCCGTCGCATCAACGATGGCTTTCACCTGTTAACTGAACTCACGGCAGTAGATGCGCGAAAGCACGTCACGCGTTTGGGTAGAAGCATCGCCAAGCTGCCAATTGACTTGCGGCTCGCCCGCATGCTGATCGCTGCGGACAGTGAAGGGAGCCTCAAGGAAGTGCTGGTGATTGCCAGCGCCCTGGCTGCACAAGACCCCCGCGAAAGGCCACATGACCATCAGCAGGCTGCCGATGAGAAGCATCGTACGTTTCTCGATGACAGTTCAGATTTTCTGGCGTTGCTGAACCTGTGGAACTTCTTCGAAGAAAAACGTCAGCAGATGAGTCAGAACAAGCTGAGAAGATTCTGCCGGGAAAACTATCTGTCCTTCCTGCGTATGCGCGAGTGGCGGGAGATTCATCGCCAGTTACATCTCATGTGTCGTGACCTGAAGCTCCGCATGAACCGAGATGAAGCCGACTATGGCGCTGTTCACAAGGCTCTTTTGACCGGCATCCTTGGAAATCTGGGCGAGAAGCATACCGATAACGAATACCTGGGCGCACGCAATAAGAAGTTCTTCATCTTTCCCGGCTCCTCTCAGTTTAAGAAAAGACCCAGGTGGTTGATTGCTGCCGAGCTTGTGGAGACGACGCGATTGTATGCACGGACGGTAGCTCAGATCGAGAGCGAATGGCTTGAGCCCCTCGCCGCCCACCTGGTGACCCGCAGCCACTCTGAACCCCACTGGGAAAAACGCGCTGGACGCGTAGTAGCCTATGAGCAGGTAGCCCTTTACGGCGTAGCGATCGTAAAGAGACGCAAGGTGGATTTCGCGCCGATCGATCCTGTTGCGGCCCGTGAGATATTTATCCAGTCCGCATTGGTCGACAAAGAGTTAAATACCAAGGCCGGATTCTATCATCACAATAACGATCTTATTGAGGAGATCACCCTACTGGAAGTCAAGACCAGAAGGAGGGACATCCTTATCGATGCGCAGGCTCTGTATCAATTCTACGCTGAGCTGATACCAGCGGACGTCTACGATGCTGATTCGTTTGAGTTGTGGCGCAGCCGTGCTGAGACGGGCAGCCCTGACCTATTGTACTTCGACAGACAGAAACTGATGAGAAGGGATGCCTCGATCCCAGATAATCAGTACCCAGCTCAGCTTACGTGGCGCAACGTCTCGCTCAACCTCGATTATCAATTTGATCCCCAACATGAAGAAGATGGGGTTAGCGTCAACGTGCCAGTGAGTGTGTTGCGCCAGGTTCCGGAGGCACAGATTGAGTGGTTGATACCCGGAATGCTGAGGGAGAAGTGCATTGCCCTGATAAAATCGTTACCCAAATCAGTCCGCAAGAATTTCGCACCAGCAGCGCAATTTGTAGATCAAGCGTTGCCTTATATGGCCTATGACGGCAGGCCATTGCGGGAGGCGCTTGGTGACCGCTTGCAGCGATTGACGGGAATTCCCGTGCCGCTGAGTGCTTGGCAGACCGAGCGCCTGGTGAATTACCTGCGCATGAATATCCGCGTGCTGGACGACCGGGGGCAAGCGATTGGCAGTGGTCGAGATATTGCCGAACTCGTGCAACGTTTCTCGGCTGATGCCGAGATCAGTCTACAGTCACGGCCTAAACATCAAGTCGAGAGAACAGGAATCGTATCCTGGGACTTCGGTGAACTACCTGAATACATCGAGTATGAGTCGGCTGGTGTGAAGGTTAGAGGTCACCCGGCCCTGATTGATCGTGAAACGTCTGTAGCAATCGAGATCGCGGACGACATTTCGAGCGCACGACAACTGACGGAGAGTGGATTGCTACGCCTGATCATGTTAGAGCTCAGCCAACAGGCCAAATATGTCAGTAGGAATATTCCCGAGTTCAGTCGCTTCGCGCTCTACTACGCCACGCTGGGTAGTAGTGAAGAACTGTTAGAGGAGATGGTCGCAGCGATCTTCAGGTTTACCTTTGTTGAGAACCAGGCGCTGCCGAGAAATCGCGAGGAATTTGACGAGTGCCTGAAGCGAAGGCAGGATCTCGTTACCGTGACTAACGATGTTTCGCGCCTTGTCGGCAGCGTCCTTAACGGGCGTAATGAACTGAGAGCAAGACTGAGTGAACATACATCGAGTACGTACACAGAAGCTGTGCAAGAGATCGAGTCTCACATGGACGGGCTGATCCATCGAGGCTTCTTAAAGGAGATCTCCTACCACTGGCTGGGCCAGTGCCCCCGTTTTGTTCAGGCGGACAGGACCAGGTTGGAGAAACTGCAGGGCAGTTTGAAACGGGATGAAGAAAACAGACGAGAGTTTGAGAAATACCGGCATCGCTATGAACAGCGGCTCGAGGAAATTGCAGGGAGGGAGGACCCTAATCTGGACACCTATCGCTGGATGGTCGAAGAATATAGGGTCTCTCTTTTCGCCCAGTCTTTAGGGACAAGCATGCCCATCTCACCGAATCGCTTGGAGAAGCAATGGCTAAAGGTGATTGGGTAGGATCGTGCTGCAATTGCGGTCCTATTAGAGTGTCATGCTGATAGGTGCTAATCTAACTTGTTACGGGTGCGGCTAAATGATCTGCAGGAACTTCAGGATGCTTCGTAAAGCGTGTGAGCTTGCTTCAGTATTCACCGTACTGATCCTGTTGTGTAGTGCAGTTGGCGCGCAGACGAGCGACTCACTGGAGGCATTGAATCGGAAGTCCCATGGCCTAAATGAAGTTGCCGATCGAATCCTGCTGCAACCGGCTGCGAAAATCTACACTAAGGTTTGCCCCTTATTCGTCCGCAAGGGCGTGCGCAATTTCTTCAATAATCTCGACGACATTAACGTTGCTCTCAACGACGCGCTGCAGCTGAAATTCAGAGCGGCGGCATCGGACATCGGGCGGCTGTTGATCAACAGCTCAGTAGGGTTGGGAGGATTATTCGATCCTGCTTCCAAGATGGGCCTTTACAAGAATCAAGAGGATTTTGGACAAACGTTGGCTGTGTGGGGTGTTGGGTCGGGCTCGTATTTCGTCATACCGCTGCTTGGGCCCAGCAGCATCAGAGACTCGATGGGACTGATGGTGGATGCGGCTTTTGATCCAATCTGGACACTTCGCGACATAAGAGCGCGAAACTCACTCTATGCGCTGGATCGACTGCATGTACGCGCTGATCTACTCAGCGCTGAAAGCTTGGTGATGGGAGATAGATACCTGTTCTTTCGCAATGCTTATCTACAGCGACGGGAATATCTGATAAACGACGGCGAGGTCGAAGATGAATTCGGTGATGAATTCTGAGTCGTTCTTGACGGCGTCATAACGGTGAGGTCGAAGAAACATTCGATGGTGAGTCTTAAGTGATACGAATCTGCTAACGATGCAGGTGCTGTACGTACCACTGATCAGGAAAACCAATCTATTCGTCGATTAAAGGGTTGCGCCCTAGGAGTTAAGGGAGTAAAGTCTGCGCCGATTGAACGATACAGCGCCGTTTGGTGCAGTGCTTAAGAGATGATTTAAACCGGCAGTGTGAGCATCCTGGATGAATGTCGGAAGTGGTGAAATACTTGTTGTTGATGAGGCAACGAGCAACCGCAAAGAAATGGTTAACTATCTCAATGGCAGTGGCTTTAAAGTGAAAACTTCGTCCACTGAAGCGCAGTGTCTTCGTCGGATCCGCGACAACTCTCCTGATCTCATCATCTCGGTCCTTGATAACCCCTCTGTTGATCTGTTCCATCTGATTGACTCGATAAGGCGGATGAAGCAGAACCTGCCCATTATCGTACTGTGTTCTGTAGACAAAGTGGCCGAAATCATAACGCTTCTGGAAAGTGGTGCAAGCGACTATGTCACGCTGCCAATCAGTAACCTATCGCTGCTTGAACTGGCGGTCCATAGAAATCTGGAGCAGAACAAGCAAGCTGACATTAGAAAGAAGAGCGAGATTGATCTGGAGAATCTCAACAAGAAATTGGTTGAAAGCTTGCGCGTACTTGAGCGAGATCAGCGGGCTGGTTTTCAGGTACAAAGAGGCATGATGCCAAGTTCGCCCTATAGAGTCGGTGATGTCACTTTTACTCATCAGATTATTCCGTCTCTGATATTGAGCGGAGACTTTATCGACTATTTTGAGCTTTCCGACCATCGATTGCTCTTCTACATCGCCGACGTTTCAGGCCATGGTGCTTCATCCGCTTTTGTGACCGTGCTCTTGAAAAACCTATCCAGACGCTTATATAAGGAGTACGAGAGATTACAGCTCGATGACACTGGCAGTATCTTACAGTGGTTGAATGGTGAACTGCTGGAAAGCGAGCTGGAACAGCATGTGACCATGTATCTCGGCATCGTGGATACTGACCAGGGCAAACTCGAGTACAGTAATGCTGCGCACTTCCCTGCGACGATACTGAGCAGTAAGGGAGGGACGGAGTTTCTTGAGATCGGAGGTCTGCCGCTTGGTCTATATGAAAACGTTCACTACGATGTGCAGGTGCTTGACCTGCCATCAGAATTTACGCTGGTGATGTTTTCCGATGGTATATTCGAAGTGATGAGCCAACAAACTCTAAAGGCCAAAGAAGATTTTCTGCTATCGTTAGTAAAGAGTGGTCATAGTAGTGTGGATGAACTATCTGATCACTTAGGATTGGGCAATGCGGGAGATGTCCCCGATGATATTGCCCTGTTTACCGTTGCAAAGGCTGGGTAAATGACATCAGTTAAAGTGTTGGCCGCTGAACAGGATGGCGTACACGTCCTCAAGTTTGTGGGAGATGTGCGTGTTACCGTGGGCCATGCGATCGACAGCTTCCTGGAGATGGTACTGAAAGGTGAGGACTTCAGGTCAGTCATCATTGATCTGACCGAAACTGTCGGCATCGACAGTACGTCACTTGGATTGCTGGCAAAGATCTCAATTCAAACCAAGAAGATTCACGATATCGTGCCAACCATCATATCGACCAACGATGACATCACGCGGATTCTCATGAGCATGGGATTTGATCAGGTCTTTCTGATAATAAACGAACCGATGACTTCCAGGGTCGAGTTAGGTGAACTACTGATTCACAATCCACCCGAGCACGTTGTTCGGGAAAAGGTACTGGAAGCACATCAGGTATTGATGGAGCTGAACAAGAAGAACCAGTTGGTGTTCAAAGATCTTGTTGTGGCCCTCGAAAATGAGAGGGGTCTCGCAACCTGATTCAAACCGAGTGCTTTGTCTTGATGAAGTCCGAATGAGGCACGTGAATCAATCCCGCCACCTTGCGTATCAAATGGTCTTCATACTTATCGATTTGGCCATCTGCAAAGGCAACCTGCCACATCGCCTTTAGCAGCTGTAGTTTGTCCTTGTAGCTGTAGTGCTGATTCACTAGTTGGGTAAACTGGAACAGATCGGTTGCTTCCTGCAATTCCTCTTCCGCCAAGCTGACTAACTCCTGCAGGGTCTCCGTTGGTAGATGGAATGTCCGTTCAAGCGTATCCACGATGATCCGCCACTCTTTGTCGTCGACGGCACGGTCGGCTTTTGCGAGTTCGATCAATAGCGCTGCTGTAGCCAACTGAATTTCCTGGACCGAACGATCCTCGGATGGTTCGCTGGCTCTGGCCATCTTCGAGTTGAAAAAGTCTCGAATCGCTGTCAGCACTGTTTGTAGCCTTCGCGGTCCAACAGTCTCAGAGCCTGACGGATTGATTCAATCCCGGCAGAGGGTTGAAAGATGCTCGCGCCCATATGCCTCCTGAATTCCTTTGCACCCGGCAGTCCTCGAAATAACCCAATCAGATGCCGGGCCGCCTGCTTGAGTACCGTTTCCTGTTCAACTTTCGCGCGGACGCGCGCGACTTCGTCAACAATGTAGTGCAGATACTGATCCGCAATCTGAAAGGGGCTGGGCGATTCATCAGCCGCACCGAATAGCCTTGCGGTGAGCTCTGTCAGGAACATTGGGTTGTGGTAGGCCTCGCGACCGATCATGATCCCATTCACATTCGGCAACACGGTCTCAACCTGACAAGTTGACGTCAAGCCGCCATTGAGTATGAACGTGAGTGCGGGAAACTCTCGTTTGATCCGGTAGACGTAGTCGTACCTTAGGGGTGGTACTGTTCTGTTTTCCTTTGCGCTGAGCCCTGCAAGGAAAGCTTTTCTGGCATGAACGACAAACACGCTACAGCCACCTTCCGATACGGTGCGCACAAAGTCAGCAAAGAACTCGTAACTGTCGTTATCATCCACGCCGATCCTGCACTTCACCGTGACCGGTATCGCGACCCCCGCCTGCATTCTGTCTACGCAGTCGGCAACCAGATGCGGCGTCTTCATCAGACAGGCCCCCATCTGACCCGCTTGCACCCTGTCACTGGGGCAGCCAACGTTCAGATTTACTTCGCTGAAGCCGGCGTCCTCGACCATCCTGGCGCAGACAGCGAGCTCATCAGGATTGCTTCCACCTAACTGGAATGCTGAGGGATGCTCGCTCGCGTGATGCTGTAAGAATCTCGGTGCATCGCCATGTATCAGGGCGCCGCAGGTGAGCATTTCCGAATACAGAAGGGCGTGGGGTGTTAACAGACGAAACAGATATCTGCAATGTCGATCCGTAAAACCCATCATGGGTGCCGTGGATAGTTTACGCCCTATCATTTGAGTTCCAAGCCGTTAGTGGGGCTGATTACAGTGTACCAGAGGAACAGGGTATAATTTGAATTAAGATGTTGATCGACGCTCGTTGAGACGATATGAAGGTTAGAACCCGAGTCGCACCATCACCAACAGGTGATCCCCACGTCGGCACGGCCTATATGGCGCTGTTCAGCATGTGCCTTGCCCACAGCCAAAAGGGAGAGTTCCTGCTGCGCATTGAAGACACGGATGTTGCCAGGAGTTCAGAAGGGTCGGAGAAGAAGATTCTAGACTCACTCAAATGGCTTGGGCTCGATTGGGATGAGGGACCGGACATTGGGGGCCCGCATGCACCTTATCGTCAGAGCGAGCGACTCGATATCTATAAGCAACATGTAGAGATCCTGCTGGAAGCGGGCCATGCGTTTCACTGCTTTTGTACACCCGAACGACTGGATGACATGCGCAAGCAGCAGATGTCGGTTAAGCAGACTGCCCGTTACGATGGACACTGCATCGGCCTGACGTCTGAGGATGTAAATGCGCGCATCGCTGGTGGGGCGGACTACGTTGTTCGCATGAAGGTACCTGAAGATGGCACATGCATCGTCAAGGATCTGCTTCGCGGTGACATCGAGATAGACTGGTCACAGGTGGACATGCAGGTACTACAGAAAGCGGACGGCTATCCAACCTATCACCTGGCAGTCGTTGTGGACGATCACCTGATGGAGATCAGTCACATCATACGCGGAGAGGAGTGGATCAATTCCGCTCCCAAGCACATGTTGTTGTACGAGTACTTCGGTTGGCAGATGCCGGTACTCGTTCACATGAACTTGCTGCGTAATCCAGACAAAAGCAAGTTGAGCAAGAGAAAGAACCCCACCGCCATCGGATACTATCGCGAGATGGGCTTTATGCCGGAAGCGATGATCAACTATCTTGGCCTGTTAGGGTGGAGCATGCCCGATGGGCAGGAGCGGTTCTCTCTGCAGACGATGCTGGACAGCTTCGATATCCAACGGATATCTTTAGGTGCACCGGTATTCGATGTGAAGAAACTCGAGTGGCTGAATGGACGCTGGATTCGAGAAGAACTGGACGATGACGCCTTTGCGGCACGGGTCAGTGAGTGGGCTCTCAATCCGGAAAATCTCAAGCGGGTTGTACCCCTCATTAAAGAACGGATCGATACGTTCAGTGAAATAGTTCCGATGACCGGGTTCCTGTTGGCGGGATTATTGAATCTTGGCAGCGAGGATTTTGAGCACAACAAGGTTACCAAAGAGGATATGAAGCGAATCCTGCAGTTCACCCTATGGCGAGTCGACAATCTCACCGAGTGGGATCGCGATAGCATCAGTCAACTGTTTGTCGAACTCGCGGGTAATCTCAACATGAAGCTGGCGGATTGTCTGGTGCCCATCTTTATCGCGATATCCGGAAAGACGGTCGCGCCACCGCTATTCGATGCCATTGAAATACTCGGTGCAGACATCAGTAGAGCTCGCATCAGGCAGGCGATTGAAGTTCTGGGTGGTGTATCCAAGAAGGAGAGCAAACGGTTGGAGAAGGAGTTGAGGGCGTTTGGCTAGGTTCGGGTAAGGCACCCCCGCTTATATCTGGAATACCATGCGACCATCCGTTAAGGTCCGACGCTTTCCAGATCGTGGGGCTATAGCTCAGTTGGAAGAGCGCCGGATGCTACGGCGCCACGGGGTACGGCGCCCCGGGGTACGGCGCCCCGGGATACGGCACGCCGGGGGCGGCGGCCGAGTGTCGGACCATCGACCCCGCCGCCACGACCTTGAATCCCATCGCCTCATCCGTTACTATTCTCCGCCTTTCAGATCGTGGGGCTATAGCTCAGTTGGGAGAGCGCTTGAATGGCATTCAAGAGGTCGGCGGTTCGACCCCGCCTAGCTCCACCAATTTATAGTAAGCAGAGTAGGCCAGAGAGAGAGTTGATATTGAATCGCATACCGCCGACCGGCCGTCGGCCGAGTGTCGGACCATCGACCCCGCCTAGCTCCACCAGTTCACATTGCAGAATTCTCAATTCAACGCCCATTTTCAATATTCCATGGCACATGGAATGGGCACCCTAATGCAGGTGCCAGAGCACAAACTGCTGCTGCAGAAAGGTGAGATACATCTTTATGCGAGTAATCCTCTTAGTGTGACCAATACCGGTTTGCTGACACAGTACCAAGAAATGCTTTCGGAGGAAGAAGAGAAGAAGAGAGCCAGGTACGTGTTTGAAAAGGATTGTCACCGGTATCTGGTAACGCGCGCTATGATCAGGTCCCTGCTGTCTCAGTATGGTGAATATGAACCGGCTGAATGGCGATTCACTGCTGGCAAGTGGGATAAGCCGGAGATCTGTGTAAGCCAGAATCCCCAGAAACTGCGATTTAATATCTCTCATACCGATGGGATGATCTGTTGTGTGATCACTCGAGAGCTGGATATCGGAGTGGATGTGGAAAGTACTCACCGCAAGGGAGAGTGGGTGAGAATTGCTCACCGTTACTTCTCTGCGTCAGAAGAGCAGGAACTAACTAGTCAACCGTGGCAGAGCCAGCGATCTCGTTTCTTCGACTACTGGACCCTCAAAGAATCCTATATCAAAGCGTGCGGAATGGGGCTTGCCATTGCACTGCGGGATTTTTCCTTTCGATTTCAGCCCCTCGGTACGGTTGACATAGAGTTCGCAGCAGGTCGCATCGATGATCCTCGCCTCTGGAATTTCTGCACGCTGCTGACAGCTGCTGACTTCAAGATATCGATCGGAATCAAAGGGAAGTCGAATAGAGTGTCACCGCAGATGGTGGTCAGGGAAGGAGTGCCGTTGGATGGTTGGCAAACCGTACATTTCCCCAGTGTGTACATGTTCAAAGACTAGGGAAGTTAGGATTATTGCGGTATGGGTTCCGGTCTTACCCAATCTTCAGCCGGTAGGTCTGAATAGGTGATCGTTGCCCTGTTGCGCAGATCCCGATTGGACCTCTTGCGCAACCGTATGACTTTCTCGCTTCTCAAGATGTCCATGATCTTTGATCTGCTCTCCCTGTAGCTGAGATCCGGGTTGCTGCGCCGTTCTATCAACTTGATGATCCAAAAGCGTTTGTTTGGACCTCGGATGATGCCACTAGTATCACCCTCACGCATATCGTCGACGGTACCCAACCAAGCTTCGGGTACCTGCTCCCATGTCAAATAACCCAACTCCCAAGGTCTCCCGGCAGCCTCAGGCAGGTTAGGAAACAGCTTCAGGGCGGCCCCCTCGAAGGATGCGCCCCCTTTTAGATCGGTCAGGACCTGCTGTATCTGCCCTTCCTCTCTGCGTAGGATCTGCCATATCTTGATCTCGGTTCGCAATCGGGGTTCATTTTCAGTGAAGTATGCCAGTGCTTCCTCCTCAGTGACCGTGGCTTTGTCGATGATCTCCCGTTTATCGAATATGGAGGCGAGCGTTCTCCTCTTGAAACTGTTGAGTTGTGCTTGCAGACGGCTCAGTTCCTCCTGGTAAGTGGGATCAGCATCAAATCCGAGTTCCAGTGCTTGCCGGTAAGCAAGTTCCTCCCGGATAATATTCTCCAGGACATTCTTTAGCAGTGCCGGATCCGGCTTGGTTTCACGACCTTTGGCTTGTTTCCACAGGGTAAGAACGTCGACATCCGTGAGCGCATTACCGTTTACCGTAGCCAGCACCTTCGATTCAGGAGAAGCTTGGCGGCAGAACAGAATGAGGCTAGCTGTAGCCAGTAGTGATATTAGAGCTGGCATTGCAAACATGTAACCCTCGCTAAGTTGCACCGCATAGAGCGGCGACCTGCAAAAAAAGCGAGGGGCAACACCATGAGGTGCGCCCCTCGCCCGGTACTCTACTACTCAAGTATGATCAATGACAAGTGTTGCAGGACTCCTCCTCATCTCCACTCCAGGGATCAGCTGGAGTCGGGTCAAAGGTCTGCAGTTTAATGTGTGCCGTAGCCGAATCACTGTCATGGCAACCCATGCAGGGAAGACGACTGGCATTAGTCATCCAGGAACCGCTAGTGGCATCAGCGCCGGAAGCAGTTGTGGCAGATGGATGGCAAGTTTCACAATTGAGGATATCCTGTGGGAAGTGGATCTCCCAGTTTCTGCCTGCGACAGGATCAGCCCTATAGTCTACCGTCAGGTTCGGGTAGGTTAGGTCAGCACCGTTGTGTACTGCGTGAACGCGCTTGGAGATGGGTTTCCCACCATACCAGTCCCCGTCGGCATGACCGCTCTGATAGTCGTGGCAAGCACCGCATTGATCAACGGCAGCATTGTCGAAGATCTTGTTGTGTCGATAAAAGTCGAGCACAAATCCGGTACCATCCGGCCCCTGGTGACAGGAAGCGCAGTTGTTGGCCACAGCGGGCTCTTCAGCCGCCTGTTTCACCTGGAAGGTGGTCTTGGCTACGGATGGGGTCTTGTAACTGCTTGAACTGACACGTCCTCGCCCCGAGATCTCCGCGCTTACCACGTAGGTACCCGCCTTCAGGTCATCCACAGGATCCAGCGTGTAGGTGATCTTGTCGAGCGCCCACGCTGCCTTGGGATCATTGTCCGCAGCTAGCGCCTGCTGCTCGAGATGGTTGGACGGATAGTAACCACCGACGATCTTCTCAGCCGTATCGCCTGCGAAGACAACATCCACCACGTCGCCGGCGGCAGCGGCTGCTTCCAGTTGCAGAGCGTAGAACTGACCAAGATTCCTGCTGCGAATAGCAGCATTGCCCGTGGCTTCGTCAACATAGGCAATGGCCCGAGCC
>CEQE01059735.1_pt1 | contig 21898 bp, 23 predicted proteins | sample 356201 | NCBI WGS metagenome assembly CEQE01 (sample SAMEA2619970, study PRJEB7988) | marine metagenome | biome: marine biome (ENVO:00000447); feature: mesopelagic zone (ENVO:00000213) & marine oxygen minimum zone (ENVO:01000065); material: "saline water (ENVO:00002010), including plankton...
GTCACTCGCATCATCAATTCAGACCCTTTTCGTGAATACGAGTCCGCCCTGATGAAAATGGCCGAAGACGCGCTTCTGGCCGCGATGATAAACGATAATTAATAACGGTTGGCAAATAGCCTCTCCGTTGTTACCTGAGTCCCAATTGTCACCGCAAACGATGGGTTTTACTATGTTGTGGTTTGCATGATTTCCATACGCAATCATAAAATTTCAATCTGCCCGATCTCAAAAAGCGAGTTCTTATCAATTTGGAAGATGTTTCCTCCCTGATCGCTGATTTAGGTTGAGGCTATCGACAGAAAGAGTTCAAACTTTGCCGAATGGCTGGAAATGTTTTTTTCGGATTTGATCGCACCACAATATCAATTTCTATCGCAAGCTGCAGATAAAGTTTTCCACTGAAGCGATTCCTTTTTGTTCCATCATCCGTATTGTCTGTGAACCTATCACGGCGATATCGGTTTTTCCTTTTAAAAAATCTACATCCGATTTCTCTTTGATCCCGAAACCGAGGGCTAGGGGAAGAGACGTGGCCTTTCGGCATTTCACAAGGTATGCTGCCAATTCTTCCGAGAGATCGGTGTTTTTTCCTGTGACCCCCTTTCTTGCGACGCAGTAGATAAAACCTCTGCCAAATGAGGTAATATAGCGCATGCGATCAAAGGATGTTGCGGGGGAAAAGATCAGGATGGGGGCAAGATCGTACGCCTTCATTTTATCCAGATACTCCTGACCCTCTTCAGGTGGAAGGTCAGGAATGATAGCGCCTCGAAGGCCACAACTTGACATGGCAGCAACAAAACGTTTCAGTCCGTATATGAAAGGGATATTATAATAGCTCATTATGAGAAACGGTATATCAAAGATGCGGACAACCTTTTTGGCAAGACTAAGACAGTCTTTTATTGTCGCTCCGCTCTCCAAGGCCCTTTGATTAGCGTTAACGATAATCGGGCCGTCTGCAGTCGGTTCGGAAAAAGGGATCTGTAACTCCATCAGATCAACACCGGCCGCCACCATCACCCTAATTAATTCTAGGCTATCTTCAAAAGAGGGATACCCCAAAACAATATGGGTCATCAGTAATATGTCCTTCTCATTCAGTCTATTTCTAATATAAGATTCAAGCATCATACTTCTCGGCTTTTTTTTGAATAAATTTAATCCATTCCAGGTCGGAAAATGCATCGGCAACTGTGAATATATCCTTATCACCCCTGCCCGATTGGTTGATGATGATGATATCATCCTCCCCCAGGGCAGGGGCTTCCTTAAATGCCTGGGCAAAGGCATGGGATGACTCCAGAGCCGGTATCAACCCCTCTTTTTCCAGTGTCAGTGAGAAGGCTTCCAACACTTCCTCGTCCGTTGCAGCTTCAAACCGTACCCTTTTCTTTTCCCGAAGCGAGGCGAGGATCGGTGAGACCCCGATATAATCCAGTCCTGCCGCCACGCTGTGTGTCTCTTTCATTTGTCCCTCGTTGTTTTGCAGAAAATATGTCTTATACCCCTGAGCGACTCCGGGGGTAGCGTCTTTGGACGCTAATCGTGAGGCATGCCTGCCGGTCTCTAGGCCCTTACCTCCCGCCTCTACACCAATCAGTTCTACCGGGTCATCAATAAAACCGCTAAAGACCCCCAACGCATTGGAACCGCCCCCTACACATGCATAGACACGATTGGGAAGTCTCCCTTCCCGGTCCATTATCTGCCTTCGAGCCTCCTGACCGATAATGGATTGAAAATAGGAGACCATCTCGGGGAAAGGGTGAGCGCCACATGCAGTTCCAAGGACATAGTGGGTGTCATCCATGTGACCTGCCCAATCGCGTAATGCCTCGTTAATGGCGTCCTTTAGAATCCTTGTGCCATCTCGAACAGGAATGACACGGGCCCCAAGACGTTCCATCCAGAATACATTGGGCCTCTGCCTGTCGACGTCCACTTCTCCCATATAAATTGTACAACCAAATCCGAATTTAGCAGCCATGGTTGCAGTGGCTACACCATGCTGACCGGCACCCGTCTCGGCAATAACACGATTTTTTCCCATCCGTTTCACCAAGAGACCCTGGCCGATGACATTGTTTGCTTTATGTGCCCCGGTGTGATTCAGATCTTCCCGCTTGATATAGATACGCGGCCCTGCGAAATATTTTGTAAGATTTTCAGCAAACGTAAGCGGGGTAGGCCGGCAGGAATAGGTAGACATAATATTTTCATATTCTTCCCAGAATACGGGATCAGCCTTGGCCTTATTAAACGCTGTAACAAGCTGTTGGAAAGTGGCGACGAGGATCTCGGGTATGTAGGCGCCTCCAAACTCGCCGTAATAGCCTTTTTCAGTCATCATAAAATTTTCCTCACCTTTTCCATCAGATCTCTCATAAGAACGTAACTCTTCTTCCCGGGACGCTCCTCTACACCGCTGTTCACATCAACCGCATATGGTTTGACGGTGCGAATGGCCCTGTCTATATTTGAAGGCCCAAGTCCACCGGATAGAATTATCGGTATCCCCTGCCTTTTAATTTTTTTTGCCAGCTTCCAGTCAAACGTTTTTCCGGTACCGCCGGCCTTGTTTCTTGAGAATGTGTCGAGGAGCAGCGCTCTGACCTTTCCATGATAGGCGCCGGAGGATCTGAGGCTTGATTCATCCTTTATCCGTATCGCCTTTATTGTATGCGGCATCATTTCATAACAGAGCTCTGGAGATTCATCTCCGTGGAGTTGAATCAGATCAAGGCCACAGTAACGTATAATCTCTTTAATTTTGTCATGCCCTTCATCAACAAAAACACCCACTGTCTTTATAAAGAGTGGAATTTCAGTGATGATATCACGCGCTTTCTCCGGTGTAATCTGTCTTTGGCTTCGGGCAAAGATAAAACCGAGGGCGCCGGCACTGAGCTCGGCAGCAGCTAATGCATCCTCGTGGTTGGTTATACCACAAATCTTTACCTCCATTTTATCCATCTCCCATTGTGCCCGCATGAACTATTTCACCTGTCTTCCTTGCCGGATTTTCACTCCTCATCAGTGCAGAGCCAACAAGAACCGCATGAATTCCCGACCCTTTTAAAAATAAGATATCATCTTTTCCATCTATGCCGCTTTCGCTGACGAGAATGCGGTCGTCCGGCACCAGGGGCGCAAGCTCAACGGTTGTACGGATATTGACCTTAAAACTGTCCAGGTCGCGATTATTGATACCGATGATCTCGGCACCACAGTCAATGGCCTTTTCAAGATCATCCTCATCATGGACCTCGGTCAACGGGGCCATACCCAATTCCTGAGACATAGAGATAAATTCTTCCAATTGATGTTGCGACAGAATACTAGCGATCAGAAGAATCGCATCTGCGCCATGTAAAAAAGCCTCCTGAACCTGAACTTCATCTATAATAAAATCCTTCCGCAAAATGGGCAAAGTTATCGCCCTTTTCAGGTACGGCAGTTGATTCAGATCTCCTTTAAAAAACCGTTTATCAGTAAGAAGAGAGACCGCTGCAGCCCCCGCTTTTTCATAAATCCGACCGATGGCTGTAGGGTCGGTCTTTTCGTGGATGAAACCGGTTGAAGGAGAGGCGAACTTTATTTCAGCTATAAGATTGATCTGGTTTGGTACTGATATAGCGATCTTAAAATCACGCAAAGGGGGCAGGTTATTATTCCCCTTCAATGGCATGACCTTTTTCAGCCTCGCCACTTCGTTTTGTTTCTCTATCAGAATCTCCTCCAATCGATGATACACGAAAATCTCCTTAAAGTTCGTTTCTGATAAAGGGTTTACACTGCCGGGTAAATTCAATCATCTTGTCGAGCTTTTTACAGGCCTTACCGGAATCTATGGAATCCATGGCGATCTCGATTCCATCTCTAAAATTGTCACAGAGCCCGGTAGTCATAAATGCAGCTGATGCATTCAACAGGACCATTTCTCTTTTCGGCCCTTTTTCACCATCCAAAATGTTTCGTATAATACGGGCATTCTCCTTTGCATCCCCGCCAACAATCTCCTCCAATGCCGCCCGTTTAAAACCATGGACTTCCGGCGTCATCTGAAATGTGTGTATGCTGTCATCTTTTAAATGTGAAACCCTTGTCGGTCCACAGATGCTTATTTCGTCAAATGTTCCCTCACCACAGACCACAAATGCTTCTTTGGTCCCCAGCCTTTTAAGGACATGGGCCATCTTGTCCGTCAGGCTCGGTTCATAGACCCCCAAGACCTGGACGGACGCGCCTGCCGGGTTGGTCACCGGGCCAAGAAGATTGAAGATGCTGCGGATGCCGATCTCTCTTCTCGGTCCTGCAGCGTATTTCATTGCCCCGTGAAAAATAGGGGCATAGAGAAATCCGATGCCGACCTCTTTGATGCATCTCTCTACATCTGTACTTGTGAGATCCAGATCCACTCCCAGGTTCTCGATCACATCCGCACTCCCGCATATACTGGAGACAGCCCTGTTGCCGTGTTTTGCTACCTTTATACCACCCCCCGCAGCAACAAACGCGGTCGTGGTGGAGACATTAAAAGTCCGGGTGCCGTCTCCTCCGGTCCCGACAATATCCAAGATGGTCTCATCCTCTATATTGATTTCATCCCGATCAATGTTGACGATATGATTATTGCCACATATTTTTGTGGCTTTGGCCCTCATTGCCCTGGCAGCGCCGGCAATTTCATCAACCGACTCTCCCTTTAATCTCAAGGCCGTGATGAACGACCCTATCTGGGCCGGTGTGGCTGTTCCGGACATGATCTCATCCATAGCCTTTTCCATTTCAATCTCTGTGAGATCGTCACCTCGTACGACTTTTGAAATAAATTCCTTAATCATAATGTTATCCTCTCTGTATTGAAAAATTCCGTAAAAGACCCGGCCCCGCTGAAGTCAAAATGGATTCAGGGTGAAACTGGACCCCCTCTACCCTGTATCTACAGTGCCTCAGGCCCATTATTTCTCCTTCCATTGTCCAGGCGCTGATCTCAAGACAATCGGGTAGTGAATCCTTTTCCACGATAAGTGAATGGTAACGCACCGCCTCAAAGGGATTGGACAAGTCCTTATAGATACTGCGACCATCATGAAAGATCATAGAGGTCTTGCCGTGCATAATTCGATCAGCCCTAACCACCTTTCCGCCATAGACGGCGGCAATGGCCTGATGCCCGAGGCATACGCCGAGAACCGGAATTTTTGGCCCTAGAACATCGATGGCTTCAATTGAGACACCCGAGTCGGTGGGTGATCCCGGGCCAGGTGAAACCAGCAGTGCCGAAGGATTAGCCGCCTCGATGCCTTGAATATCTATCTGGTTGTTTCGAAAAACGTTTACCTTCTGATTCATCTGTTTCATTATCTGGGCCAGGTTGTAGGTAAAGGAATCATAGTTATCAATAAGCAGTATCATTCTCTTTTACCCTTTCAATGGTTTTGAACATAGCGCCGGCTTTTCTTAATGTCTCCTCATACTCATTTTCAGGAGATGAGTCTGCAACAATACCTGCTCCCACCTGAATTGAAAGCCTGTCTTTGATGATGGTAATTGTTCGGATAGTGATGCAGAAGTCCATATTCCCATTGAACCCGAAATAGCCGACAGCCCCGGCATAAGGCCCCCTCGGGGAGGGTTCCAGCTCACTGATAATCTCCATCGCACGGATCTTGGGCGCACCGCTTACTGTTCCGGCCGGAAATGCTGACATAAACAGATCAAAACAGTCCATGTCCTGTTCCAAGATACCTTCAACCCTGGATACAATATGCATTACGTGTGAGTAGCGCTCTATTTCCATGAGTCTCGGTACCTTTACAGAACCTGGAACCGCCACCTTCCCGACATCGTTTCTTCCGAGGTCAACCAGCATTATATGTTCAGCGCGCTCCTTGGGATCAGCCAAAAGGTCTTTTTCGAATGCCTGATCATCCTCAGGTGTTGTGCCCCTGGGTCTGGTACCAGCGATAGGACGAAGTTCGATCTTTCCATCCGTCGTTCGGGCCAGGATTTCCGGGGAAGCGCCAATCAGCTTAACATCACCGAAATTTAGATAAAACATATAAGGCGAAGGATTAACGCTCCTCAGGTTTCGGTAAAGGGCAAAATGTTCGCCTGATACAATTCCAGAAAATCTCTGCGAAAGGACTACCTGAATCACATCGCCTGCAACGATGTAATCTTTGGCCTTTTGTACCGCCTTCTCAAAGTCCTCCTTTATAAAATTGGATTTAAGGTCGGATAGCGAGAACGAATCGTCATTTGAAAAAGAAGGAAGCGGCCCGCGCAGTTCTTCAATGGTCTCCATTACCTCCTGACATGCCCGGTCGTAAATCGATTTCAGGTCCTTTTCTTTCCTAAGATAGGCAAAAACAACCACCCTTATCATGTGGGTGAAATGATCGAAAATAATCAAATGGCGACAGGCGGTAAAGATTGCCTCCGGAAAATCCCGGTCTTGTGGCAAGGTCCCTGGAAGATGTTCCCATTTTCTTACCAGATCGTAATTAAAATATCCCACAAGCCCTCCCTGAAAAGGCGGAAATTCCCCAATGGTCACCGGTTTGAATTTTGCACTTAATCCCCTCAATACTTCCAAAGGATTGATGCCTCCTTCTAATATCTCTAATTTGTCTTTCGTCCATATCTCCATATGCCTGTCCCGTAAAACAGCTCTTATATATGGCTTGTGGCCTATAAAACTGTAGCGGCCCCACCTCTTTCCACCGTTGGCGCTCTCAAGGAGATAGGAATAGGAATTGTCCCTGAGCTTCAGATAGGCCGAAACCGGTGTCTCCGTATCAGCAAGGAATTCCCGGTAAACCGGTATCAGGTTCCCTAGCTGGGCCATCTTCTTAAATTCTGAAAACGAAGGCTTGGTTATCAATTTTTTACCCCACAATAAAAAGGCCGTGAGACTCTTGGTCCCACGACCTTAATAAATTAAGCAAAAAAAAAACCGTGGGACCTTCTGGAGGTGCCCACGGTTTATAGGTTATGTTGGTCTATTTTGGCAGGCTCGCCTCCAGATCAGACTTGAGCCACCACCAATTGCCCAGCGAATTTCTAAAACTATTTTCCAATTTGTCGCTCATGGAAGCGTACTATAACGAGTGGAAATGGAGATGTCAAGAAAAAAATTTATTTATTGAAACATGCTAATGGACAACTTCAATATGTCCTCAAACCCTCAAAAAACTGCAGATTTGTTGATTTATTCTTTTATTTTAGCGGGTTAGATTTCTTATGTCAATATGACGCAGTGGATGTCATTTTAGCTTAGTCGGAGATATTTCCATTTACCGATGAGGCCTCAGCAAAAAAACCGGCCATTTCTGACCGGGTTCTGTTTTCTCCTGCCCGTGATCTTGCCCTCGTTTTCAAATAAATCCTATTACACGGCCTGCGCCAGGTCACTCGCATCATCAATTCAGACCCCTTTCGTGAATACGAGTCCGCCCTGATGAAAAAGGCCGAAAACGCGCTTCTGGCCGCGATGATAAACGATAAGCAATAACGGTTGACAAATAGCCTCTCCGTTGGTACCTGAGTCCCAATTGTCACCGCAAACGATGGGTTTCCGAATGTTGTGGTTTGCATGATTTTTATACACAATGATAAAATTTCAATCTACTCGATCTCAAAAAGCGAGTTCTTATCAAGTCGAGCAACACCCCGTCCATTGATGTTTTTCCCGCATATGATGAAGAGCCGAGACCCAATATCGATGAGACCATCCCTGATCCGGATTAACCTGCAGAGGCTTATTTTTAAGGTTCTTCTCCCGATTAGTTGTAGAAAGCCTGATAGATTTTCAGTGTGAAGTAGCGTAGATCGTGAAATCCATAGGCTTTTCGTTTAATGATTTTTATTTTATTGTTAACCCCTTCCAGTTTGCCGGTATGAATGGGGTAGTCACAGTGGTTGATAATTCCGTAGCGATACCGCCACAACATTTTAACAAATGTGTTCACTGATCGTATTTTAAGGGAACGCGCTAAATCACACCATTGATCGAGTGCCTTTTCAGCCCAGGTTCTTGAGCGATAGGTCCAGATGTGTTTGAGTTTTTCCTTAAGGATCATGACCGTGTTGATGACCTGGTTTAGTGCCAGCAGTTCTTTGAGTTGCTGACGATGGCTTTGCCGCCTCACGTTTCTACGGTTTTTTAGCAGCAAGTATTTAGAGCCCTTATAAACGTCCTTATCCGCTTTAGAGGCTTTTCGGTATTCACGGTTTCGGACTTTATCGATGACCCGGTTAAAATTGGCGGCAACGTGAAACAGATCGAAGACGATTTTGGCGTTGGGCAACTTGTCCTTTACGGCTTTGATAAATGGATCCCACATATCCATGGCCGCGGCTTCGATTTTTTTCCTCTGACTAATGCTCAGTTTATTGAAAAATCGTTTCAGCGTCTTGGCTTTACGCTTTTTACCGACAAATAGGACTCGACCGGTGAGAGAATCCAGTACGACGGTCAGATAACTGTGGCCCTTTCGAGCCATTTTTTTTAGTTAATATATGCTTATACACGTAATTTCTCGATGTGCGGTGCGTAATATTTGGAAAAACAATTGATTGGAGGATGCCATGGAAGAGGTTTACAAAAGATTTGCAAAGCATTTGGATGGTCTGCCGGCTGGATTTCCAGCCACTGACTCCGGGGTGGAGCTCAGAATACTTCAACGGATGTTCACGTCAGAAGAGGCGGAGATGGCAATGGGTCTACAGATGAAGGTGGAACCGGTTTCAATAATTGCCGAACGTCTGAACACAGACGAAGAAAGTACGGCTTCAACACTGGAAAAAATGGCTCAAAAGGGACTCGTTATTAAATTTTCTAAGGGGGGTGTGCATCAATACATGGCTGCCCAGTTTATGATCGGAATTTGGGAATACCATGTCAATCAACTGGACGAAGCTTTAGTAAAGGATTTCCATGAGTACAGCCCCTATCTGGCAAAGGAATGGGCCGACCTGGAAACCCAACAACTCAGAACGATTCCAGTCGCTCAGAGTGTTTCGGCCGAAATGAAAATTATGCCATATGATGAGGCTGAACAAATCATTAAATCCCAGTCTAAAATTGTGGTGGCGCCCTGCATTTGTCGAAAAGAACAGAAAATGGGGGGAAATGGCTGTGACAAACCGATAGACAACTGTTTGATATTTTCAGGAGGTGCCTATCGATATGAAGAGAGGGGGATCGGCCGACCGATTACCCAGGATGAAGCGTTAAAGATATTAAATGAGGCGGTTGACGCGGGTCTTGTTGTTCAGCCGGGAAACTCACAAAAATCTTTAAATATCTGCTTGTGTTGCGGGTGTTGCTGTCAAATGCTCAAAACGCTCAAAAGTGCAGATAAACCTGCCCTTGTGGCCAATAGCAGTTATTATGCCGTTGTGGATGAGGAAGTTTGCACAGCTTGTGGAATCTGTGAGGAACGCTGTCAGATGGATGCCATCGCGGTGGAGGATACTTCTCAAATTGATCTCGATCGTTGTATTGGCTGCGGGTTGTGTGTCCCGACATGCGATTTTGATGCGATTCGGCTTTTAGAAAAAGAAAATACTGAAAAATGGGTCCCCCCAAAAACCATGATTGATACTTTTTTAAATATCGCTAAAGAAAGAGGAAAGGTATAGTCAAAGGAGCAATGATCATGCCCATCAAGGAAAGGAACTCCTATCAATGGATTGAAAAAAACAACCTGTGTATTATACACAAATCTCTACGGCCTTGAAGTTCGGGTCGAAAACAATCGTATAGTTAAAGTTCGGGGTGAAAAGGACAATCCCCTCAGTGAGGGTTATGTCTGCCGTAAGGGATTGAACATCATTTATCATCAGCACCATGCCGACCGGCTCATGTACCCATTAAAAAAGATTGGAGAGACTTTTGAAAAAATATCCTGGGAACAGGCCATAGACGAAACAGTTGAAAAACCCACCGCCATTGTGAACAAACACTGACCGCGCTCTTTGGCCTTGATGGGGGCGGCACAATCTGCTGCGTATCGCAGGAATTCTTTGCCGTTAACGAGCTTCGTGGACTGGGTTCGCAATACTATTACAATGCCTTTGCTCAAGAGTTGACCGGCAGGTTTTGGGCGGATGAAAAAACCTATTGCAACCAATCCCTTCACGCCGCCCCCCACCTCGACGAAACGGATATGTTGCTGGCTGTGGGGTGGAACCCGATGATGAGCCATCATACACCACAAGCACGCCGTGTGCTTACCAAATTTGGCAAGGATCCGGATAAACTGCTTGCGGTCGTTGATCCGCGCAATTCGGAAACAGCCAAAATTGCTGATATCCATCTACCTATCAAACCGGGTACGGATGCCCTTTTGTACCGGGCCATAATTTCCGTTATTCTTAATGAAGGTGCAGTATCGAACACAATACCGCCGCCCATTCCTATAACCATACCGCATCCATTTTGCCGCGCCGGGGCAACCCCTTTCGGCGACCATGGAATGGCCGATTCCTGAAGCATACAAAAGGGTATCATTTGTATGCCTGTTTAGCATGGGCGGTTTCAGACTGAGGTCGAGAATGGAGAAATATTTACGTTTGACTATCTTCCGGGAAGAATTATCCGGGACTCCGGCTCTTGATTCTTTGACTTTGCCTCTTCCTGGAGTTTTTTAGCCTTCTCAATCAACTGATCCATGGCCGCTTCCATCGCTTCGGGAAATCTTTTAATCGCCTGCTGGATTTCTTTGGCTTGGATTCTAGCCTGAAGCGGCACCGGTCCGTTCGGGGACATGAGAGATGTCTGGCCCACAAAAATGGTGTTGCGGCTTTTATCTTCTGAACCGTTCAGATTAACCGGCGTCAGGCGCTGAATTGTGCCGACCTTCAGATCGGTAAAAGATTCCTCGCGATAAAGATTACTTTTGTTAAAATTAAAATTAACTGAATTTCCCTGTTCATCCGCCATATTTAACTCCTTTTTCTCAACCCGTCGAACTTTTTAAAGGCTAATCCACTCTTCATTAACCTGACATTGATAGCGGCATCAGCGTCTTTCTTCTTTTCTGCGCGGTTTTCTGCATTAAATCACGGCCGTTTGTAGGCGGTTCAAAACGGCTTTCTTCAGGCTTCAAAACGAGTGACATGGCTTCGCTGGGACATGTTGTTACACAGAGCCCGCATCCAATGCAACGGTCGGTGTTAATTTGAGCGATATCGCTTTCATTTATGCTTACCGCCTCCATCTGACATCTATCGACGCAAGTTTCACAACCGGTGCAGATATCGGGGTCTACAGAGGCCCAATAATTGTTCACCACCATTTCGGACGGCTTGGGTTGAATTTTCAGAGCCCTCAAGATACCGCAACAATCCCCGCAGCAATTGCACATGCCACCGGGATTAATCGAATTTGCGGGTTGGCAAACAAGACCGGCCTCTTCGCATTTATCGATGACCGATAGGGCTTCTTCCTGCGTTATCTTTCTCGCGAGTCCGTTTTCAACGTAATATTCGGCATGGGAGCCGAACATAAAACAAACTTCTCTAGGGTTGTCGCAATCTTCGCCCAGCAACCTTTTCTGTTTTCGGCAGATGCAGTCCGCCAGAGCTATATTGTCCTTCATTTCGATGATTTCTCTCGCATCCCGATACGGGGCTATGTTTGCTCCAATATCGACCGACTTATGAACAGGTACGGTTCTGAGCGGCAGATGAACATTTGAAATATTTTTGGTCAAAGCCTCTTCAAAATAGTCTTCAAACATCTCGGCAAACTCTTTGTCCATCCGGCCTACTTGGAACTCATAGGAGCCGACAAGAAAGGGAACCGCTGCATATTTAATGGTATCATCCATTCTTTTCCTGAAAATAAGTCCTTTTTGAGCCATGTTTTCGATGGCTTCTGCTGTTTTTTCTTCGTCCCGTCCGCTGCGTTTTGCCACTGAAGCGGATTCTTCAAGTAACAGGCTCATATCAAGGAATATGCCTGCTTCATCTTCCGTGAAAAGTTTTCTCAGTATTTTCATTTCAATTCCCGAATGCGTTGTGGGAAATCCCACGGAATACTGGTCCAACTGCTCACGAAGTTTTTGGTAAACTGAGTCCTCCATTTTTTACCTCCATATCATTAAAAATTAATATATATCCGTTTCTCTATAACTCAAAACAGATCGATTTACAATTCCCCGATCAGATTTTCAGAGAAGTTGTTACAAGACCCAGAATTTTCGCTTTTGGTTTGATTTCAAAAGCCGGGTGTGCTTAAAGGGGTGTGCTCATCGGAGCCCGATGGGCTGCTCAAACGAATGGTATCCGGTTTTTATGTCTGGGATATTGCCTGCCCAGTAAACTTTGCAACAAAGATCAACGGTGTTGATGCCGCAACATTACAATGGAAAGGAAACTTCAAATGAAAGTCATAGGCTTTAACGGCAGTGCACGAAAAGATGGAAATACAGCCTCTTTGATCCGATGGGTTTTTAATGAACTGGAAAAGGAGGGGATCGAGACCGAACTCTACCAGATGGGTGGAAAGAAAATTGATGGGTGCATTGCCTGTTACAAATGCTTTAAAAATAAAAATAAACGCTGTTCCGTGGAAAAAGACATCGCCAACGCGTGCATCGAAAAGATGTTGGGGGCAAATGCGGTGATCCTTGGTTCACCGGTCTATTTTGCCAGCGTTACTCCCCAGATTAAAGCGCTGATCGACCGGGCCGGCATGGTATCCATTGCTAACAAGGGGATGTTGCAGCGCAAGGTGGGCGCTTCGGTGGTGGCAGCCCGACGAGGCGGGGCCATCCATACCTTCGACTCCTTGAATCACTTTTTCCTCATCAGCCAGATGGTCGTGCCCGGTTCAAGTTATTGGAACATCGGTTTCGGTCGGCAGCCCGGGGAGGTGGAACAGGACGAAGAAGCCAAAGGGACGATGGCAACCCTGGGCCGCAATATGGCCTGGTTGCTCAAAAAGATCGTGTGATAAGCACGTCGAGAAGTCTTTGCAACCCGTGTGCCAGCGCCCAAAACATACCCGCTTGGATATTTTGTAAAATATTGGGGTTAGTTCTTTTCCGTTCTGTGGATTCTAATCGTTTCAACCACGTAGGGATAAATATTTTCCACAATCCGGCGGTAGCCTTTGGCTGTTGGATGGATTCCGTCAGCCTGGTTGAGCTTAGCTTCTCCGGCAACTCCTTCCAGGAAAAAGGGGATTAAAATAACTTTCTCAATTTCAGCAACCTCCTGGTAAATTTTGGAAAAAGCAGTCGTACAGGTTTCTCCCAGATTTTGAACGATCCGCATGCGCCCAAGTACGACGATTAAATCATTGGCCTTGAGCGATTGTACGATCTTTGTAATGTTAGATTTTATATAGTCGGAATTGACTCCTCTGAGTCCGTCATTTGCTCCGATGACAAGGATTGCGATATCCGGATCTATCCTCAAGACCCATTTTATTCTCGAGAGTGTTCCGCTGCTTGTCTCGCCACCGATGCCTGCATTGATCACTCTGTATCGGTAACCGATCGCCACAATACTACATTCATATACCAGCAGATTTTTTTCGGTGATATCCTTTTTTTCAATAAACAAATTTTTTTCTTAAAACAAGGTGTTGACCGATAAAATACAAAAAACGTTGTCAAAGAACAGAAGCAGCCCTGGACTGAAAGGGATCGTTTTCTTTGCTCTAAAAAGATTGCGGTATTTAAACTAAATTTCACTATAAATATAATTTTCAGCAAATGTTGAAAATTATATTTCAATAAAAAATCTTGACAGAATATTATTTTCACTATAATAAAATATTTCAGCAATTGCTGAAAAGGTTTAAATAATGAAATTATCTATTGATCTTCTAGAAAAAAGGGCGGTCGAGGCCTTAACCGTCTGTCTAAACAGGGTTTCTTTTCTAAAAATCGAAGAGATTAGGTGGCACACTTTTCCGGAAGGGGATCCACCAATTTTAATGGTCAAAATCGCACACCCCGGCGGTGTAAAATATCTGATGTTAGCTATAATGGGAAATGGCCAGCCAAGACTTGCCCGGCAGGCAGTCAATCAGCTTTTGCGTCACCGTGATCTGTTTCACGATGTTTATGGAGTTTTTGTAGCCCCGTATATCTCTGCGAAGTCTGCGGAAATCTGTATCCGGGAAGAGATGGGGTATTTAGATTTGGCCGGAAATTGTCGGCTCTGTTTTGGCGAGATTTATATTGAGCAGGAAGGGAAGCCGAATGTTTTTACAAAAAGGCGGGATTTGCGTTCTCTCTTTTCACCCCGGGCGGAAAGGATCCTTAGGGTACTTTTAAACAACCCGAAAAAAGTATGGAAAATTCAAGAATTGGCTGAAGAAGCACAAGTCAGTTTAGGGCAGGTCTCAAACGTTAAAAAATTACTGTTTGACCGGGAATGGATTCAAATTGAAAAAAATGGATTTTTTCTGATCACACCGGAGTCACTTTTAAAAGAGTGGGCTGAAAACTACTCCTTGGAAAAAAATCGGATTACAGATTACTACTCATTGAAAACTGTCGCTGAAATTGAAACGGAACTGGCTGCACTTTGCAACCGGAAAGGTTCACTTTATGCGTTAACCTGCTTTTCAGGCGCCGCCAGGCTGGCTCCAACCGTCAGATATCAAAAGGCCTTTGCGTACATTGAGGAAAAGGAAGAAGATATAACCTGGCAACTGGGTCTAAGAAAGGTGACCAGCGGGGCGAATTTGGGCCTGTTGTCGCCCTATGACCGGGGGGTTTTCTCCGGCAGCTATGAAACGCATGGGGTGCGGATTGCCTCGCCTGTTCAAATCTATCTGGATCTTAGCTGTTTTCGTGGGCGTGGGGAAGAGGCTGCACAAGCGCTTTTAAACAAGGGGATCTTAACGTAAAGGTCACCGCAATCGGCCTGCCCAAAGAGAGAGTCTGTACTTACTGCTGGGATGGTGCCGAGTGAGTAACTACACATGATTGGGTATGCGAAACTTGAGTACTTACCCACTCTATCGCTGTAGCTGTAAGGTATTTTTTGCACAGTAAAAAATCAGGGGAGATCACAAGTAAAAAAAAAAGTGACGGTCGCTGGATCAGGCCTTATGGGAAGCGGAATTACCCAGGTGTGCGCCCAGGCCGGCATTGGAGTATTTATTTACGATGCCTCACAGGATGCCCTTGAAAGGACAATGGAAAATATTGAATGATCCGTTGGGAAATTCGTTGAAAATGGAAAAGTGGATGAAGACAACGAAACCATTCTCAACCGCATTACCATAGCAAAAGATGTTGATGAGGCAGCAGGAAGAAAAATGGGTATTTTTGAAACCGGCAAAGGGTGGTATGAATATAATGCCGATGGAAGCAAAAAAAGTTAAACTCAGGTTTTTAAGCGGAAACAAAATACAGATCTAAAATATGTCTGTGATCGCCGCAATTCTTCTCCTGATTTCTTCCTTTACCCATGCCGGTTGGAATTTTCTGTGCAAGAAGGCGTGTCCGCCCATCGCATTCTTTTTTGTGATCAACACAACCGGCATCATCTGCCCATTGGCCATCCTCCCGCTTTACTTGAACAAGATTGAACTTATTCCAGTGACCATATGGATATTTGTGGTCATATCCGGTTTTTTTGGCAACTTATATGGCAGCGCTTTCAGGTTCATACCGCACCGGTGATATGTCCGTTACATATCCCCTTGCACGCAGCCTGCCGGTCATTTTTGTTTTTATCATCACCTTCCTTTTGGGAAATGGAAAACCTTTGGGTGTGTGGTGCATCATCGCTGTTTTCTTGCTGTACTGGCCGCTGTCTGCATCACTGGTTATACGGTGGCAGATGATACTGCACTTCAGTATCTCAGAGGACTTCCGAGCAACCAATTTCGTCCGGCAGACGCCACGCTGGTTTACCTGTTGTTGGAGGGAAGCGCCTGTTCGCTGTGGCTGGGTATTTTCTTGCTCTTTGATCCCCGTAAACACGAGGGTTTTTATGATGTTGTTCACTATTTGAAAGAACCGGCGGCCATAACCGGGGTCGGAATCTACTTGACCTATGATATGGTTTTAGCTGCCATGAACTATGTCACAAATGTTAGTTATGTTGCAGCGTTTTACCAGCTCAGCAACCCTGTCGGTGCATTGCTAGGCATGGTTCTACTAAAAGAGCCCCGCTATTTCCCAAAGTTGATTGGTGTTACTATTATCTTTGTTGGGCTGGGTTTAGTAGGGGTAGGTTAATCCGATATAGTCTGTTTCAAACCAAAGACAATAGTAGTTTTTAAAAAAAATTTCAGGTTGAATACCGGACAACTGATATGATATAAATTTCGAGATGGGTCTACCGCAAAAAACGTAAACAGCCAAGGAAGAGGAACAACATGGTTAATCTATACAACGAGGCTTTTGAAAGATCGATAAACGACCCGAATGGTTTTTGGGGTGAAGTTGCAGAAAATTGTCACTGGTTTAAGAAATGGGCCAGGGTCTTGGACGACTCCAATAAGCCTTTTTACCGGTGGTTTATCGGAGGTGAGATAAACTCCTGCTACAATGCCCTGGATATCCACATTGAAAACGGCAGAGGAGAGCAGATTGCCCTTATCTACGACAGCCCTGTTACCGATACGATCAAGAAATTCACCTATTTGGAACTGCGGGATAATGCCGCCACCTTCGCAGGTGCCTTAGCTGCACAGGGTGTTCAAAAGGGGGATCGTGTCATCATTTATATGCCGATGGTACCCGAATCCATTATTGCCATGCTCGCCTGTGCACGGATCGGCGCTGTCCATTCGGTGGTGTTCGGTGGGTTTGCGGCAAATGAATTGGCAATTCGGATTGACGATGCCAAGCCAAAAGTGATCGTTTCAGCCCCCTGTGGGATAGAAGCGACAAAAGTTATCCCTTACAAACGACTCTTGGATGAAGCCATCGATATTGCGGTTGCAAAACCCGACCGCTGCATCATCTTGCAAAGACCGATGGAAACCGCTTGTTTGATCGAGGGGCGGGATCTGGACTGGAGCGATGCAGTGGCAGACGCAAAACCCCACGACTGCGTACCGCTGGCCGCCACCGATCCGCTTTACATTCTTTACACTTCCGGTACAACCGGACGACCCAAAGGTGTGGTTAGGGACAACGGTGGTCATGTCGTGTCTCTGAAATGGTCTATGAAAGCAATCTATGGTGTAGATGCCGGGGATGTCTACTGGGCTGCATCCGATGTGGGGTGGGTCGTCGGACATTCCTACATTATATATGCGCCGCTCTTTAAGGGTTGCACCACCATTCTTTGCGAAGGAAAACCGGTTGGAACACCGGATGCCGGTGCTTTTTGGCGGGTGATTTCCGAACATAAGGTGAAGTGCCTCTTCACTGCACCGAAGGCATTTCGGGCTATTAAGCGTGAAGATCCGGGTGGCGCGTTGATAAAAAATTATGATCTTACCAACTTCAAGACGATGTTTCTAGCAGGTGAAAGGCTCGATCCCGATACCCTAAGGTGGGCTGAAAAAAATCTCGGCATCCCTGTCATCGACCACTGGTGGCAGACGGAAACGGGCTGGGCGATATCTGCCAATTGCATCGGGCTTCATCATTTCCCTGTTAAAGAGGGTTCTCCTACCAAACCGGCTCCGGGTTGGAACCTGAAAGTCGTGGATAAAAAAAACAATCCTGTCAAGGCTGGCGAAATAGGGGCGCTGGTGGTTGAGCTTCCACTACCGCCGGGAACACTTCCCACGCTGTGGAACAATGACCAGGGTTTTATAAACTCCTATCTTGACGATTTCCCCGGAAACTACAAAACAGCCGACGCCGGATTCATTGATGAAGATGGATATGTTTATGTCATGTCCAGGACCGATGATATCATCAATACCGCCGGTCACCGTCTCTCCACAGGTGCTATGGAGGAAGTTCTAGCCGATCATCCTGATGTGGCAGAGTGTGCGGTTCTTGGAGTTAAAGACAAGCTCAAAGGGCAGGTTCCGATCGGACTCCTGGTCCTCAACACCGACGTCGGTCGTGACCACCATGAGATCATCCAAGAGACCGTTCAGATGATCCGGGACCGGATCGGACCGGTCGCTTCGTTCAAAGTCGCAACCGTGGTAAAACGGCTGCCAAAAACTCGCTCCGGCAAGATTCTGAGAGGCACCATTCAGAAGATCGCGGACAATAAAGAATGGAAATTACCCGCCACCATAGATGACCCGGCGGTTTTGGATGAAATCAAGGAGACATTGCAAAGCATCGGTCTCGCCCGGGCTTAACCCGGTCGCCGCATAAATAGCATGACAGAACAACAGGGCTCCAAGGGTTGACGAACAAAATTAAAGCAGAATCAATAGGGAAGCATTTCTGCTATGTCGATTTTTTAAATAATATTTAAAGAGAGTTTATGAAATGAATTGGAAAAATATAAGAATAACCGCACTGAGTACCTTTTTATTTCTCCTGATTTTACTTCCGAATTTATCCGCTTCTGATTCGGTTGAGTGGACTCCATACAAGACAATGCAATTAGACGCAGCCCCAATAGATGTGGCCATTTCTCCGGATGGCAGGCGGATTTTCGTGCTGACCGACCAAGGAGAGATTCTGATCTATTCGGCAACTTCCAACGGAAAAGTCAAAATGAATGTCGGCAAACATGTGGATCAAATCAAGATGGGGCCAGGGGGAGACTCACTCATCCTCAACAGCAACAAAAACAAAACCGTACAGATCATTGTTCTCGATTTTATCCAGAACATCAATATATCCGGCTCCCCATATAAGGGATCGGATGATGCACCTGTTGTGGTTGCCGTCTTCGACGACTTTCAGTGACAGTACTGTGCAAGGCTTGTGCCGGTACTCGAACAGGTGCTCGAGAAATATCCTAAGGAAGTAAAAATTGTCTTGAAGAACTTTCCGCTCAACAGCCACAAATTTGCCAAAAAAGCGGCTGCAGCCGCTCTGGCTGCCGAAAGTCAAGGAAAATTTTGGGAGTTTTATGATCTATTGTTCGAAAATTACAACCGATTGAACGACCGGAAAATTAGGAAAATTGCCATTGAACTCGGTTTGGATATGGTGAAATTCGATGAAAAAATAAAAGATCCGCTTATTCAGGAAAGGATCAGTCAGGATCTTTGGGATGGAAACAGCGCAGATGTGAGAGGGACTCCCACCGTTTTTATCAATGGAAAACGTTTACGGGATCGGACCTTGCCCGGATTTCAGAAAGTTATTGATATGGAATTGCAAAAACAGGGTAGAAAAGCAGCTAAACCGGCTTCTTGAAGGAGATCCCAACTAATTCAGCTTTCCGGGACCTGTATTTAAGTAGTTTCCACAATCTCCAGGCCACCTATCATTTTCTCTTCTACACCTTTTTGGGTCTTCAATTGTCCATCCGATCGTATCACCCCAATCGAGTTAAAATTCGATTAGATGTTATTTGTTATTAGTTAGGAATATTCTTAAATTATCGTGCTGTTTCAAATATCTGAGCGCTATTTCAACATGCTTAATTCGCCACGCCCTTTCATCAAGATTATCACACCTAAGAGTATATTCTTCCAAGCTATCCTGGGAAATATAATTATCAATAAGATAATGTTTTAGTTTTGATTGGAAATTGAATTGTCTTTCGCGACCAATTCCCTTAATCAACGCGTTATGTATGGGATGAATATTTTCCATATCCATGCAGGAATAGATTCTATACCCTTCAGGGCCAAAACCGGCAGCTGGTCGATCATGGACAATAATGCTGTATCCCGGAATTAATTCGGCAGACAAGAACATCAATTCAATGACAAGAACATCGCACAACGGAAGGAGTGCTGACGATACCTTCCCTCGCAGTCAGCAAATAGACTTGTCATGCTGTTCACTCGCCGATGATTTTTACCAAAGCCCTTTTCCGTCTTCCCCCATCAAATTCCCCGTAAAATATCTGTTCCCAAGAACCAAAATCGAGTTTCCCACCGGTAACCGCAATCATCACTTCACGTCCCATAATCTGCCGCTTCATATGCGCATCAGCGTTGTCTTCACCTATGTTATGTTGATACATGGATATCGGTTCATGGGGTGCCAGTTTTTCCAACCATACATCGTAATCATGGTGGAGACCCGATTCGTCATCGTTGATGAATACCGAGCTTGTGATGTGCATGGCGTTGCAAAGGACAAAACCCTCTCTGATGCCGCTCTCTTTTAAACACTTCTCAACATCAGGTGTAATATTGATAAATGCGCGCCGCCCAGACGCGTTGAACCACAGTTCTTTTCGATAGCTTTTCATTTTTCTCCTTCCTATAAATCCATTTAAACACTCATTTTTTTTAACAGCTGGTTTGCTGCTGTCAACATTGGGTCCCACACCGGTCCGAACGGCGGAGCATAAGCCAGGTCGACCTGGCTGAACTGTTCGACGGTCATATGGCAGTGAAGAGCGACGGCCGCTGCGTTTATCCGGTGGGCTGTCCCTTCTTTTCCCACCATCTGAACTCCCAGGAGCCGACCCGATTTGTGGTCGCCGACCATCTGGACATAGATTGCGGATGACCCGGGGTGGGCATGGGCTCTGGAACCTGATTTAATCGTAACTTCAACCGGCTCAAAATCGAATTTTTTTGCTTCTTCTGAATGGAGACCTGTACGCGCCACTTCGAGATCGAACAGTTTGAAGACTGCTGTCCCGACCACACCCGGTAGCTAGGTTTTCCAACCATAAACACTGTCCGCCACGGCCCAGCCCGCACGGTTTGCCCTTAACGCCAGTGGGATCCATACTTTCCGGCCGGTTACGACATGGTATGCATCTGCACAATCCCCTGCCCCAAAAATATTTTTATCAGAGGTTTTGAGCCCTTTGTCGACTGAAATTGAATTGCTCACGCCAAGTTCGATATTCGCGTTTGCCGCAAGGCGGTTGTCGGGTGTGATTCCGATGGCCACCAGAACCATATCGGCTTCAAGCTTAAGATCAGCGCAAACAACCGTAAGGCCTTTGTTAGATTTTTCAATTCTCCACAACGTGCCCTGGATAAAGACGGACACGATTCGTCTCGACTTCTCCTTTCACCACGTCAGCCAGCGTTTCATCCATCCATGGCAGAAAAACAGGTCGTGATTTAACCATGCAAACCTCTATGTTTAGGGCGCGAAGCGCCTCGACCATCTCAAGGGCGATAAACCCCATCCCGATAACCACCGATTTTTTGACGCGGTTCAATTTTATAAACTGTTTTATCTTTCTTCCGTCATCGAGGTTTTTAAGCTGCATGACCCCGGGAAGGTTCAATCCGGGCAGATCGGGTATGATTGGTGACGCACCGGTGGCGATTAACAGTTTATCAAAAGAAAACTCAAAATTTTTTCCTTTCAAAGAAGTGCCGATAACCGATTTATTGATTCTGTCAATCGCTTTCGCGCAATGCCCAGTCAGAAGATGTATGTCTTGTTTTGCCCTGAAAATATCAGCCCCCCTTACCACAAGGTCTTCAATTTTGCGCTTGGGGTCCGCGATATTATACGGCATCCCGCAGGCGCTGTAGGAAACGTCAGTGGTTTTTTCCAAAACAGTCACTTTTAAATCAGGCCGGGGTCGTTTCGCCCGGCTTGCCGCACTCATTCCTGCCGCGTCACCACCGATGATCACAAATTCCATGGGTTACTCCTCTGGGTCGATTTTTCATTTTTTGTATAACTCTTTTTCAAAATACAGGCAAGATCAGTTTTTCGATCTAAAGACCTGAAGCGGGTTACATTCGTTTTCAAAATCTATAATTGTTCGAGAAAAACAGCGGGGCGAATTCATTTGGGTTTTGCTCTTGAAAAGGCAAGACCGGTGATATAAAATTAGGTAATTAGTCACGTTTTGGCACCAAATCACACAGATAATTGGA
>CEQE01139249.1_pt1 | contig 21831 bp, 29 predicted proteins | sample 356201 | NCBI WGS metagenome assembly CEQE01 (sample SAMEA2619970, study PRJEB7988) | marine metagenome | biome: marine biome (ENVO:00000447); feature: mesopelagic zone (ENVO:00000213) & marine oxygen minimum zone (ENVO:01000065); material: "saline water (ENVO:00002010), including plankton...
CTCACTTTGAAAGAGCTCCTCCGTGTGCTGTGCTTCAGCTACTCCTTGTACTCCGTCCATGTCGAACCGTAACGGGGCACCGGAATGTTGTCAATCCACACCACGCATGTGATGGGATTCAGTCGTGCATACTCCCCATGAGACATCACCTCAAGTCTTGGATTTTTCAGAAGACGACTCCGCGAAGACGTCTGAAGACAAGACAGGTGTGGCGTGTTCAATGTTCAATCTCATTAGGCGCCTCTGAGGAGTCGTTTGAGCATAGGTAATTTCTTCGGATTCCTGATGCTGTTGAGCACCTTGGCAAAGTTCTTCTGGATCTCGCGGACGGTTGCTGTTTTCATACTGTCTCACAGGACACCCATCAACTACTATGACTACCGCAGCTGATGCATATCCTGGATGGTTTGTAATGATTTTTGCTCCAGGAAAGTGCAAAATGCGCGTTTCTGCGGGGGCGCTCCCGCTATCGGGCCTACGTGGCGACCGGCCCACCGTCCCGCCCACCGGGCGGCCTGAGGGAGGCGCCCGCTATCACGTAAAGGAGGCCCAATGACCGTCAGTATTGACTTTTCCACCCTTGATCTCATGGACGCTCTCGATCTGGCCATACTGATCGAGGCTGAAGCCTGGGAGCGATACACCCACTTCGCTAAGCAGATTGGGCGTCGCGTCCCGGGCGATGCTGCGTCCATCTTTCATTCGATGGCGACGAACGAAGAAAAGCATGGGCATCAGCTCAGTGAGCGCAGGCAAGAGCTATTCGGCGATTCGCCGCTGCGCGTCAGCAGAAACGCCATCTTCGATGTGGAGGCGCCGGAATCAGGCGCTCCGCGTTGGAATATGTCTCCACTGAAGGCATTCAGGCTGGCCCTGGACTCGGAGGAAAAGGCCTATTGGTTCTTCGACGAGGCCCTCAAGCACGTGAAGGATCCTGCCGTACGTGAGCTATTCGCAGAGCTCCGCGACGAGGAGACGGAGCACGTACGCATGGTCAAGGACGCCATCGCGGCGCTCCCCCCTGGCTCGGACGTGGACCGCGAGAACGAAGATGACTGAGACTCAGCTGATGTGCTGCTGCCGGAGAGATGCGGTTCTAGTCGGGCAGCCCAAGAATCCGCTTGGCGATTATATTCAGCATCACCTCTGACGTCCCACCTTCGATGGTGTTCGCCTTGGTTCGCAACCAGCCACGCGTTGCACCCAATTCCCCGGGCGTAAACTCGTCACCAGACCAGCCAAATCCCTGCGTGCCCATGAGGGACACCAGCAACTCGGTGCGCAGCTTATTTTGTTCTGTGCCGTATAGCTTGAAGAACGATGACATGAACGTCGGTGCTTTGCTGGTGCTGGCCTCTTCAGCGGAGCGTCTCACTGTGAGCTGATAGGCAGTGTCGTCCATTCGCACGCGGAGCACTCGTTCACGGAATGCAGGGTCCTTTATCTTGCCGTCGGCGACTCCGACATATTTCTTGGCATGCTCATCTATGGTGGTGACTTTCTGGTGCCCGCCACTGGCGCCTCCAATCGAAGTACGCTCGTATTGCAGCAAGCGTTTGCCGACGGTCCAGCCATTGCCGGGCTTACTGATCAGATGTCTTCTGGGAACGCGGACGTCATCGCAAAAGGTCTGGCAAAAGTCTGACGGACCGCTGATCAGATCGATCTGCGTTATCGATACCCCGGGTGATTTCATATCGAAGACGAGGAAGGAGATCCCTTCGTGCTTGGATGCGTCGGGATCGGTACGGACCAGACAGAAGATCCAGTCGGCTTCGGATGCGCCTGATGTCCACAGCTTGGAGCCGTTGACCACATAGTCGTCACCGTCTTCTACCGCACGCATCTGTACATTGGCGAGGTCCGATCCGGCACCGGGTTCACTGTAACCCTGGCACCACTTGATTTCGCCCGATGCGATAGGGGGTAGGTATTCCAGACACTGCTCCTTGGTACCGAATTCGAGCACCGCGGGTCCGATCATGGTAGTGCCATGCCCGGATATGGGCTCACGTGCATTGATGCGTCGCATTTCCTGAGCGAGGATCCTGTATTCCTCCGTGGAGAGTCCACCGCCGCCATACTCCTTCGGCCAGGTGGGCACGGTCCAACCGCGTTCGGCCATGCGCTCCAGCCATGCTCTGGCATCCGGATGAGCATTGGTCACCGTTATGCCACCACTCGGTACAGGACCCGGCGTGCGCATGCTCTGCGGACAGTTTTCCTCTAGCCAGTTCCTCGTCTCTTCTCTGAATCCCATGCCATTCACCTGCTCGTGCTTCAATTGATGGGCGGGATAGTAAACAGTTTCGGAACGCTCGACATTGCTCCCGATCAAAGAAAGGCGTTTCCTTGGCTGGCGATAGTCCACTGGCAGACGGATGTAAGAATCCGATTCGATGTCCGCCACGTCTCGGTGACTTTTGATGAGGCAGTAAGGCGAACGGCTAGCATTCCGGTAGTGGGCGAACTAGACTCGGTGACTTGCATTGCCAGAGATCTAACAGGTCGAGCAATTGAAACCGGGATCTAACATAGTGTTTACGTCGATTCCTTCGGGTAGTTGTTCGTGGAGAAGAGAGGATGAAATACAATCACATCGGCATTCCGACAAAGGACAGATTTGACCGTGAGATCGATCTGCCGCATCTCAAGATTACCGTCAGCGACCATCTTGATAACGCGTTCGGGATTCAGTGGATGAGGTACTGGGACGGCTGTGAGGTCCCTGATCTTGTCAGAAACGTCGCGCATATCGCTTTCGAGGTAGATGACCTCGAGGCCGCCCTCGAGGGAAATAAAGTAATCATTCCGCCCAACAGTCCGAGCGCTGGGGTCATGGTGGCGTTCATTGAAGTTAACGGCGCACCAGTCGAACTTCTTGAGATTGACCATGCAGTGCGCGATGATCTCTAGCGCGTCGGTGCAGTCAGTTGATCCAAGCGAAATAGATGATGAGCCAATGATCTTACACTAACAACTTCAGCACTGCGTTGAACGATATGATCACTAATAGAAAACTCTGTCGTAACGAGATCAAAGAGATCTGGTCGATGGATCGAAGCGAAGTGATCAATGGGGTGTACCATCTGGAGAACGGCGTGCTTCAGTTACGATCAGAGCATCATGACGTGCGTGGTTGGCCGCCCGGTGAGACCGAGCGGTATACACCCATTCTGGAAGCCTGCCATGACCGTGACGGATGGTTGCATGGGTTGTTCGACGACAAGCTTTTAGTCGGCGTGGTCGTGCTGGACGCGCGCTTTATCGGCAAGCGTCGAGACCAACTCCAACTCAAATTCCTTCACGTCAGTAGACCATACCGGCACGATGGATGGGGCCAGAAGCTGTTTGGTTTGGCTCGAGTCGAAGCCATTCAACGGGGAGCGAAACGCCTGTATATTTCGGCCACTCCATCCGACCATACGATTCGCTTTTACCTCGGTTTGGGGTGCACAGTGACTACCGAGCCAGACGCGGAGCTATATGAACTGGAACCCGAGGACATACACCTTGAATATGCTTTGACGGAGGACCCTACTGTTTACGAGTGGGAAAAGGGATGATCTTGGCACCACCGCTCTTGGATTGCTGCTTTGGCGCGCAGTGTTGACGAAACGCGCTGGTGATCTTCGGTGACACTTCATCGTATCGAAGCCACTCGTCTTCTCCGCTGTAATCGCTTGCGCCGTAGTCGGCGTTGAATCTGCCGGAAACGAAGTAGGCCTCAGTAAATCCTCGGCCGGCCTCGTTGAGGTGGGTCGGCTTTAGCTCGCCGTGTAGTATGGTGGTCAGAAACTCAGGGCCGGTGAGATCCTGTAGTCGCAGCCGTGCCACCGCAGATCCGATCGATTTTTCAAGAATTGGATCCAACAGATGGTTGCAGACCAACCAAGCAACGAATACGCCGAGGCGCTCGACATTGCGCTCGGCACCGCTCAGTCTGATCGATTCGTAGGTCTCACTCATTGTGAATGTCAAAGCTCATTCGATGACTTTGAATCCACTGGCAGTGATCCGTGCATCCCGCAGGGCCTCCGGCGACACTGCTTTGGCATTGTCGATTTCGACAATTTCGGGCGGCACGTACCAATGCAGCTTGTTGCTGTGATATGCCTCCCACACACACTCTGCTACCTCCTCCGGCGGAATCATTCTGAACATCCCTTCATTGGGTGCGTTAGCTCCTATCGTCGGACCATCCACCTCCACCAGTTCACCGTTTAGGTAGCGGGGCGTGTCACGCAGGATGGGCGTATCGATCAAGCCCGGCAACACATCTGCGGCTCGGACCCCAAATCGGGCCAGCTCAACACTTAAAGCTTCCGTTAGGCCTTTCACCGCGTGTTTGGTCGCTGCGTATACCGCCAGCCCCGGCGCTCCGAAGGTGGCAGCAGAGGAGGACGTGGTGAAACAGAGCGAACCGGGTGTCTCCTTTAAGAGCGGGATTGCTGTGTGAATTCCATTAAGCACACCGATGAAGTTCACTTTGACCACGTCCATAATCTTGTCGAAGGGCGTTTCATCGAACCAGCCGGCGACTCCGATCCCGGCGTTGTTATACATCAGATCGAGCCTGCCACCGGTCACTTCGGCAAATCCTGCCATGGCTCGATCAAAGGCGTCCTTGTCCGTTACATCCAAAAATCCGATCTGACAGTTCCCTGCCAATTCCTCCTCGAGGGATTGCAGACCAGTCTCATTGACATCGAAAGCGCCCACAAACCAGCCGTGGCGACGAAACAGTTTGGCAGTAGATCTGCCCATGCCACTCGCTGCACCTGTCACAAAGATCGTCTTGCTGTCCATGTTACGCTCCTAACTGCAGTGAAAGAAAACGACTCCATCCGCCCTGCATCTGTGGAATTGGCAACGCGTTCATACAGCAGTGGTCGTGTCTAGTCGCTGGCGAAGCAATAGAATAATCCGTCCCCACCGGTACTGCGCAGGTTCGCCTGGCTGCAGCCACGCGTGCCGTGGGCGGAATTCCATGACGTTGGATTGGCCCCGCCGCCGGTTCGATCGTGGTGTCCCACAAGCGCGCTGCCGGCGCCACTACTCGACCAGTTGTCACAACTGTAGTCCGCGTCCGAGCCATCGCTGTTGGATCCGTCATCCGGCGCAGTACCGTCGAGGCCCGATCCGGTAAGAATGTCGTGTCGGTTGGGGCTGTCGCCGCGACCATTGACCGGCACGCCCGCTTCGGTGAGAACGGTTTGCTTAGTTAGATTGTTGTCGCCGTGCAGCTCGTTTACATTCGCCGCCACCATCACTCCTGCCACGTTGTACCAAGGGCCGCTGCCAATGCGATCCCGTGCGTTCACCGCCGGCGATGAATTTGTTGCAGCCGTGCTTAGATATGCGCGCCAGGTGCGGTTCTTTACACCTGCTGTCTCGGCGAGCTTTTGACAATGGGCGTCTGCCCCTGCAAGGCCGCCCAGATCGGCCCCCGTGCCCGGGCCGTTACTGGTGATGAAGAAGCCAGCTTGGGTCGCGCAGCCAAGTAGTCCCAGCAATGCAGCAGCCATTCCTGCAGATCTGACGGATGTGTTGATCATTCGCCTTTCTCCTTTGCTATCAGCTCGTCCGGGGTTGCCACGAACGCGTGACGACACGCCATCGAGCAGAAGTAATACCAGGTCCCATCGTAGAAGCTCTTGGTGCCTTTAGTGGGATCCGTTTCCGGCGCTCCGGCGGCGACGTTTCCGACCGCTGCATTGATCGCGTCCACATCCACCTCTTTACCGCAAACGATGTCTATAGCCACTGCTCTGGTTCCTCGATAGTGTCCGAGACAAGCCCGAGACATTCCTCGGAACTGCCCCAACTCAAAGCGGCCTGCTTGCCGCGCAGGCTGAAGAAGTGCAGGTCGTATTCGGTCACCAATCCCATCCCCCCGTGCAGCTGATGGGACATCATGGTGACCTCCGTCGCAGTGCGCGATGCCTCGGTTTTGGCGACCGCGATCTGCGTGTCGTTGGCGTCGCCCCGGTCGTGCATCCAAAGCGCCTCGTAAACCAGATATCGAGAGGCGAGGGTGTGGGTTGCCATGTTGGCACAGTGGTGCTGAACTGCCTGAAACGTGCCGATTGGCTGTCCGAACTGAACCCGCATGGCGACGTAGTCGACGGTCATGTCGAGCGCCTGTTGGCTGCAGGCAACGCACTGGACCGAGGCAAGTAATCGTCCCAGGCCGACCAGGAATTGGTAACCATCTCCGGCGCAAACCTGCGTAGCCCGCGCGCCATCGTAGTTAACGCTCGCCTGGGGAATCTTGCCAATGTTGTTCACCGTACGGGTGGTAACGGCGTCGGAAGCTGTATCCACCAGGTAGAGTCCGGGCTCACCACCTTGTCTGGCAGCGACCAGGTGATGGCTGGCCTGCTCCCCGTAGTCGACGAAGTACTTCGTGCCGGTCAGTTTCCCGTCCGATCCGATCTCGATCGACCACCTGTCAAAACTGTCTTCCTTTTCGAGAATTGCCGGCACCACGATGCTTGTTCCAGAGGCGAGGTCCGGAAGAATATCGGCGGCTACTTCTGCCGGGGCATGGCGCTGGATGGTGGCTGCCGCCACCACGGATTCCATGATCGGTACGAGAACGGCCCGACGCGTCAACGCTTCAATGAGCACACCGGCATCGGCCAGTTCGCCGGCCTGGCCGCCATGCTCTTCGGCGAGCGGCAATCCCAGCCAACCGAGGTCGGCCAACTCCTTCCACAGCGCCCGGTCCATGTCACCTGACGATTCGACTTCGCGAACACGAGTGAAGGGTATGTCACGCTCAACCAGTGTCTTGATCGAATCCTGAATCAGCCGTTGCGTTTCAGATAGGGTTACATCCATTGTGGTTGCCTCCGTCTTACCTGGGCAGTCCGAGGCCGCGATGGGCGATGATATTGCGCTGGACCTCGTTGGTACCGCCGCCGAAGCGCAATATGGGCGAGCCCCTGTAGGTCTGTTCGTTCTGACCTCCGAGCGGCGTAAGACCCTCGTCGTCAGATCGAAGTGCGCCGTAACGGCCGAGCAGGTCCATATTCATGCTGCTGAGGCGATAGCGCAGCTCGGAGCTCCAGATCTTGGTCATGGACGCCTCCATGGTGGGCGTCTCATGGTTGGCGATAATGGAGGCATTGACGATGTTGAGGGCGCGCAGCACGTGCAGGTCGATTTTGAGGTCAGCCAGCCGCTGCCGTGTGCCCCTATCCTTGATTTGCTTCGGGCGCTCCTTCTTCAGGTAGTCAACGGTGCGGTCGTACTGGCGCGCGAGTTGACCCGTTGGCGCAAGGCTGACCCGTTCGAAGTCCAATGCGTTGGCAACCGTATACCAGCCCTTGTCCTGTTCTCCGATGAGGGCGTCTGCCGGAATGCGTACGTCTTCGAAGAATACCTCGTTGGTGCGTACGCCGGACATGGTGTAAAGCGGTCTTACCGTCATCCCGGGCGTGTCCATCGACACGATGAACATGGAGATGCCACGGTGCTTGGCTGCCGTCGGATCAGTGCGCGCCGCGAGCCACAGATGCGTCGATATGTGTGCTTCGGAGGTCCAGATCTTTTGACCGTTGATCACCCACTCGTCGCCGTCTCTGACGGCGCGCGTCTGCAGCGAAGCGAGGTCGGTACCTGCGTTCGGTTCGGAGTAACCGATGGCGAACGTAATATCACCGTCGAGGATGCCGGGCAGGTACTTCTTCTTCTGTTCGTCGGTGCCGTGGTTCATCAGGGCAGGCGCGATGGAACCGACCGAAAGCCCTCCGTACGGGATTCCCGCGTAACTGAAGTGCTGCACCATCACGAATTGGTAGAATGGCGACTTGCCGCCACCACCGTACTCTTCCGGCCAGGCGATTCTGAGCCAGCCGCGCTTTTCGATCTCCTCGTGCGTGTTCTTGAGAACGAGATCCCTTTCCGATTGATCGCGCGCCGCAGCAAGCTTCGTTGCGTAATCGGCACAGAAGGCGCTCAGTTCCTGCTGGAAGGCAGCGATATCGTCGTCCCAGTCATAGTCCATCGGATTCTCCTTTCTTTTGGTTCGACTGTGCCTCGGCCGGCGAGATCCCGTTCGGGGAGACCGGTCCTTTGACAGTCCCGCGCGATCTACCTATATTGGTGCCGTTGCAGGTAGGACGTTATCTACCGGAGGATCATAGCATGGCAGATTTGGTAGAGGTACCAGCGAAATCGTTGCGCGAAGTGGCGCAGCCGTACCTGAATAGTTGGGGACCATACAGCATCACCAGGGATGCTGTGACTGAAACGGCGATTCGGCGATTCTGCGAGGTGGCTGAGGACGGCAACCCGGTCTATTGGGATGAGGAATTTGCCGAGAAGACACGCTTCGGGCGCGTCATTGCGCCGCCCCAGTCACTGTTCTCCATGACATTCGCCGCCTGGTGGACGCCTGACTTCCTACGGGAGAAGACTGCCGATGACGCGGCTGCACTCAATCCGGAGGGAACGCTGCTCAGAGGAAACAAGGTTTACACGCTCTGCGATGAATATGGCTACACAGTCAATACCGTGGCCGGCCAGGAAGTCGAGTACATTGCGCCATTCGGGCCGGGCGACGGGCGCCTGAAGATGCGCACCATGATGAATGAGGTCTCGGAGGAGAAGAAGGTTCGGGTGGGCCGGGGCGTGTTCGTCACCAGCACCACCGAATACCGAACGGAAATCGGCAACCGGCTGGTTGGCAGGTCGACCATGGTGCTACTACGCTACAAAGCAGATGGAGGTGAGGAGAATGGCTAAAGGCAGCACAGTGACGAACTTTTCCACGCTGGATTGGAGCGACGTGCAAGAGGGTGACGAACTCGGCAGCCTTGCGTTTCCGATTACCATGCGCACGTTGATGATCGATGTCGCCGGAACGCGGGATCTTTATCCCATTCATCACGACCGCGAATTCGCCAAAACGAACGGTGCACGCGACATCTTCGTCAACACCATGTTCTACGAGGGCCTATTCGGTCGAATTGCCACGGACTGGGCGGGCCCGGAGGCGTTTCTGCGTAAGCTGCGATTCGCCATGAAGGGCCCGAACTGCCTGGGTGATACGATCAGATCGCGCGGCTGGGTTGCGAAGAAGTACCAGCAGGATGGCCAGAATCTGCTGGACCTCGAGATTCACCTCGACAACGAAGTGGAGAAGGACGCGACGGTAGCGAATCTGACCCTGGAATTACCGTAGGGAATTACCGGTTGTTGCACGAGTCGGCCCATACTATATTTAAGCAGTCGATGGCGTTGAACGGTCGATCAATCAGGAGATGGATGAAATGAGAGGCGCAGGCGGAAGCTCCGGTGGCGCGGGCCAGTTCTTTGTTGGGTTCGTTATGATGTGTGGTGGATTCTACATGTTGCTGAATTCCATCCAGGTCACCTCGACCTTTGGCATGGGCATGCGCATGTATGGATTTAGCGCCTTTGGCGGCGCCTATTCGATAACGAGCGGCATGATCATGATCCCGTTCATTTTTGGCGTCGGCTTTCTCTTCTACAACGCCAAGAATCCCATTGGATGGCTGCTGTCCGGCGGCTCCCTGGTCGCGTTGATCTTTGGTGTGATCTCCTCCGTGCAATTCAGCTTCCGCTCCATGAGCGGATTTGACCTTATCACCATCCTGGTGCTGGCCGCGGGCGGTCTTGGGTTGTTTCTGAATTCGCTGCGTGCATTTGACGATTGAACACGGTGGCAGAAGCGCTGTTCGGAATCAGACTCGTTTCTACACCACAGAGAACACAGAGTTAAAGCCTTTTTTCTCTGTGCTCTCTGTGTCCTCTGTGGTTGAATCCAAGAATAGACCAGCGCTAAACAGCCATCTGACCCTAGTAGATTAGCTTCCATATTCGAGTGCACGTCGATCAAAACTGTCTGACCGTCGGCATTCAGGCGTTGCGCCTCGGCGAGTGCCGACGCCATCTCAGCGACCTTCTTGACAGTGATGCCCACGGCGCCCCTACTCCATTCAGGGGTCTCAACGGCCATCTAACAGGGGTGTGAAAAGCAGAGTGGTGGCGAGCAAAACGCGAATGCCGAACGACTCAGCCGTGGTACTTCTTTCGCATGTCCTTGACTGACCGCTCAACCAGTTTGTGCAGCACTTTCAGATCGACATTCTTCAGCCGACCCAGATACAGGCAGGACGACCCGGTCTTGAACTTGCCGAGCTTGTTCAGCAATGCACCGTATTTTGAGAACCCGGGCATGATGTACACCACCATATTCGCCTTCCGAGGCGCGAACGACACCAGCACGGAGTCACCTTCGCGACCGCTTTCGTAGACGTAGTGGTAGTGACCATACCCGATGGCGGAACCATACACCTCCGGTTTTTCACCGGAAGCGTCCGCCATCAGTTTCAGCAGGACCTCGGCGTCCTCACGTCGACCGGCGTTCTCGATGTTGTCCAGGAAGGTTCTGATATCGGGATCTACGGTTGGCATCGGATTCCTCGCCACTGTCAACTGATGGTCAGTAAAACATAGTTCAGCCGAGCAGTATACTGTGAGCTTCCTGGACAAGTTTGGATGCCAAACATGGCCTGGTCTTCGACCTGACCGCTGCCAGTAGCCTTCGTTAAAGACGCCAGGAAGACAAAATCACCCCTTGATAAGTCAAAATCAGTGATGTTTCCGTATTGAGGGGTTTGACGAACGGATCTGGAGACCACACTTTGAAGGTGCATACCTAGCTCAGATCCCGTCACATAGCCATCCTTGTTGAGATCCCCTGTACCATACTCGATTGCTTCGACAAATGCTGGAGTAAAGACGCTCTTGGCTGGAACTGTCTCGCCGGCATCTCCTGCGGTGATGAATTGTCTAACTGGCTTGCTAGTGAGGTCCGATATTAGAGGAGGGTATCCGGTAATGCCCTTGTTTCAAAGATGGTTCCAGAAAAACAACTGTCGAACAGAAAGAGGGCGTGGTTGGCTTCTATCTTCCTGGCAAGCGCAAGCAGATCGATCATGGCATACGCCTTACGGAGGAATCCTCTTTCATCCCTCCTAGGGTGTGGTGCGTCAACCGGAACCAAATAGCCTTTGTTCCCATTGTCTCTCGTGTATCCGTGACCGCTGAAGTAGAAGAGCAGTCGATTGCTGTTGTCGTAACCGTAGCTATCGATGAAGGATTCAAACGCGTTCTGTAACTGACGGTCCTGAGGGTCAATTACCTGAGTGACGGCAAAGCCCTTCCTCTCCAGCACGGTCGTAACCTGCTAACTCTGATGGCGCTGCCTGCAGATCCGGCCACCCCGCCGTGTAATCGCTGACACCAATCGAGAGCGCATAGCTGTTCTCATAGTGTCCTATCTGCTGGCCGTCTTTCGTGGTGATCTGAATGCCTTTGGTGGCGGCAGCGCATACGTTGGTAGTGAAGAATGCTATAGCTAGAAACGTGGGTATCTTTTTCATTGCTGTCTGCCCAGGTCCAGATGGCACAATATTATACTAGCGTGTGGGCCGTTACATCACACGCGTGACGCTGGTTGGATGCCACTTGCTGCCTCGACTGGTCGTGTACTCGAGGCTTCGGTATCAGTGCTGCCAGTCGGCCGATGAATTCGAGCGGGCTAGCGGGGCCGCCCAGGCACGATATGTGGCTGGGCGTCCCCATCGGGCCATCATCGTACAGCGTTTTGAGGGCGTAGACGATATTGCCGTTACCAGCGATTGAGAGTCTCCGCTCTGCGATCGGGGGACGCGTGATGTATCGACAGATCCGCTCGAGCTTGTTGCGTGGCGCGGCCTTGCATGACACGCCGGCATGCAAGGAAAAGCCCGACTGTTTACTGGCCAGAGACCGCGGGGCCTTTGTGTCAGTGGTGGGCAGGGCCTGGAGTGTCAGTGCCTTGCGTCCCGCATTGGGACCGAAGGCGAGCCGGTAGATGCGGTGCGACGTCTCGCTGGAAGCGCCGACGATGGTCGCCATGGCATCGTCTGCATCGGGCTGTAGATCTAGGTAACCAGCTTGCGGCCACGTCGGTGCCGGCGGCAGCATCGGTTTCGCCGATCCTGACGACAGACTGGCGTTCGCCTACACCATGAACGCCATGGGACCGGGGCTGCTCCTGAACGAACGCGGTCAGTCTCTCGTGGATGCTACCTATGGATCCCCCGGCACCGGACCAACGAACAGGGGATTTGGATCAGATAGCCCTAAGGCAAGGGCGACACACCTATTACCCATACGTGGACATAGAGAAAACCGGAATAGAGAAGCAGGGATATCAGGATGTTGACGTAACCGATATCCGCCAGACTGACCTTGATTCCATCGCGTACGACTACGCCGAAGGGCAGCAGCGATGTTCTGGAAGTGAAGGCCTCCCAGCGGCTGCCGAACGCCAGCTTGCGGCGCTGATCGATATGCAGCATCCCGGCGAAAGAGAGAAAGGCAAAGCTCGAGAAGAACATCAGGCTGGCCAGGTCCCCGTTTGGCGGAATGTGGGCCAGCGCCCACAACCCTTGCCCCCAAAGTCCGGGATGACGGGTGATCTTGAGTATACCGATCACGGCATCGGGCGAATCCAGCTGAGACTCCTGACCGAAGGATGCCGGATTTTTCAGGCTGAATCCTGCCACCATCATTAGTATCGAGATGGGCATCACCATCAGTGGAATCCAGCGAGTCCAGCGCACGGGTGCCCACAGGGGCTGAAACGGCGCAACGATCCAAGCCCAGATCAACCAGGTCAATGCGGCTGCCACCAGTACCGAGTAGATTCCCAAGAAGGGATTCAAGCCTACCTTACCGATCATTGGTGCTCGAATAGCGGTACTGGACAGGAACAGATGCAGAAACGCAAAGACGAATGACGCAAACGCGACGGAGAGCATCGCAAAACGGCCGGCACGTTCCTCTTCCTCTGATCCCGCCAGGGATTCGAGGTAGGCCTCGGCCGCCTCGAGTTCATCGTCGTCAAACTCGGCCGGCGGCATCACCCCTGAGGGGTAACCATCGACCAACACCTGCTCGGGACGCTCCAACGCCGTAATGAAGGCATCGCGATCCATCAGGATCTCGCCCGGCACGCCGTCTATATGAACCTGCAGCTTGTGTCGCCACATGCGTACAAAGGTCGGTCCGACCCGTGTACTTCCGTCGGCACTGTGACAGCCGATGCAGCCTTTGCTCTTTAGCAGGCTTTCCCCACGTTCAAGCTCCGCGCTCGTCTCTGCCGCATCTGCGTGCAGTACACCGACGGCACACTGTACCAACAAGACGATGGCTACAACGAGACTTCGGTTCGCTGCCGGATGGATCATGGCTGTTACCGACCCCTTTCTGCAACAGTTATTATCTGCTCTATTCCGGAGATCACAGACGCCTATTCTGCAGATGTGTGAATCTGACGTCCATAGGCAAGTCTATTCTGGTCCTGTACATTGAGAGTGCTTGCTTGTCAAGCACACCTTGCCACTGCTTTTGCTTGCCGCTGTTGAAAGAGCGGGAGTCATCCGACCTGGGGCATGTGAAAATGTAAATGTGCATTTAGCGCCGCCGGGATGCCGCACCATCTTAAATGCTGTATCAGCGTGACGGCACCGGACGGCGCGCCGGACTTACTGCGGGGCGCGCAGCCTAATCTCCATCTTTATGTCTCCCCGTTGATCACCGGTAGCGGTGGTTAAACAGCCCTCGTGAGAGTGCTCGTCGTTCTGATTTTCACAAAAAAAGGCGCTGCAGACTGTTTGCTCTGAAACAGTCTGCAGCGCCTTCGTCTTACAGAATCCGATCTGCCCGACAAGGATTAAACGGTCTCTTCCCGTTTAAACTATTCTCGTGATAGGTATAGTAAGGTCGGTCTGGGCTGTCAAGGAAACAGTCTGTGGCCACTTCAGGAGTTGAGAATCCGCATGACCTTTGCGGTGACCAGATCGCTTGTCAGCGTGTGATGCTCTGATATGCCTGATCCTCAGGTAATATTGCTTCGAGGCTGGCTTTGAGTTTTGCCAACTGTTTGGGTTTAAAAGACCTTTTGGTTTCTCCGAGTAGACGAATTGTCTCTCTGCTACGTTGAGTCTGGGCAAATCGACCAGTACTTACTCCATCTGCCAGGTACCCGGTCATTGTGGGACTTAAGGTATCCACCGGATTACCGGCAGCGAGAATGTGGGAGTAGGTGCGGACGCCACTCGCTCGGCTGCTCATCAGACTAGGTCGGTGGCCCAAGTCGGGCAATCTGGCGGCAACAATCCCGCCCTGACCGACCACGCTACCGCCTGGCATTACCGTGATCCACCACCCCGATCGTCTTGAGCTCGAGTTGAAAAACACGGCAGGTGGACTATAAGTGATTACACGTTCCATAAAGAATCAGAAACAGAGAAAACGCAATGCAATACAAAGACGAAGAAATCTTGGTCGATAGCACAGGTCATATGAATAGTGGTATGTTCAAAAGTGCTGCTGACAAAAAACGCCTACTTGTGGCGGATGACGATGAATCGTTCCTGCACACCACCGCAAGAATGCTAAGAATGGACGGCTATGACGTTACGACTGTAGACGATGGTAACGCCGCACTGGCGGAGATCAGTCGGTCGTCGACGGATCTGGCTATTCTCGATATCAAGATGCCGGGCAACCGGGGTTTGGAACTTGTACAGGCTGTAGCCGACCACGATGAATATCTGCCAGTCATCCTGGTCACAGGTGAACCTTCAATGGAAACGGCGATTCGATCCGTCTCCCTCAAGATCAACTCCTACCTGTTGAAGCCCTTGACATACGATGAGCTAAAGCCGCTGATCGAAAACGGGATCGGACAGTACGACCTGCATCGTAGGATCAGACTCGCACAGGAAGGAATGAAGAACTTCGACAGCACTCTTGCACAGACCCTCACCTCTGCATATCACACACAGGGAATTACAGCTTCGGAGCTCTTCTGTGTCAGCTCTATCGGGATAATCAATATACTTGATGACTTGAAGTCAATGGTGAATCTACTGATTCAAGACGGTGCGGATCCCAGTCTGTGTCGCTTGTGTAAAAAGGACGCGTTCTATCTGAATACCATCAGAGAGACGATTCAAGCACTGGCCAGAACCAGGAGAGCGTTCAAGTCGAAAGAGATTGCTACGCTCAAAATGAAGCTCGAGTCAATCTTGCCGGAAAACCAGGAATATGAGAGCGTCATCCCCTGATTTCTGACTTCCTTACCCCTGGGACCTTGATCTAGAAAGGGGAAACCGTTTGCCCCAGTTGCCTTCTGCCTATCTGTGTTCAGCTGGCGTCGGGCACTTCACCTTCTTGACAGCCTGGAACATCCCTTCTATACCTTTTGTGAGAGAAATATAAACGGCTAGCCCGTTTGATCCTTGTCGGACAGATCGGTTTTCTGTAAGACCAAGGCACTGCAAACTGACTCGAACAGACAGTCTGCCGTGCCTTTTTTTTTGCCTACGCGAAAACAGCATGGAGGTAAGACAATGACAGTCAGAGCAGTACTTGTGGTAGTCGCATTCCACCTGCTTTCAAATACAGCAAGCTATGGGGCCGAAATCGAATTTAATGGATTTGCCTCTATCGTAGCTGGCACGAATCTGGAGGACGACGCCCTCGTATACGAGTACGACCATGAGCTTTCGTTCAAACCGGATTCAGTCTTTGCGGTACAAGCCAGTTCGGACCTTGCCGATGGGCTGACGGCGACTCTACAATTGGTAAGTCGCGGCAAGGATGACTTCTCCGTGGAGGCGGAGTGGGCATATCTGAGCTACAAGTTGAGCGAACACTCAACCATATATGCCGGAAGAGTGAGGACGCCCTTCTATCGGTATTCGGACTTTGTGGAAGTCGCGTATGCGTACACATGGATACGTCCCCCGCAAGGATTCTATTTCATTCCATTCAACTCGTACGAGGGAGTCGGCTATCGCTTTGACGGCTATTCGGGAGATCTTGAGTATGGATTCAATATACAACTGTCAGTCAGCGACGATGATTTCAACCTGGAGAACAACGGTCCGCCGGCCCACTTCGAAACTGATTATACGACGCTCATAGAGGCAAGCATCAGCTATAACGCTTGGCACAGCAGAGCGATATGGGCACGTTTCAATGGTGCCTACCTTGACGTATTCGATGACAACTTCGCAGCGCTGGCGGGTGCCCTACAGCTAAATGGCTTAGGCAACGTAGCTTCGGCGCTGGCCCTGGCAGATCAGGAAATCGTATTCTCGGGAATCGGTCTTGACGCAGATTTCGGTAACTGGTCTTTTACTTCTGAATATGCGCATCTGGAGATGCCGGTCAGTTTCCAATCGGACCAGGATTCCTGGTATGTTGGAGTGGGCTACCGCCACGGACAACTTACCTATTACCTCACCTTCGGTGCCGACGAGAACATCCCCCATAGTGAAATTGTCGCGATGTTGCCCCCGCCAGCGGCGTCGGCGGTCATTGATCCAGTTAACAACGTAACTCTTGGGATGGCTGTGACCGGAGCAACCAGCGTGGTCAAGGAGGATTCCAAGACAACCATTGTCGGTATCCGATACGACTTCCACCGGTCGGCTGCACTCAAATTCGAGTACACACAGTATGATGACAAACTACCCTCCAACAAAGACGGTGGCATTCTCAACATTGGCGTAGACCTGGTATTCTAACGGAGAGCAAGTCATGAAATCAGCAAGAAAACTCACCATCCTTTGGGTCGTGATATGCCTTCCAGCTTTGGCTGCAGCCGAGGTTGCGGTCATCGTCCACCCCTCTAACGGTGTTACAATGGATGGACAGGCGATAGGGAGAGTGTTCCTGGGGAAAACCGAGTCGTTTCCCAACGGTTCGAAGGCTGTTCCCATCGAACTCGCAGAAGACGTCCCCACACGTGAAGAATTCAATACTAAGGTTCTAAAAAAGTCGGCGGTCCAACTGAAGTCTTACTGGTCCAGACGGCTGTTCACGGGCAAAGGATCGCCGCCCAAACAGCTTCCGAGCTCAGATGACATCATCGATCTTGTCTCCACTAACCCCAACATCATTGGATACGTCGACGCAGGTAAGGTCAATGACAGTGTGAAAGTCATAGCAGAGTTCTGAAGTCGTATTCAGACGTACCGCAAAGGGAGTTGCTGATAGCTCATCGTGGCTACGCCGGACTATAATGGCAGCTGGGTTGTGGATCGGTCAGAATAAATCGTCGCTTTCCCGATCGTCGATCACTCTTACGAGCCCAGCATCTGGCGGATTTTCTTGAGGAAGTCATCGCGGTGAAAGGGCTGCCGAATGAGTTGGATACCCTCCTCAAGTACTATATCTTGGTGGCGCTCTCCGGAACTGTACGCGCTGGCAAACAGAATGGGAATCTTCCGGCCCTTTCGTCGGATGTGTTCGAGAACCTTGGCGCCGCCCTGGAACGGCATGACCACATCCAATACGGCCATATCCACCTCGGCCGCGTGTTCATCGATGAGTGCGATTGCCTGCGCACCATCACTGGCAGTTATGACTGTGTACCCTGATGACTCGAGAATGCGGCAGTTGGCGTTTCGCACGCGCTCGTCGTCTTCTGCCAGGAGAATGACTTCGGTACCGCCACGCGCCTCCGACGCATCCGTCGACTCCTCGTGGACGGGCGGTGAATCGCTCGCCGGCAAGTAGATTTCAAAGGTCGTGCCCTCTCCCGGACTGCTGACGACGCTGAGCATCCCCTCATGCTGCCGAACTATACCGTAGACCGTGGAAAGCCCCAAGCCCGTGCCTTCCCCGTCTTTCTTTCTGGTATAGAAGGGCTCGAAGATATGTCGCTGGGTCTCGTCATCCATCCCGGTTCCTGTGTCACTGATTCTCAACACTACGTATTCGCCAGGCTGGATCCACGTGCTATCCACAAGGATGGCCTCCCTGACCTCGATCGTTTCACTTTCGATGATCAACTCACCCCCTTCGGGCATTGCGTCGCGCGCATTTACGCAAAGATTCATCAGGACCTGTTCAATCTGTCCTCGATCTGCACAAGTCGTCTTTACGCCTGGCCCGACACGAAAAGTGAAAGTGATGTGTTCACCGATTAGACGGCGGACCATCTTGGCGAATTCTTCGATGACAAGGTCGACGTCCAACACAGAGAGTTTGAGCACCTGACGTCGGCCAAATGCTAGTAACTGCCCGACCAGTTCGGCTGAACTTTTTGCAGCCTTTAGAATCTGCTGGATGTCCTCGTTGGTCCCACTCTCTTCAGGCGTCCCTCTGAGGGCAAGCTCACCATAGCCCACGATCGCCTGCAGCAGGTTATTGAAGTCGTGCGCCACGCCGCCCGCCAACTGACCCACCGCTTTCATTTTTTCCGAATGGCGTAGCTGGCTTTCCAGCCTTCTTCGGGCCTCTTCGGCCTGCTTCCGGTCGCTGATGTCGGTCCACACCGAGTAAAGGTATTTCTCTCCGTCGGCTACGACTGATGTCAACATAACTTCAACTGGAAATTCTTCACCGGACTTCCTTTTGTGCATCCATTCGAACCGATGAGTGCCGTTTGCATGGGCAAGCTCCATCATTTCGAAGGCTTTGCTGAAGGATGTCTTTCCGTCGGGCTGGTATTTGGGGGACAATTCTGCGGGATGTACGTTAAGAAATTCCCCCGTACTTTCGTAACCCAACTCCCTTGCTGTAGCAGTATTGCATTCAAGGAATTTCCCATCTTTGAGCATCTGCATCGGATCGCCCGACTGTACAAAAAATGTCCGATATTTATCTAGACCGGAAGTCGTTCCGGCCTCATCCTTTGCGGTTCCCTGATGCTTCGTAGTCATCTTATCCCTCGCAATTGCCGGCTAACAACAAGAGCTGCTTCGATATCTTAGACGATATCTCGACAACATGACAAACTGAATCTCGATTCACTGGACGACCCGGTCGAACGCATACGAACAGACTGCATATTGGGAATTCAGTAGCGGCCGGTATGGTCTTCTTGCCTGAAGAAATGTACCGGAAGTGCAGGAGCCATCAATCAGACGTTGGCGACCCAATATCCACAAACTGCTACCCCAGCGGCATGATCATGATCCCGTTCATTTTTGGCGTGATCTCCTCTGTGCAATTCAGCTTTCGATCCATGAGCGCGTTTGACCTGATCACAATCCTGGTGCTCGCGGCGGGTGGTCTTGGGTTGTTTCTGAATTCACTGCGTGCATTGGATGATTGAACACAGTGGCGGAAGTGCTGCTCGGAATCAGACTCGTTTCTTCACCAAAGAGAACACAGAGTTGAAGCTTTTTGTCTCTGTGTCCTCTGTGTTCTCTGTGGTCAAATCCCAGAATATATCAGCACTAACATCCAATCCCTAGTAACGAGACTTCTTAGCTTCCATATTCGAGTGCACGTCGATCAGTACCGTCTGACCGTCGCCGTTCTAGTGTCGATTCCGTGGTATACCGTATTAACCAAAGCGGAAATCTGCACTTCCACATGCTCCACGGGCGGGAGCGATTCTGCGAGGATATACTGCGCTTTGATCGCACATTGCTCGCAGGCGTTCAGGTCGGTCCAGTACTGGTGCCGCTTCTGCCCCCTTTCGACGTTGTCAGATCGCCACCGCAACCGGTTACCCGCTGGGCATCGGTATTCATTCTACGTCGCGATATAGGTGAAATCTTGTTTGTCGAAACGCCCCGCTGACTTGCTGCCCGAAGTCAAGGGTTGGGGCACATAGTGAAAAAGGTATCCGATCCATTAAACCTGGTCGTCAGCTTGGTGTGAGCAAAGATAAATCGGATACCTCTTTACCCATGGTGACATGACCGCCACAGTAATGTTAACTTAGAACGTGTGATCCTAAAACCTGCTGCGGAACACCGATGATCAAATTCTATCTTTTTTTACTGGCCGCTATGGTGAATTTACAGGTTGTTGCGGATATCCCGCGTACACCATCGGGCAAACCGGACCTTTCCGGCATTTACGACACCGGCACCCTTACCCCAACTCAGCGACCCGAATGGTTGGATGAGACTGAATACCTTTACCCATTTGTAGCACGCTTCCTTAACTGGGCCTTTTCCGTCACATCTGAGTGGGCGAGCACGAGCGACAGCGATCCCGATCGCGAAGCACCAGAGGTTGGTGGTGATGGCAACAACACCGCCGGTGCCGGTGGTGTGGGCGGATACAATGTATTCTGGGTAGATCCGGGCAGTTCACTGGGTACGGTCAACGGCAATGTGCCGACTTCTATTATCTACGATCCACCCAATGGTCGTTACCCACCAACTCAACCAGGCACGAGCGAGCGTTTGGCCGAGATTTACCAGAGTTTCGGTCATGACAACACCGGCGCTGCTACATGGCTTGCTCACGAGGGTCCGGGACCCTTTGACGGTCCCGAGTCTCTGTCACCCTCTGAACGCTGCCTGATATCCTTTGGCGCGACGGTGCCGACTATTCCAAGCCTATACAATAACTACAAACGCATCATCCAGACGGAGAGTCACGTCGTCATCCTGCATGAGATGGTACATGACGCGAGAATCATCCGCATTGACTCTGAGCACATGCCGCTAACGGACGGGCAATGGCTGGGGGATTCGATCGGCCACTGGGAGGGTGACGTGCTGGTTGTTGAAGCGAGGCATTTTAGGAGGATCAGCGGTCTACCGGGAGCGGATGAGAACTTGCATGTGATCGAGCGATTTAGCCGTCTGGAAGACGGCAACCTGTACTACGATTTTACAGTGACGGACGATACTGTCTGGACGGCGCCCTGGAGCGGTCGTTACGTATGGCAGTCGAAACCCGACAGCAGTCTTTATGAATACGCCTGTCACGAAGGCAACTATGCTATGGGTAACATCCTGCGAGGTGCTCGGTTGCTGGAGAAGGAATGGCGTGAGCAGCAGGCATCCAGCTCTGATTTGTAGAAAAAAAAGGTTTCAAAGATACTCATTCCAACACTACCCTAAGATCCAAATGTCTCTGACTGTCGTGAAACATATTTATGCAGGATTCGATTGCCGTCGACACGTGCCAGTCCATCTGATCACTAGTAACGAGACTTCTTAGCTTCCATGTTCGAGTGCACGTCGATCAGTACCGTCTGACCGTCGGCGTTCAGGCGTTGCGCCTCGGCGAGGGCCGGCGCCATCTCCGCAACCTTATTGACGGTGATGCCGACAGCGCCCATGCCTTCGGCAATCTTGGCGTAGTCTCCCTGCATGTGAGATACACCGTACTTCTCTCTCGCCGTGGGAAAGCCCCCGGGGTAGGTAGCCATGCCGCCGTTATTCAGTAACACGGTAGTGATGGCGAATCCGCTGCGCGCCGCTGTCTCTATATCGAGACCCGACATACCGAATGCGGCATCACCCATGAAGTTCAGACAGAACTTGTCCGGATTCGCCATCTTCGCGCCGATCATCAAGGGGATGCCGAAACCGAGATGCGTGGTCTTCCCCCAACCAATATAACTATGGGGCGCAGTCGCCGTATAGAACGGCACCAGCGAGTCACGCGGTGCGCCGGCGTCGTGCGTTACAATGCTGTTCTCCCGGTCCAGTGTCGCATCGATTTCATGAATCACTCGGTAGGTGTTGAGCGGTTCTTCGTCCGAGGTGAGCAGTGGTTGCCACTCCTTAAGCCACTCGTTCTTTGTCGCTGCAATCGCCGCCTTGGTCTCGCTCGCATCGCCGACGCCGCTCGATCCTATCTGACTCTTGATCTCCTCGATCAAAGCCAGGATGGTCAGCTTGGTGTCTCCCAGCAGGCCGATGTCCACCGATTCGTCCTTGTTGAGATCATGGTGATTGTCGCTGTTGTGAATCAGCACTTTTTTGCCGCGAATGGGTTGGCCGTAGAATGTTCGGGTGAGGCTCGAGCCGA
>CEQE01121077.1_pt1 | contig 21787 bp, 19 predicted proteins | sample 356201 | NCBI WGS metagenome assembly CEQE01 (sample SAMEA2619970, study PRJEB7988) | marine metagenome | biome: marine biome (ENVO:00000447); feature: mesopelagic zone (ENVO:00000213) & marine oxygen minimum zone (ENVO:01000065); material: "saline water (ENVO:00002010), including plankton...
AAAATTTACGAAAACTCGTTCGAATTACCTCTTTTGCTTGAGTCTCTCCCATTGCAATGCCTCGTGACGTTTCCGTTATCGTTAGCAAATGTGAAGATAAAGCAATCTCGCGGCCAATGAATACAATCCCCTGCTTCGAACGGGACAAAGCGGTATGTGCCGGAAAATTCCTGAATTATACACCATTGAAGTTTTGCTTGACAACGGATTAAGATCATGTTACACTCAGTGCGTCTATAAGAATTATGGCGGTGTAGGTATAACAACAGATAGCGCCGACCGCAGGTCGGCGCTATCTGCGGAGTTGGGCTTCACTCCAACTGTTGCCGCCCGCAGGCGGGCTATCAACGGACAGCTTGAAGTAGAAAACATATGAAACTCCCAACACTGCGGCTCTGGCCCTTCATCGGCACGATAGGCCTGCTCGGTCTCGCTTACCACACTAATGGTCAAGATTTGCCTCAGGACACTACGAAGCAAAAGGCCACAAGAGTGCAAGTACCCCTCGTTGTGCAAGCAGATCGGCTGGCAATTTTCCGTCTAGAAAGTGGCCAATCGCTATCCTCTTGGTCGAATGCGAAAGAAAACGAATTCTTCTCCATCACGGGATCGCCAGAGGAACTCTCTATCATCTGTATGGCATTCCAAAGATCGCTGAAGCGACTCTCGGAACCGAATGGACGCAGAAAACAACAACGCTGGAAACCAAAGTCCTTCATCATGACTTGTTGAACACCTTGAACGCTTGTCGAAGTGTGCCAACTAAAGTGAGCGTTATCCCGCCAAAAAATATCGGATAAAGTAAGAATTCACCCCCTGATTCGACACAAATAAAGTGATTCCCCACATGAACTCAACAAAGGGTTAGCCAAGGATAAAAGGTTGCGAGGCAAGATGAAGAGGATCAAAAGGTAGATATTTAGGATGTGACCGCCCATCATTCAGTTCCCGGCTGGCGGTGGATTTATGAACTCCGATTACTTCTTCCATCTGTGACTGTTTTTACCTTTTTAAACAACGTATATATTCCTTATCTTTGCTCTTGGGTGAGCTGATGGTGGCGCTACATAAGTTCTCTCCATTTTGCCATGATAAAAAAAAGCACGGAGCCTACTACACCCTGCCCTTCTTTCAAAGCAATTGAGTTGCCTGTCTGCCGACAGGCAGGTACTTACACGTTGAATTCACGTTAGACTATGTGCTCCAACTTGTTAATTAATAATGGCTTTGTTCTATTAACCAGCTGAATAAGCAGATAAACTTTATCCTCGACGAGCGAAAATAATGATTGACGAACGACAAATCACCGAAGAACTCCTTCACAATGGGAAGAACACTTTTTTCTGACAAATGGCATCAATTCAGTCAGTTCTTAGAACAAAGCCTTAATAATGAAGGGATGAAGATTACTCCTGAATTGTCTCAAATGGATCAACTTTCCTTGGATCACAAGCATTGGCAGGGTATTCGAGAAGGGGATGCCAGAGCCCTGGAAACCGTATATCGTTCACACTATTCCCTTCTTTATGATTATGGTATAAAACTGGGGTTCCACAGAGAACTCGTAAAGGATGAAATCCAGGAATTATTTGGATATATCTGGGAAAAGAGAGCCAGCTTATCTGCAGCGGAATCGGTTAAGTCTTATCTCCTTGCTTCATTGCGGCGGAGATTATTACTTGCAGTTAAGAAGGAAAGGAAACAGCATGCTGTCCACGAGGAATACCACCTGGAGCGGGCAAGGGAGGAGTTTTCTCCGGAAGATTTAATACTAATTGCTGAACAGAAAGCTTCACAGAGAAGCCGACTCAGTGGAGCCTTTAGAAAAATCCCTGAGCGCAAAAGAGAAGCGCTTTATTTGAAAACAAATGATGGATTAATGTATAAGGAAATTTCACTCGTCATGGACATTTCACCCCAGGTCGCCAGAAATTACGTCTCGGAGGCGTTGAAACGGTTAAGGGAGTTGGTAACGGAAGAATAATGAATGCCAGGTTTCAGATAAGGTATCTCATAAATCGAGATTCTTATATAACCCATCTCACATAACCCATTATTGTCATTGAACCCTTACCGACCGGCGGAAGGCAGGGCGGAGACGACGCTAACGCTAACGATTTTTCCTCGGAAAAAGAAAAAAATGATAAATAAGAACGTTACACATTAAGGTTCTGCCTCTCTTTTACAATAGAAAGGCGAAGAATGCACAACCATTCTGTCGCACCAGGTAACATAGAAAATTAAAGAATAATTGGAAGGTTTTCTTGATTATGAATGATATTCACTTATTGATGATGGATGAATCTTTTCAGCGCTGGCTTTCAGGCCAAGCCACTAGTGAAGAAAAGAAGCAGTGGGAAGACTGGTTAAAAGAATCGCCCAATGGTTCTATTCTATATGAACAGGCGAAAAGTCTTTGGGATGGCGCTCGATATAAAGCGGTTGAAATACCCGATGTAGATATGGAATGGCAAAGATTAAATATTGCCTTGAATCAGGAGAAGAAACCCTCTCACTCTCCACGTACCTCCATCTTTTCTTCCCCGAAATTTTTCAAGACGAGAGGAAGTATCATTAAACGTAACCGGAATAAGATAGGAGCTCTTGCCTTTGTATCTATGGTTGTAATCAGCCTGCTTATTGGGAAACATATGATGAAGACCTTCAACCAAGAACAGACTCGGGTTATTTCAACGGGCTACGGACAGCGCACCTTCTTGACGTTTCTAGAGGGAACAAAAATCATCCTAAATGCAAATTCACGCTTGGAGTATCCCACCGAATGGAAATCAAACACCAAAAGGCGAGTGATACTAGAAGGCGAGGCCTTTTTTGACGTCTCAGACCTGCCGTCAAGCCCCCATGATGAATTCATCGTCCAAACAGAAGATGGAATGATCAAAGTAGTGGGCACAAAGTTTGCTGTTCATAAAAGGGGAAGTAAAACCCGTGTAGCCGTGGAAGAAGGTGAAGTGGAAGTATCCTCAATGCGTCAAACCACCGAGGGGAACGAATATGTGATTATGCATCCAAATCAGTTGCTTGCATTTAATAAAGAGAGCCGGGAACTAACCCCAAGAGATGTGAACATAAGGCCGTATACCACCTGGTGGCAGGAGGAATACGTTTTAGATAGAACGCCTTTTCATGAAATTGTAAACCGGATTGAAGAAACATACGGGGTTACTGTAATTGTACAGGAAAATGAATTACTCAATCGAACCCTTTCTGGTTCGTTCGGAAATGAAAACCTCACTGTTATTACACACGCGTTGGGTATAGCCTTGGACGTTGATGTACAATGGGAAAATAAAACGATAACATTTGGAAGCTGATTGAGATCAAACACAGTCTAATTAAAATTCAGGGTAAAAAGGAGGAGGATGTTATGAGAAAAATCATCGTCGTTGCAGGAATTCTTAGCGTATTGCTTGGAAATGCTTTTGCACAGAGTATGGATCCTGGCGTTGGGTTGGGTGGACAGTCTAACGAAGAAACAGTTCCACTGAACGCGGCCCTTAAAGATTGGGAAGCAACCTATGGTATCCATATCATTTATGACGACAGCGTTGTTGATAGCGCCAGCGCGACCATGCCCCTGGTGCAATATGGGAGTTCCTATGAAGCTTTGAAAGCTATAATTGGTAGGAAACCAATTTCATCCAAAAGAGTGGGCGCAATTACGGTTGCTCTGACAGCGGAAGAAGAACAAGCAAAACCCGGATCCATCCGTGGAACAGTGACAGAGGAAGATACTGGTGAACCACTGGCCAATGTCAATCTATTTATCCGAGATCTCGACATTGGGGCAGCGACAAATGCCATCGGGCAATACACCATTGATCCTGTGCCTGCGGGCAGATATCGGTTGGAAGCCAGTTACATCGGTTACGTGAGCCTGGAACAATTTGTGGTTGTCGGGGAAGATGAATCGGTTACCGTAGATTTCGCAATGAATATCAGACCGATCAAACTCGAGGAAATTTCCGTCACCGCCCAAAAAGTTACACAAAACCTGCAAGATGTGCCAATCGCCGTTACCGCGTTGGACGGCGATTATCTGCGGGGGCAACAGGTTTTCACTGCCGAGGAATTATCGCTTTACACGCCGAGCCTGCACATCTTCGCGGAAGCGACGAATAGCGAGTTCTATACCATCCGAGGCGTCGGACGCACCAATGAGGATATCGGTTCCGATTCCGGTGTCTCTTTGTTTATCGACGATGTCTACATCGCTCGACAGGGCGCAGCCAATCTGGCTCTGTTCGATATTGAGCGGGTGGAAGTGCTGCGCGGACCGCAAGGTACGCTGTGGGGCAAAAACGCAACCGGCGGCGCAATTAATATCATCACCCGTAAACCAGGCGACAAGGTATCGGGCTACGTGGGCGCCGATATAGGCCAATACAGTACGATGAACCTTCGGGCCGGCGCCAGCGCACCGTTGATTGATAACAAGCTCTTCGGCCGCATTGCCTTCAATTCCCGGGAACGGGACGGACTGTACAAGAGCCTCGTAGCCACTTCGCCGGCTGCCGGAGACCGCGGCAACAACGTCGACACACAGAGTCTTCGTGCCTCGCTACGGTACATATTCTCAAGCAGTACCAATGCGTCGCTCAGTGCGGACTGGCAGCGCACCCGACAGGAAGGTGTGCTGAAGAGCGTCATCGTTGATGTTCCGGGCACCTTGTATATCCTCAAGGATTTCTTTAAAGTCACGTTCCCGACCCAGGAGAGCGATATCCGCAGCTCGCGAAGCGGCACATTAGGCAGACAGGGCCTCGAGCAGTCCGGCCTCAACCTGACGGTGCGGCACAGGTTTTCTGCAGCCGATTTGACCCTGGTATCCGGTTACCGGAAGGAGGAGAGTTATCATCTCGAGGATAACGATCACGCGCCCGAGCGTTCGGGCGAAGTGTTCTCCGATCAGGATAGCTGGACCTTCAGTCAAGAGGCCCGATTGACATCCCGTGGCACGGGGCCATTGTCCTGGACGGGGGGGCTCTATTTGTTCCACGAAGACGGCAACCGCAACCAGTCCAGATATTCCGATTTCTACGGTCCTGGCGGCCTCGTGGGTCCCGGATCACCCGAAGAGCAGAACTCCGCAACGACCTTCGAGCAGAGAATTAAAACTGACAGTTATGCTGCGTTTGCCCAGCTGAACTATGCGATAACTGATCGCCTGAACCTGACAGCGGGCGCTCGTTACACCCAAGATAAAAAGGACTACGCAGTAAACGCGTTCGCCGTGGCAAACGAGCCGGAAGGCTCGGACTATTCTCTTTTCATACCAGATGGCGCATATACGCAGAGCGACGCGAAAACATGGAATGAGTTTACACCCCGAGCCGTTCTGGAATACCAATTGAGCGAAGGTATCAACACCTATTTGTCCTACACGGAAGGATTCAAGAGTGGAGGTTATAACGGAAGTCCGGACAACGCAGCCGCCGTCGCACCCTTCAAGCCAGAACACGTCAAAACTTACGAGTTTGGCCAGAAAGGCAGATTGTTCAAGAATCGGCTATCGGTCAATCTGGCGACATTCTTCACAGACTTCAAGGATCTGCAGGTGCAGGGCTTTGACCCAGAGACCGGCTCACCTCTCACCTCGAACGCGGCAGATGCCGAAATAAAAGGCGTGGAGTTGGAACTTGACGCCCTGATCGGTAAGGGCTTTAATGTCAATCTGGGCGCGTCATGGCTGGATCACCAGTTCAAGGATTATTATATCGAGGTATTCGATCCAACGATCGAGGACGGGCCCCCGTTCAGAATCGTGGACAAGGAAGGGGACCGGATCGGGGCGATCCCCAATTACAACGTGCATGTCGGGCTCCAGTACACCCGGCCCATGAACGGCGGTGCCCAGTTATTGGTGACCGGTGACTTGACGATGGTGGATAAAACCATCACCGAGTTTAACACGATGTGGTCGGACGCCTACGAGGTCCTAGACCTAGCAGTGAAGTGGATACCACCTGATAGAAAGTGGGACGCTACGCTGAGACTGGATAATGCCCTCGACAAGGATTATTATCGCGGCGGCGGTCCGGTGCCGGATATAGACGACAAGATCGCCCGGCTTGGTCTCATGGCGGATCCACGGATAGTTAGTTTGACCCTGACCCGGTGGTTCTGAGCCTGATTTAGGCCCTTTTCCCCGGTGCCGTTAAGCCGGCCCGCATACGGCCGGCTTAACTATTGGAGAGACACTAATATGATGAATACGTCCCACGTTCTCTTGGCCGTCAAGGACTTCAAGAAAGCAGAGGAGTTCTTCCGTCATTTGGGATACAAGCATGTGGTTTCGGCCACGATGAGGGAGAGAAGCCCTCCTCCAAAATCCTGGCTGGGCAACAGGCTCCGGAACCTGATCAGGTGTGCGTGCTTGCAGATGAGCGTGGGTTCTCCATTGACCTCTCCATCTGGTACGAAACCATGCAAAAGTTCTTCGGGCGATCCGATCTTATATGTATTTCAGTGGACAACCTGGATACCGTTTGGGCCTCGCTCGACAATTTTCCGGGGGTCAGACGGCTGATCCCACCCTCTCCTGTTTCGCAGGAAATGCAAGATGAGATCGAGATTCTCGAGCCAGGACGCTTTTCCATAATCAGTGTCAATCTCGACAGGGAGGACGGTAACGAGCAGCTAATTGAGCTCATCGAAGGACTTGTTCCCCCGATCATCTAACGTATTTCCTTTTTAAATTTCTAGAGGAGAGTACACCTGTGAAACCAACAGATAAATCGCTGACCGTGGCCTTCATTGGTCTCGGTCGCATGGGATCAGGCATGGTCAAAAACATCCGGAAGGCCGGCTTTCCGCACGTCGTATACAACCGGACCGCCGAAAAGACTGCACCGTTCGTAGCTGCGGGAGCAAGAGCGGCTAATACGCCGCGGGAAGCTGCCGCCGCCGCTGATATCCTGATCACGTCCCTCCTTGACGACCGTTCCGTGCTCGACATGATGACTGGCAGCAACAGAATCCTGGATGGACTGTCTCGCGATACCATTCACCTCGGTACGACGACAATCTCACCCAACGCTAGTACCGAGTTGGCAGAGCTGCATCGGGAACACGGTAGCCACTATGTCGCAGCTAACGTGCTGGGGCGACCCAGTTCGGCGGAGGCAGGAGAGTTGGCCGCGCTGGTCGCCGGCGAACCGGAGGCGATCGAGCGCTGCCGGCCCGTGCTTGAAACATTCACCAATATGATCGTCGAAGTGGGCGAGCGCCAGGCCAACGCAGCGAGGATGAAACTGATCGTGAATTTCTTCCTGTCTGGAGTCATCGAGGCAATGGGCGAAGCGTATGTTTTCGCCGAAAAACACAAACTCGATACAGAAATTGTCAGGAAGCTGATCGTCGACCAGGTGCTGCCCAACCCGGCCCTGAAGGAATACGCCGAGCGCGTCAAGAACCGTCGCTTCGACGAGGCCGGTGCCACCCTGAGTACTGCCACCAAGGACTTGCAGCTTATCCTCGCGGAGGCCGGCGCGGTTAATGCTCCTTTACCTATCGCAGACCTCGTCCGAGACCATATCCTGACGGCCATGGCGCACGGTCAGGGCGATCTCGACTGGTGCGTCTCAACCGAGGCCAACCGCCTCGCTGGGGCTCTCAGCTAACCGTGTACCACAAGCAACAGGCTTGCGGAATCGCAGACGTGCTGCCCGTTTTTTCGGCCATGGGATTAAGACAGAAATGAATGTGGACAAATGTATTAATATTGCTGATCTGCGTCTGATGGCGCGGCGGCGCCTGCCCAGGATGATTTTCGATTTTCTCGAAGGTGGAGCAGATGACGAATGGACCGCCCGCCGCAACGTCAGTGCCTTCGACAATTATGCCTTGATGCCACGAATCCTGATGGACGTTGGCACCATCGACATGCACACGCGTCTGTTCGACCGGAAGATTGACTGGCCAGTTATCATCGCGCCCACCGGTGCGTTAGAGGTTTCCCATCACACGGGTGAGGCTGCTGTCGCCCGGGCTGCTGCCGAAAGTGGCACCTTTTTTTCGCTTTCGACCATGTCGACCCAGAGCATTGAGGAGATCGGTTCCCTCAACGACGAACCCAAGGTCTTCCAAGTCTATGTGCTTCGCGATCGGGGACTGACGGAGGCGCTGGTCGAGCGCGCCCAAGCGGCTGGCTATGACGCACTGTGCCTGACGGTTGACACACCGCTGTCGGGCAACCGTGAACGTGACCGCGCCAATGGCATGAACATGCCACCCAAATGGACGCTGAGAAGCCTGAGCCAGTTTGCAACAAAGCCGGGGTGGTCGTTCAATGCACTGTTTCGCCGCAGGATCGGTCTGGCCAATTTCCGTGATGTTGCCCATGATGTATCCAAGGCAAACCAAACAGCCCTAGAATATGTCAATAGCCAGTTCGACCGCACGGTAACCTGGCAAGATGCCGCCTGGCTGGCAAAGAAATGGAGCGGCCCCTTGGCGCTTAAGGGCATTCTGTCGGTGGACGATGCCCGGCGCGCGGTCGATATCGGCGTTACCGCCATCTGGCTGTCCAACCATGGTGGCCGACAGATCGACGGCGTTCCCGCTACCATCGATTGCTTGTCGTCGATTCGCGCGGCGGTAGGCGACAAGGTCGATATCATTCTCGATGGTGGTGTGGGGAGGGGAACGCATGTGCTCAAGGCGCTCGCCATGGGTGCAAACGCCTGTGCCATCGGTCGCGCTTATCTTTATGGTCTCGCCGCTGGCGGGTATGCTGGGGTTGCCCATGCCCTGGAGATATTGCGCAGCGAACTGAAGCGCGATATGGCTCTACTTGGCTGTCCCACGCTCAAGGACATTGGCCGTCACACCCTCGCGGACGGGGCCGCCGCAAGACCGTGATTACATTAAGGCGCTTTCGCCATTGACATTTTAGGAGAAGAAAACATGTATCGACTCAATCGAACCAAGGACAATCTCAAGGAAGACAAAGCGGTCTACGGCATGGTCCATGCTTTGGCCCATCCCCAGATCGCAGAAATGATCGGCCTCGCCGGTTATGATTTCGTTGTAATCGACGGCGAGCATGGCTCCGGCGGGCTGCAAAACCATCTCGCTTGCCTGCAGGCGGTGGCGGCAACGCCCGCCACCGCCATTCTGCGGGTGGCTTCGAACGATGCCGTGGCACTCAAAAGAGTCCTTGATCTCGGCGTCGAGGGCGTCCTCATTCCCGATGTTCAAACCGCTGACGAGGCGCGGGCGGCCGTTGCCGCCTGCTTCTACCCGCCACGTGGTACGCGCGGTTTTTCGGCAGGTACGGTGCGGGCCTCTGATTATGGCCTGAAGGTCGAGCAATATACTTCCGACGACGGCTCCGAGCTGTTGGTGTGCCTGATGATTGAAACTGCTAAAGGCGTGGATAATGCGCGTGAGATTGCCGCCGTCAAAGGCGTCGATGTGGTTCAACTCGGGCCCTTCGACCTGAGCTACGACCTCGACATTCCCGGCCAGTTCGAGCACCCAAGATTTCTTGAGGCCGTGGCCGCTGTCGAGGAGGCGGCAAAGGCGGAAGGTAAGGTTCTGGGAGGCATACCGTTGCCCGGCCTGGATCTGGAAGCGCTTCTGGAGCGCGGCTATCGCTTCATCACGATGGGAGCAGATGTCCTCATCTTTAGCGAGGCGCTGGCCACGTGCATGCCCGGACCGGCAGAGTCAAAATAATTCAGTCGCGATAAGTCCCATGCGAAGGGGGACAGCAAAGCCATAACCGGCGACAGGAGAAAATGAGATGAAACGTGCAGGACGATTGCTCGCGCATGCGATCTTGATGGTTTTGATCACCGTTTCCGTCACATCCGCACAGATCCCTACATCGGAGATCACAAAGGTAGTAATGCTGGGAACGGGAACACCAGGGCCTGATCCCGCCCGTTCCGGCCCTTCAATCGCCATTGTCGTAAGAAACACGCCGTATATTGTGGATTTCGGGCCGGGAGTGATACGTAGTTCGGCCGCTCTCTCACCACGGTTTGGAGGATCAATCGAAGGACTTTGGACCCACAATATCAAACGGGCATTCCTGACCCATTTTCACTCCGACCATACAGCCGGTTATCCGGATCTTATCCTGACACCCTGGCCCGTAGGGCGGGACGAACCTTTGGAAGTCTACGGACCAGACGGAATTGTGGAAATGACGGCCCATATCCTCAAGGCCTACCAGAAGGACATCCACTATCGGCTGTACGGACAAGAGAGTACCAACGACCGGGGATGGCGGGTGAACGCCCATGCAATCGATGAAGGCGTGGTCTACACCGATGAAAATGTGAAGGTCGAGGCTTTCCGGGTAAGACATGGCAGTTGGCCCAACGCCTTTGGATACCGGTTCACAACTCCTGACCGAACCATCGTGATTTCGGGAGATTCTGCCCCGAGCGAAACCATCTTGGAGTACAGCCGAGGGGCCGACATCCTCATACACGAAGTATATCCTCTGAAGGCCGGGCAGGGGAAGGACGAGACCTGGTGGAGCTATATACGGGCTAACCATACCTCGAGCCATGAATTGGCCGAACTGGCCGCCAAGGCAAAACCGAAACTCCTCATCCTGTACCATGTCCTGTTCTGGGGGACCTCGCCCGAGAACCTGATAGACGAATTTTCGGGAAAATACGAGGGCGAGATTGTACTTGCATCCGACCTGGATGTCTTCTGATCAGACAAACCGGGGTAGGTACTAGAATAGAATCGGAGATTTATTATGACCAAAAATTCAAGCATCAGCTTGGCCGAAGCTCTGAATAACGCGAATTTGGGGAAATTCCAGATTCGGGTCATTGCAATATGTTTTGCGGTGGCCATGCTGGATGGGTTCGACACACAATCCATCGCCTTTGTGGCACCGGCCCTGAAGAAAATCTGGGCTGTTCCGGCCAATGAACTTGGCTTTCTCTTCAGCGCGAGCCTGTTAGGGACAATATTGGGAGCAAGCGGTTTGGGTGCCCTGGCTGATCGTATGGGCCGCAAGACCATAATAGCGGTCTCGGTGCTAATCTTCGGCATTTTGTCGCGGTTGATGAGACGATTACTATTTTTAATACCCTCTGGTCGGATTCATACGAAGTATTTAATGCCCGCGCTACATGGGAATCGGCATCAGGCAACTGGGAAGTATCCTTGTGGGCGAAAAACCTGACGGATGAAGATTATTACAGGGGTGGTGGACCGGTACCCGATCTTAATGACACGATATCCCGTCTAGGACTTTTCGCCGATCCACGTATAGTGGGTGGGACTTTTACCTGGCGTTTTAATGACTAGTCTGGGAAATTAAAGATATCGTGTTATTTACAAGGAGGTAAATAACACGTTTCTTATTACATAGTAATATACGCCACGATAATTTATCGTGGCGTATATTCGTTAAAGATATAATAATCCATTAACAGCACATAAAGAAGGATCAATCATTATGCAAGAAAAAGATGTGAACCTTGTCGATGTTATGGGAGAGGCAGATCTTGGATTATTTCATATAGGCATCATTTCTATCTGCTTTGTTCTGACAATGATAGATGGCTTTGATACGCAATCAATCGCTTTCGTCGCCCCCGCATTACGAAATACCTGGGAGATATCACCAAATACTTTTGGCCTGTTGTTCGGTGCTGGCCTGCTCGGGAGTATGATTGGTGCCATGACGTTAGGTCCTGTTGGAGATCGCATCGGGCGTAAACCAATGATTCTGGCATCAACACTGTTATTCAGCGTGATGTCATTATTGAGTGCAACTTCATCCTCGGTTGAAATTCTCACCTTATATCGATTTACTGGTGGTCTTGGATTAGGCGGTTTATTACCGAATGTCATTGCCCTGGTGGCAGAATATTCACCCAAGCGCATCCGTTCCACGACAGTAGTTGTGACCTTCATAGGTTTCCCCCTCGGTGCTGTCATTGGTGGCATGGCCAGTTCACAGATCATCCCTGCATATGGATGGGAGATGGTATTCATCATTGGTGGTATTTTGCCTTTGCTCCTCCTGGTCGTTGCCTGGTTTAAACTTCCGGAGTCGATCCGGTATCTCGCAGCAAATGCAAAGCAACCAGAGCGGATTGCATCAACCCTGTCTCGTATTGACCCATCGCTGGGTGATATCAATGTTGAGCAGATTCGAATGCCACAAAGCGAGGAAGTGAAGCAACCGGTTAAAAAGTTATTTATGGACGGTCGGGCGACGTGGACCATATTCCTGTGGCTGCTGACTTTTTTTGCATTATTATTAACCTATTTTCTTGTGCACTGGATACCTCTGGTGCTGGTGGATGCCGGTATCTCTCAACAAAAAGCAATTCTGGGGATATCATTATTAAACCTCGGTGGTATTTTGGGCAGTCTTATCATTAGTCGGGTCACTGATAAGCGCGGGCCCTATCTTGCCATGTCTGTTGCCATGGGAATTTCAATCATATTCATCGCTGCCATTGGTTCCAGTCTCCCGCTTGGAGCAGGAGCTGTCCTGTTTATGATATTCATGACAGGTTTTACGTTCGTGGGTGCCCAGCTAAATATCACGGCAATCGCAGCGACAAACTACCCGGTTGAGATTCGTAGTGCCGGTACGGGCTGGGGTATGGCTGCAGGTCGTGTAGGATCGATAGTTGGTCCTATAGTAGGTGGTGTTCTTGTTACATTAGAACTTGGTATCGACAAAATTTTCTTCGTCTCCGCTATCCCGGCCTTATTGGCGTTGTGTGCAATTGTTGTGATGTGGAAAAAGGCACCGGCAATAATAAAGGATGAGAGTCAATAGGTTGATGAAAATAATCCTGTCAGGGATATTCAGGTTATGTGCTTTAATTTAATGTCAGGGTTAGTGTGTGATGGCGATGAAAGTTGAAAATATGCAGCTTTCGTTGTTCTATTTCACTTTGGCGGTACTGTTTTTATCCGCCTGTTCTAATTCAACATCACCTCAATCAACAGATGTTAATGTTGGCAGCGAACAAACGGAAATTATAAATTCGGCGCGGCCGAATATCTTACTTATCGTTGCCGATGATCTGGGCTATACCGATCTTGGTGTATATGGCAGCGAAATCAGTACTCCAAACCTGGATATGCTGGCAAGGGAAGGTCAAATGTTTTCAAACTTCTATAGTTCAACAATGTGCTCGCCCACCCGGGCCATGTTGTTGTCGGGTATGGACAATCACAGGGCAGGGGTGGGAAATCTTTACGCCAAAATCGCGGACAATCAAAAAGGACAGCCAGGCTATGAGGGCTATCTTTCCGATCATGTAGTCTCCCTGCCGGAGTTATTACAAGCTGCCGGGTATCACACTTACATGACAGGAAAGTGGCATCTCGGTGACGATGAAGCGCATAGCCCGGCTACACGGGGTTTTGATAAATCTTATGTACTGGCAGAATCCGGGGCCAGTCACTTCAGTGATATGAAGTCTTTATCCGGGCCAGAACTCGCCATTTACAGGGAAAATGGCAAGCAGCTTGATAGTCTGCCTGAAGATTTCTATTCGACACGTTTTTACGCTGACAAGATGATTGAATATATCAATCAGGATCGAAATGATACAAATCCGTTTTTTGCCTATCTTGCTTTTACAGCAGTACATTTTCCATTGCAGACCCCCGGAGACTCTATCCGGAAATACGCCGGTAAATACGATCAAGGCTATGATGTCTTACATACAAATCGCCTGAATCGACTCAGGGAACTTGGTATCTTCGCAGCGGACAAGGAGGTATTTCCACCGCTGCTGGATGAAAAACCATGGGATGAGCTCAGTGAACAGGAACGCAGGGAATCTTCAAGACGTATGGAAATATATGCGGCGATGATTGATGAAATCGATAGCTATGTTGGCAAAGTTATCGATTATTTGAAGGAAGTTAATGAGTATGAAAATACCCTTATCTTTTTCATGTCGGATAATGGTGCCGAAGGTCACCGTCTTGAAGATGGTTTGATCCCTCTGCTGGAATGGTCTGGACAATGTTGTGACAGGAGTTATGACAATATGGGTAATGCCGGTTCGTATGTCATGTTAGGCCCGAACTGGGCACGAGCTGCTACAGGCCCATTCAGGTTGTTCAAAGGCTTTACTACTGAAGGAGGGATCCGTGTTCCCGCATTTATTCATTATCCTGCTGCCATTGAGGGCGGTAAAATAAATCACGACATCGTGTCAGTAATGGATGTCATGCCGACCTTGCTGGATTTCTCCAGTACTGGTTATTCCCGCACTGAATTCAAATGACGGCAGGTATTGCCTGTACAGGGACGATCAATTATGAGCAATCTCCATGACAATGTCACAACAGGACAGGAAGAAGAGTTTTCAATGGGTTGGGAGTTACTTGGCAAGCGTGCCTATCGTAAAGGTGACTGGAAGATTGTGTGGCAACCGGAGCAGGGAAACTGGGAACCCTGGATCAATGGTATAAAATCCAATCAATGGCAACTTTATAAGCTCCAGGATGACCCGGCCGAACTGCATGATTTATCTACAGAATACCCGGAGAAAAAGCGTGAATTGATCGCTTTGTGGGATAAATATGTAAAAGACAATGGGCTGGTTTTACCGGACTGGATTAGCGCTTACTAGTTACCGTTAGAACCAGGCTATCAAGGTAGACCAGGATTCTTACTTCACTAATCAGATTTCTCAGACCAGGTTTTTTTGACACTGTTCAAATCATGACGCGGGTCGCTGACATGAACATCGAAACCTTCATGAGCGATATGCAGTTGAAAGTCATTAATAATTCGTTGTTTCCATGGTCGTTTCAGTAACTGGTGTGTCAGGCAACGGGTAGATCGCGGTTGTTTCATAATCATTTCAGCCAGCTCCCAGCTTCTGTCAATCAACTTATCCTTTGTCATCACCTCGTTAACCAGACCCCAGTCGAGTGCAGTCTGGGCATCTATCTTTTGCCCTGTATACAGGGCATAGGCTGACCGCTTCGGTCCGAGTAGTTCCTGGAAAGTCAGTAGCTGACCATCGCCTGGCACGAAGCTAACCAGGAAATGTCCGTCCTGGAAAATGGCATCTTCGCTACAAATTGTTATATCACACAGGAGTGCTATTTCGGTGTGGTAGCCTGGACCATTGACTGCGGCAATGGTTGGGATGTCGATATCAAAAATCAGGTTTTCAATCAGCTTGGTAGCTTCATGATAGTAAGTGTCGTAACCGAATGGCATGTCCTTTTCGGCTTCTTCATCCACTAATCCGATCCAGTACGGGTCTGTGGAAGTAAGGATCATCACATGATTTTCAGGGTCGTTACCCAGGTCATGCCATGCCTGGCTGAGGGCATTATGTACATCCAGCCCCCACACTACGGGACCGCCGTTATTGTGCATCCGGAGCATGATAACGCCATTTTTTCGCTCCATGATGATATGATCTTTATACTTCTCCCGGTAATCTTCAAATTTAGGTCCGGGTATATGCCTGGATTTATTCATAGCACTTATCTCCTCCTTAACACTACTCGGATCAAATAATTACTAAAATTATTCCAGCCCACCGGCAAGACGATTTACCTGGGTTGAAATACACCAGTCCAGATCGCCCTGTCCACGGGCAATCCCGGTAAGAATATGATCCCGGACCAGGGTTGCTATTGGTAAGGGCAGGTTAACCGCACCGGCTTCCGATAGAATAAGATTCAGATCCTTGATACCAGTAGACAAGGTTGCGCCAGCATTATCAAAATCACGCGTTCTAATACGTTCGGCGTACTCCCGCAGCGCCGGGTTAGGTAATACCTGGTCGAGCATCAGGTTTCTTACCGTCTCAAGATCGAAATCGTATTTTTCGGCGAGTACATAGGCTTCTCCCATTGTCTCAAGCAGACCAGCGAGGAAAAAGTTGATGATCAATTTCATTCTTGCGGCCGACGATGGATGTTCACCCATATCGGTAATCGAATTCGTGAATGCACTCAGAACCGGCCGGCAACGCTCAATAATTTCCGGGGCACCAGCAACTAGCGCATCCAGCTCACCTGTTGCTGCAGCGGTAGGGCGACCAAGAACATTTGTGGCGACGTAATAACTACCATGTTCCTTATGCAGTGATGATAACTCTGAACTGGCAGCCGGTGATATAGTGGTGGTACTCAGGTGAATACCCCCTTTTGGCAGACCAGCCAGGATACCATCGTCAGCGGTCATCATGTCGAGTATGGAGCGATCATCCAGTAATGATGTGACCAGGATATCGGCACTGGCAGCAGCCTCCCGGGGGGTGTTTGAGGTGCTCGCACCGGCAGCCACAAATTCTTCAGTTTTGTTAGCGCTACGGTTGTAAACAAGAAGTGGGAAGCCAGCTTGCTGGATGTTACGCGCCATGCCTGAACCCATTCGACCAAGACCGATAAATGCTACTTTTTGTGCTTGTTTTTCATTGGCTTGTACCGCTGTTGACATAGACTGATTCTCCTTAAGTTGTTCAATTTGCTCACCTTTTATCAAGGGAGCATGATCATTAGTCGAAATGCTGGTGAATGTATATGAATAATATAATTGTATATTATAGACAATATAATTGTATATAATAAGTAAAAAATCGATTTTGCTACACTGTAACTTCCTGGATTTCTTTTCTGATACTGGCTAATGAGCACGGGGCGAAAATGACACTGGATCGATGCCTTAATATATCAAATCTACGCGATCTGGCCCGCAGGCGATTGCCAAAGCCAATATTTGATTTCCTGGAAGGTGGTGCAGAAGATGAATGGACCGCGCGTCGCAACACTGATGCCTTTAATGACTATACATTAATGCCGCGTACCCTGGTTGATATCGATAACATCGATATGAAAACCACACTGCTTGGCCGCAAGATTGATTGGCCAGTCATCATAGCGCCGACCGGCGCATCTGCGCTATTCCACCACACAGGTGAGAGTGCCGTCGCCCGGGCCGCTGCTGATTATAGTACTTTTTATACAGTTTCAACCATGTCAAATACAAGTCTTGAGGAAATTGGCCTGCTTAACGATGCGCCAAAGATTTTTCAGATTTACGTATTCAGAGATCGGAGCTTGATTGAGACTTTGATCGAACGGTGTCGTGCAGCAAAATATGATGCATTATGCATTACTGTTGATACACCACTTTCAGGGAATCGTGAACGTGATCGTGCCAGTGGGATGAGCATACCTCCCAAATTAACCATGAAGAGTATGATTCATTTTGCTTCTCGACCAAAATTTACGCTTGATATGTTGTATCGTTCGCAGCTAGGTCTCGCAAATTTCAGTGATGTTATAAACACGGAGTCAAGTTCAAGTCAGCTGGCCCTGGAATTTATAAATCGGCAGTTCGATCGTACGGTAACCTGGGAGGATGCCGCCTGGCTGGCTGAAAAATGGGGAGGTCCCATTGCTATCAAGGGTATCATGTCGGTCGATGATGCCCGGCGCGCGGTGGATTGTGGCGCTACCGCTATCTGGTTATCCAACCATGGTGGTAGACAGATTGACGGAGTTCCAGCAACCATCGATCGCCTGGCTGATATTCGAGAAGCATTGGATGACTCAATCGAGGTGATTCTTGATAGCGGTGTGCGGAGGGGAACCCATGTGGTCAAGGCGCTGGCTGCTGGGGCAGATGCCTGTGCTATCGGTCGACCTTATCTTTATGGTCTTGCTGCCGATGGCTATGCCGGTGTTGCTCATGCATTGTCCATTTTGCGAAGTGAGCTGGAGCGAGACCTAGCCCTGCTAGGTTGTCCAACCCTCGAAGCTATTGGTCGGCATACCCTTGCAAGCCCCGCAATCGGCACACATAGCAACAGATAACTATAAAATTATTATGGAGAAACTCTAATGTTCCGTAAAAATCGAACCAAGGCGCGTCTGAATAATGGTAAAGCTGTACAAGGGATAGTACACGGCCTCGCAGATCCCCAGGTAGCAGAAATGATTGGTTTGGCTGGTTATGATTTTATAGTCATTGACGGTGAACACGGTTCAGGAGGGATGCAGCAACATCTGGCCTGCTTGCAGGCGGTGGCTGCGACTCCGACTACTGCAATTATTCGGGTAGCATCAAACGATGAGGTCGCATTTAAGCATGCCCTTGATCTTGGTGCAGAGGGAGTCCTGGTACCCGATGTGCGCACGGTAGCCGAGGCGAAAGCCGCGGTGGATGCCTGTTTTTATCCGCCACGCGGGAAGCGTGGATTTTCAGCACCAACTGTAAGAGCGTCAGACTATTCCATTAATATTAATAAATACATGGCAAATAACGGTGATGATTTGCTAATTTGCCTTATGATCGAAAGCGCCGAAGGTGTGGCTAATGCAAAACAAATTGCAAAAGTTAAAGGTGTAGACGTGGTACAGCTTGGACCATTTGATCTGAGTTGCGATCTGGGCATCCCCGGTCAGTTTGAACATCCAAAATTTACCAGGGCGATGGCAGAAGTTGAAAAAGCAACCCTTGCTGCAGGGAAGATCCTGGGCGGTGTACCCTTGCCCGGTCTGCCACTGGAGGAGGTGTTAGCACGTGATTACCTCTTTATTACCATGGGGGTTGATGTGCCCATGTTGAGCGAAGCGCTGACAGCACGTATTGATGGATTCAGTAACCTTGTTGCCAGGGTTAAACGAAGCAGAAACAAAACTACACCGGCCAAACGAAAATCAACAAAGAAGAAACGATGATAGATAAAGTACAATCCCCGGCATTACCTGACCGCCTGTTACATACAATGTTGCGAGTGGGCAATCTCGAGCGTTCACTTGTTTTTTACACCGAGCTGTTGGGAATGAAATTGCTGCATCGTAACGACTTTGCCGAACACCGTTTCACGATCGCTTTTATTGGCTATGGCGATGAAAACAGTCACTCAGTAATTGAACTAACCCATAACTGGGACCAGGATTCCTATGAACTCGGCTCAGCCTATGGTCATATCGCACTGCCTTCCGATGATATTTATGGGTTGTGTGAATGGCTGGAACAAAATGGAGCTAATATTTTACGCTCTCCTGGTCCCATGGAGGGCGGACCCGAACTGGCTTTTATAGAGGATCCCGATGGTTATAAAATCGAATTGATCCAGAACGGTACACTTCCGGGTTAAACATTCCCTCTGTTACCGGTTGTCAACCTTAAACACTCATGGGAACGATATTTTTTTCTAAGCTTGAATCCAAGCATTCATTGGAGAATCTGTCATGAAAAGAAGCGATAACCGAATTTTGACTACCCACACCGGTAGCCTGGTACGATCGCCCGAGATCGTCGAGATCATGATAAAGAATTACCTGGGTGAATCTGTAGAGCAACAGGAATATGAACAAGCGTTAAGAGACGGCGTAAACGATGTTGTCAGGACACAGGTGGAGACAGGTATTGATGTCATTGATGACGGTGAATTCGGCAAGGTCAACTGGATTACTTACCTGTGTGAGCGCCTCAACGGCCTCGAGAGGGTTGAAGTAAAACCGGATGTGAAGCGTAAAGTTATCTGGCCGGAACAGGAAAAGTACGGGGATTTCTACCGCGCTCACAACCTGTATGAAACCATCCAGTGGCTGCCGGATACGCCTTCCAAATCGCGTTATGATGGCACTCAAACCATCGACTACGCGAATGTTCGTTGTACCTCAGCACTTGAATACGACCCGGGACCTCTGCAGCGGGATATCAATAACTTCAAGGCCGCGCTTCAAAACGTAGAAGTTGAAGAAGCCTTTATCCCCGTGGTTGCTCCGTCCAGCATTGAGCGGACACCTAATAAACACTACGAGACGCAGGAAGAGTTTCTGTTTGCCCTTGCTGATGCCCTCAGCGTTGAGTACCGGATGATCGTGGATGCCGGATTCATCGTCCAGGTAGACGACGCTATCCTGCCTATGCAGTACTTCCTGCAGTTCCGCGACAAAGGCATGGAGGCATACCATAAGTGGGCGGAAGTACGCATCGAGGCCCTGAACCACGCCCTTGAAGGGATTCCGGAAGACCGCATCCGCTATCATATATGTTTCGGCAGCCAGAACGTACCTCATACCGCCGATCCTGACCTGAAAGATATCATTGACCTGGTACTCAAGGTGAATGCCCAGGCGTATTGCATCGAGGCCTGCAATCCGCGTCACGAGCACGAGTGGCAGATATGGCATGATGTTAAATTGCCGGAAGGCAAGATCCTGATACCGGGCGTCATCGGTCACGCGACCAGTATCGTAGAACACCCGGAACTGATAGCGTTAAGGATAAGGAATTTCGTAAACCTGATCGGACGTGAGAATATCATGGCAGGATCGGATTGCGGTTTTTCACAGGGCTGGAACAGCCCGCGAGTTCATTCCCAGGTCCAGTGGGCGAAGCTTGAGTCCCTGGTAGAAGGCGCGCGTCTGGCATCTGAAAAACTATGGAACTAGCTCGTGCTAGTACCAAAGGGACCTTGGTCTGAAAGCCCGGTGCCAGGAATTAATTTACCAGTTTTTACTTGATTTAATCCATAGAAGCTACTCAATATACCTATCGCAGCACCGGCAACAACATCTTCTACGAAGTGCTTATCTGCCTTGACCCGACTATATCCAACAAAGACTGCACCAATACAAGCCGGTATTGAATATTTCCATCCATAAGACTTATGAATAAATCCAGCTACTGTAAATGCTTTAGAAGTATGTCCCGATGTCGATGAGCCGTGCAAGGTTGGCAATTGATTTTAGGTCCTTGTGACTTTTCACCATGATGCAGGAGGCGGCATTAGCAAGTGGGTACCACCCGATCCCATTTTGAACTCGGAAGTTAAACTTCTTAACGCCGATGGTAGTACGGGGTCTCCCCGTGCGACAAATCGTCAGGATTGACGATTTGGGCAGCTTTGCTGCGCGAAGCGCGAGCTACAGGGATGTAGCGAGTCAAAGTAGGACATTGATGAATTACATCCCTGTATTACACCCTTCGGATAATCTGCGGTTGTCTAAATTCTTTCCGAAAAATTTGTACCAGGTTCTATTTTAAAACCTGATCTCATTGAGGTCTGGGTTATTATCAGGCACCAGATAATCATCCCTGGCTGTAACTAACATTGAAGATATTTCAAGGCTTTTACATTAATAGCTTGCCTGATATAGTCGTAGTGTTTAAAAATAACTGAAAAGTAAATTGTGTATATCTGATCATCGTTAGTAATAAATCCATATTACGCTACGCTGATAGAGATGATTTTTTAATTAAACGAATTCGAGAAATTGAAACATAACCAGACTGAGGCTTCACAAACATACACTCTCCGCACGGAATTGGTTCTGGGTATTATCCTGGTACTTCAGCTTTTTTGTTTTACACCCTTGACTATATACACCGGGAATCTTGATGAATTTAGACAACCCATTTCCCACATTTTAGCAGTCCTGAGTATACCCACTGTCTTTCTTATTGCAGTGCTGGGCTTCACTACCATCTTGGCAAGGACGTTGAAAATTTCGAGGTACTATATATCTATTCTGGCAATACTTTTCATCATGTTCTGGCTACAGGGTAATATCCTCGTCTGGGATTATGGCGTCCTTGATGGACGTGAAATTGATTGGGAGATAAAATCATGGCGGGGCATTGTGGACCTTATCACATGGGGTGTTTTACTGGTCATACCCTTCTTAAAAAGTCTTAATACTACAAGAGTACTGGTACCCCTGGTGTGGATCATTTTTTCTCTTCAATTAATACTGGTTTTCTGGCTCCTGAATGAGAACGCTTCGTTTAACTCGATAGCATCCAGATCGCTGATTGTGATTC
>CEQE01050091.1_pt1 | contig 21766 bp, 16 predicted proteins | sample 356201 | NCBI WGS metagenome assembly CEQE01 (sample SAMEA2619970, study PRJEB7988) | marine metagenome | biome: marine biome (ENVO:00000447); feature: mesopelagic zone (ENVO:00000213) & marine oxygen minimum zone (ENVO:01000065); material: "saline water (ENVO:00002010), including plankton...
AGTTATTGTGATATAGTTTTCCTTGGTTTCGGTTGAAGTATAACCGCCCCACTGGGTCTCAACGGTAAGAGAAATGGTGTACGCTCCGGGGAATTCATACGTGTGTTGAGGGGCTTCCTCACTACTTGTAGTTCCATCCACTAAATCCCAGTACCAGGAACCTATCAGGTAAGGATACGATTCAGTATCGGGTGTGAATGTCACCGTTAGTGGAGCTATTCCACTTTGAACATCGGCACAGAAATCGATGGATGCGGAGAGACCGGAAGCGGCCACAATCAGGTCCAAATGCGTAAACAGGTCGTTTGTCATGGTGAGAATGGGGTGATCAGGGTCTGTCACATCAAGATACCCTGCAAAGTCATCTACCTGATCGGGACTGGAATTCCTCAAGTCTAACTCTACAAACAAGCTGTTGAAGGGATCCACAAGAATCGCCTCTGTACAAAGCGTGTCCAGAGCCGGTCTGTCCCAACTCAAGCTGATACTTGCTCCTGTGTTAGGATATTGAAGCGTAAGACCCCACACAAGCTGTTCATCTGTACTGCCAAGTATCTGCCTTAGGTACGCATCTCCGCCATACGTGATGTAAAGACAGAACCATTCAGGAAAAATGCAGGCACCGGGAGGTAGGTAATTATCTAATCCATCATCGTATCCATCCGTGGCATCAGGGTGGAAGCCAAAAGTCGCCTTGCCCGGTATTCCATCAGAAGTCGCAACGATGCTTTGCGCCCATTGAAAATCCTGCCCGGTGAGGGGCATAGCAAAACACACGACAATTAAAACGGAGTGCAGCAATGAGTTCTGGCGTCTCGGGACAAATTGTTGCGAAAGATTCCTCTTCCGGTTTTGCATTTGTTTGAAAATGATTATGCTTCGCTCCATCATTTCCCGAAGGATCCTTCGGATACTCCAAGTGAGAAATTATGAATCTTTCTGAAATTTTTAAGTAAAAACATGTAGATCCCCTCATTTCATCCGAGATGATACTATCATTTCACCTCGTGTAATTTCCTTACTACGACTGAAGCAATTTATAGTATAACCATTGCCCATTTTATCCCTTTCACTTATTAAAAAAGTATGAGCATTTTTCAGGTAAATGTCAAGGGAAAAATGGGGGGGGATAACTGATGTAAATGATTTTTTAGATCAAATATTTCTCATCCGTTGAATAAGCGCGATCGAGGAGTTCCATAATATGATATACTTTCATGGGGAGGTTTCTTTTTTTAATTCCCCACTGCAGCTGCATCTGGCACCCGGGATTAGCGGTGATAACGGTATCAGCACCACTGGCTTCAATGAAGTCCATTTTTCTTTCCAGAATTTCGAGAGACATCTCCATTTGTGTGAGAGAATAACTTCCAGCGCTTCCGCAGCATTTATCCGCTTCCGGGAGTGGGAGGAGCGTGATTCCGGGAATGGATTCAATCAATTGTTTTGGTTCATCACTGATTCCCTGTCCGTGGATGAGATGGCACGGCTCATCGTAGACTATGTTCAGATTCAGCGGCTTTTCCGGCTGCTTCAAGTCGTGAGATGCCAGGAATTCGGTAACATCTCGGATTTTTGAGACAAAGGTTTCAGCATTCCCGTAATCAGATGAAATTCTGCTATAATTTTTCAGTTGAGTTCCGCAACCGGCGGAATTGACTAAAATAACATCCACATCCAAATCGTTGAACTGTTGTATATTTTTCTCCGCCAGTGAGCGTGCCATTTCCGAGTCACCAGCGTGACTGTGAAGCGCACCGCAGCAGAACTGTTCTTTTGGGACTATAACATCCCAGCCATTCCATTGTAGAATCCGGACTGTTGCTTTATGAACCCCGGCAAACCAGTGGTCCATGACACAGCCGGTGAAAAGAGCGGAGGTACCTCGTTTTTCCCCATCTGCTTTAAAATGTTGCGTTTTTCTTTTGCCGAATCGCTTCAAGGGTACCTTTGCCAGGGATTGCTGTATCTGACGGATTTTTGATGAAATAACGTACTTTAGAGGCGTTTGGGTTGTCAACCATTGACCACCCAGTTTTTGATAACACCAAAGTCCAAATGAAAGTATGGAAAGAAAAAAGTGGGAGGAGATAATCCATTTCAAAAATACTCTTGTTGACAGGGAAAGTTTATTTTCAGAATAGACAGCAGATCGTGTTTTTTCCATGAGATGCCCAAACTGAACTCCGGAAGGGCAGGCGGTCTCGCAGGCACGGCAGACTAGGCAGAGGTTGATATGTTCTAAAAAAGAATCTGTCAGTTCAATGTCTCCATTCAGAGCTGAACCCATGAGGTGTAATCGTCCCCGCGGAGAATCCATTTCTTTTCCGTTAGCGATATAAGTAGGGCAATCCGACAAACAAAATCCGCAGTGGATGCACTCCTGTAGGAGGTGCTTTTCTTCTTCTCCGAATGTTTGATTTAGAGTATTTTTAATTTCAGTCATTTATTATTGGATGTCCGTCGAACCGTCCAGCTATTTGGGATTGTGATTTGATATTTCCTCTCCATTGATGCCTGCCTGTCGTAACGTCAGTGTAGACAGGGGAGAAGGCAGGATGAAGGTGAATGGTTTCGGATCCACCCCCTCTTTCATTTTCTCCCCCATCGAGGGGGAGAAGAGATTATTCCATGAAATTAATTGAATGAGTCCAAGTTGTAATTTCCTCTCCCTTGATGTGAGAGGATTTAGGTGAGGGTGTATTACAAAAGATTTAATCACAATCTTTACATACTTTCCAAATGAGGTTCAGGACACCATCAATATCATTCATGACATCTATATTCCAAAATCTTAAAATTGTAAATCCTTGATTTTCAAGCCATCTCTCTCTTTTTTTGTCATCATCCTGTTTTAGTGAGTGACTTTCTCCATCAAGTTCAACAACCACTTTTTTGGAAAAACAGACAAAATCTACAATATAATTTCCAATAGGTGCTTGCCGCCTGAATTTGAACCCTCCTAATTGATTAGCACGAAGGTAACCCCAGAGTTTATATTCTGTTTCTGTCGGCTTTTTTCTAAAACTCTTTGCTAAACCGGTTTTTTTCAATTTTTGCATAAACTCACCATTCACGACCATCCTCAGCTATTAAATTGGAAAAAGTTTTGTTGTTCAGAGTTAATTTCACTGGTGCAAATCTTAAACTCCTCTCCCTTAACGGGAGAGGGTAGGGTGAGGGTGTGAATGGTAGTTTACCCACCCCCTCTTTTATTTTCTCCCCCGTCAAGAGGGAGAAGAGCCTATACCAAAAGGCCAATTGAATTAGATTAATTGTAATTTTCACGTCACCAATCAAGGAGGAGAAATGTGCGTACCATTGATTATTTTCCTTTTTCAAAGTTATAAATTCCCCACAAACGTGCCGGGTGCGAAAATACGATGAGGATCCAATGCAGTTTTAATTTTGTGCATCCACTCAATAGTTGATGGAAGTATGGGCCAGCGGTCAAGTTTACTCCCCTCAGGAAGTTGAAGAAATTCCATATTCCCTTTCAGCTTTTTAACCGTTTCCACCAGTGTTCTCACAACGAGTTCTGATTTATCCTCCTCATAAGGAATTGTTAGAAATATCAGTCCCTCGGTTGGCAGGATTTTATATTCAGTTTTAATGTTTATATTTTTCATCTTATCATTAAAGTGTTTGTTTAAATAACTTCTCCTAAGATAAATATTAATAGTATAAACATTTTTTATTTGTGCTGTGTCATTTTGAGGTATTGCATACGATGATATTTTATGATTTGATGAAATGATTTCAGAATTCTTCTCAATTTGTTTCAGTGCTAATTCACCTTGCTGCTGCAGACTTTTCTGCTCATCCGCGATAGTTAGAGTCAGTGTCCACTGATCACCATTTGTATTAGAGAGTATTAAAGTTTCCAGATTCAGTGGAAGTTTTTTTAGTTGATTTGAAAATTCTAAAGCAGAATCAAAATTTTCAAAATTACAAAATAAAGAAAATCTTTTCTCCGGAACGGGGAAGAGTTTAAACGAAATTTTTGTCAGGATTCCCAGTGAGCCACGGGAGCCGATGTAGAGTTTATGCATATCATATCCGCTCACGTTCTTCACAACATTTCCCCCCGATTTCACCTGTATGCCTTCGCCATTGATTAAACCGGTTCCTATTACCCAGTCGCGGGCGGTGCCGTATCGAACTCGGCTGTTCCCACTACCATTGGCGCTGATGATACCTCCGATTGTAGATGAGTCTGTTGCATCAGGATGTATCGGGATCATTTGACGTTGTTTGAATAACAATTCCTGGACTTCATAATAGGACTTTCCTGCCGGAACCGTGGCAGTCAGATCATTAGGTGAATGGATGATTGAAGAATCTATTCGTGAGAGTGACACTGCAATATCCAGTTTCCTGCCATTCAGATACAGGTGACTTCCACTCCCCATGGGAAGTAACGTGATTTTGTCTTTGATAGCAAGTTTTACCAATTCCTCCATTTGCTGAAGTGAAGAGGGATAGACTGTCAATTTAGCGGGGAGGGAGGTGACAGAGGATTCAATTTCGTTTTTGGTGAAAATGGAAAGTAGAACTGATTCAAGTTCAGATGGTGATCTCAGAGCCATCCGCCGCTATCCAGTGTTTTCTTTATTTTTGTTTCACCGCACTTACTGCCCGAGGGGAAAATCTTTTTCGGGTTCAATAAACTATCCGGGTTGAATATAGAATGGACACACTTCATTTGGACCTCATCATCCTCATTAAACATGAATTGAAAGCAATTTTGTTTTTCTGTTCCTATACCGTGTTCTCCCGTTAATGCGCCGCCCAGGTCAATACATTTTTCTAAAATCTTTTCAGATACTTTCACTGCTTTTTCCGCCTCTTCCGGTAAGTCAGGATTGTAAAGAATCACTGGATGGATGTTACCGTCACCGGCATGGCAGACATGACCAACTTTCAACCCATAAGATTCTGCGATTTCAAAATTGGCTTTCATAATTTCCGGAAGTTTTGACCGGGGGACAACACCGTCATTCGTGTAAAAGGCAGGAGTCACTTTTCCTATTGCACCGATAGCCTCTTTCCGTCCGCGCCAGAGGAGATCCCGTTCCTCATCTGATTCTGCCTGCCGGAAGTTCACAACATTGTTTTTTCCGCAGATAGATTCAATTTTTTCTGACTCCGAATTCAGCGATGATTTAATACCGTCAATCTCGATGAGTAAAATGGCCCTCGCATGGGTTGGAAATCCTGCTTTAATATGCAGCTCAACAGCATTTATGACCAGATTGTCAATCAATTCCAGTGCTGCAGGCACAATCCCTGCGTCAATTATATCCGAGACTGCTTGACTGGCATCATCCACGGATTCGAAAACAGCCAAAAATGTTTTGACAGATTGAGGATTTCTTGTGAGTTTGACTATTATCTCAGTTACAATTCCCAGCGTACCTTCAGAACCCACAAAAAGCCCCGTAAGGTCATAACCGATGGGATATAATGCATGACTGCCGGTCTCTATAATATCACCATTAGGTAGGACAATGGTTAATCCGAGAACATGATTGGTGGTAACGCCGTATTTCAGCGTATGGGGACCTCCGGCATTTTCTGCTACATTTCCGCCGATTGTACATGCTTTCTGACTGGAAGGATCGGGAGCGAAATGATATCCGTGAGGAAATGTTTGTTCCGATAAATGAGCGTTTATCACTCCCGGCTGGACCACGGCAGTTTCATCTTCATAATGGATGTCCAGAATACGGTTCATCTTGGACATTTGAATGATGACACCGCCGCTGGAAGGGACAGCTCCGCCGCTTAGTCCGGTACCGGCTCCTCTTGCGAGATAGGGGATTTTATGACTGCTAAAAATTTTTACAATTTGTGCAATTTCTTCGGTAGTTTCCGGATAGACCACCACATCGGGCAGATGCCTGTTGAGGACGAGCCCGTCACACTCGTAAACAATGAGTTCGGTGTGATCTGATACAACCCTGCCAACTCCCAGCAGGTTGGTTAAATTAGATAGTAGTTGAATTGGGACGGAAGAAGATATATCTGCGTCCCGAGGCATGAATTATATGAGTTTCGCGCTATGTTGTAAAATTAACAGACTGCGACAGATTCAACGTAATTTTCGTAAATACCATTCAAAAAATTCCACAATGCTTTAGCGGCATCACCTGCTGATTGCAGAACTTCCTGCTGTGATTCTTTCGAGGTGCATTGGTTCTTTAAAATATCCTGCTCAACTTGTCGGTGAATAAGGTCTGCTTTTTCATGGACAGAGAAAAATGAGACAACCCTGTCGTCTTCAATGTTGTAGAATTTTTTTAGACCTTCACGCTTTGTTTTCGAAACTTCGGGAATCTGGGATTCATAGGCATATAGTGCCGCCAATCCTTTGAGGTAATTTTTATCCTGAGTGAGATTTTTCATGGTTTCTACTGATTCTTCCGTTTCTTTCAGGAGTTTCTGATTCTTGACTTCATCTCTGTTCAATCCCAATCCGTCAGCGAATCTCAGCCAAAGCTCAGGATGATTGTCATCCCCGTGTTCTTCTTCAATAAGATTTTCCAGAAGTATCTGCCGACATTCCATATCCTCGCATCTGGCGTGTACTCCGCTTACGTATGTCGGAAATGCTTTCACCTGGGCATAGTACTGCTTGGCGTATTCCGTAATGGTTTCCAGTGGAAGTTCTCCTCGGTTCCAAAGCTGGTAAAAGGGGTGATCAAGCATGGAAAATTTCCGTATTGTTTTTTCCATTTCTGTCAGAAATTTTTCTTGAGTCTAAGGGAGTTTTTGCATTTTTCCTCCTGAACGTAAAGTGTTAAATGAATGAAATTGAAATTGCACCATAATTTTGCTCCTCAGAGATTAAAACGATTGCATGAAATAAGGCAATGATTTTATCACCGAAATATGGGAAAGTTTAGGCGCCTCGGTTAATAATTGCTATGGCGAAATAATAAAACATAATCGCTGGTATTTAAGTTGATTTATCATAATTTTAGCGCTTGGAATTTTAATTTAATTAGGAGGAATCATGGCACATTTGAAAAAAGTCGCAGTTGCTGACAAATCTTGGGATTCAGCAAAAACGGATCTTTTGGCATTAGGGTTATTTGAAGATGGAGAACTTTCATCTTTTCAACAGGAAGTGGATGAAAAGTGCGGCGGCATTATCTCAGCCCGCTTAAAGGCGGAAGACTTCACAGGAAAAAGTGGAAACACGTTACTGCTGTATTCTGATGGACCGGCAAAAAGAATCCTTTTGACAGGCCTCGGCAAACGAAAAGAATTCACACTCGAAAAACTGAGGCAGGCAGCGGGGACTGCTGTTAAAACGGCTCAATCACACAAGTTTGATAAAATAACTTCTGAGGTTCCCGGTGGTGATGCGTTGAATGAATCTTCTATCAAAATTTCTCAGGCATATACCGAAGGACTCATTCTAGGTTCGTATAAATTTCTGGACTACAAATCAGATGCTGAATATGAAACAGTAATGAAGTCAGTATCATTGGTTCACGGTGCGAATCGGAAAGGGGTTGAAAAGGGCTGTTTTATTGCTGATTCTGTTTGTTTTGTTAGAGATCTTGAAGCTCACCCCAGTAATGTAACAACTCCCTCGAAGTTGGCGTTAGAAGCACAAAAAATTGCACGCAAGTATAGGATGAATTGCAATGTATTTGATCGGGAAAAATTCACTGAAATGGGGATGGGTTCATTCGCCTCAGTCGCCAAAGGAACCGATGAACCGCCAAAATTCATTTTGATGGAATACAACGGCGGTAAAAAAGGAGATGCCCCCTTCGCATTTGTCGGAAAGGGAATCACCTTTGATACGGGAGGAATTTCCCTTAAACCACCCAAAGGGATGGATGAAATGAAATTTGACATGTGCGGTGCGGCAGCAGTTCTCGGTATCATGCGTACAGTGGGTGAACTTGGGCTCAAGAAAAATATTATCGGTGCCATTGCAGCAACGGAAAACATGCCCGGAGGTCATGCCACCAAACCGGGAGATATTGTTAAGGCATATAACGGAAAAACAATTGAAATCCTGAACACCGATGCGGAAGGAAGATTGGTTCTGGCTGATGTGCTGGCTTATGTAAGTAAACATCACAGTCCGAAATATATGGTGAATTATGCTACTCTAACCGGCGCGGTCATTGTTGCCTTGGGTCATCTGTCCAGCGGTGTTATGGGAACCAATAGAAAACTGATAAATTCATTGGTAGAAGCCGGGGAGAATACCGGAGAACGGTGCTGGGAACTTCCGCTTTGGGATGACTACTGTGAAGATGTGAAGAGCAAGATTGCCGATGTGAAAAATTTAGGCGCTCCCATGCAGGCCGGGACTATTGCCGGCGGTGCATTTCTGAAAGAGTTCGCCGGTGACACACCATGGGCGCATGTTGACATTGCTGGTACTGCCTGGTGGGATAAGGATCGCCCTTACATACCGCCGGGTCCTTCGGGAGTGGGTGTACGGCTTGGCATTGAACTTTTGAGTTTATTGAGATAAGCAGTAATTTTGGTACCCAATTTGGCGGAGTAGCTCAGTTGGTTAGAGCAGCGGAATCATAATCCGCGTGTCGGGGGTTCAAATCCCTCCTCCGCTACGGTATTAAAAAGTCCCTTTCCGGGGCTTTATTTAAATCGAGTAGCTTCCGTCTTCTCCCTCCGCTGGAGGGATACGCCGGACAGGCAGTTGGTTAGAGCAGCGGAATCATAATCCGCATGTCGGTGGTTCCCTGCCCGACTATTTATTCATGCGAGCCTGCCCGCCAGTGTCGTTAAGGCGGGAAAGCTATCCTAAGCACTTTGTTTCGAGGAGCAAGCCAATCTATTCAATTTTAGTTTGTTTGAACTTGTCCTTCGTGCCGTAGGGTAGAAAACCCAAACATACCCTACATTCAAAATCCCATTATTATGGAGAAATGATTCATTTGTTGCCCTTCATATCATTTTGGAATTAGATTTCAGATCAATTGAACAAGTGAGGTAATTATATGAAAAATCAAATTATTCAAAAGTCGTTGTGGCTTGTAGGTCTTTTCCTCCTTTCCTGTGATTCACCCTTGTCGGATGTGGAAATTACGGATCCATCCTTAATCCAACCTGTAGCAGTCATTAGTAAAACAACCGATGAAAATGGGTCGGTTACAAAAGAGACTATTGTGACCATTTATGATAAAAATCTTAGCACAGTCGAATTAATAAATGGTTCTGTATTAATTAACAATGTTGAGTTGGATTTTGTTGATTATGCATTTTCAGGAATTTATGAATTGGATATTCCTGAATTTGGGCTGAATCAAGAATATAATCTTAAAATTATACTAAGTGATGGTGGTGCATATGTTGGGACTGTAACTTCCCAAAGCATTGATTTAACCGATGTTAATATACCAGAAACACATAATAAAAATGAAGATTTGACAATTAGTTGGGGTTCCTGTGATGTTAGTAGTCAATTATCAATTACTTATAATTGCAATGAAGATGGATCATCTAGTTTTGGGACGATTGTAGATAACATTTCTACAGAAGATAAAAATGAGGGGGAATATATTATCAGTTCATCCGATCTTCCAGGTAATGATTCATGCATAGAATCCACGATATTTTCGGTGGTTTCTGTCACGGAAGGTACTATTGATGACAGTTTTAGATCAGGTTCAATTGTAAAATCAAAAATTAGAGTTAGTGGGGAATGTTTCTGGGATTAATTCTTTTTCAAATGGGAGTACATCGTAAATTCCAATTTATATTTAGTATAGGTATATTGTTAGAGGGGAATTAACTTCCGCCCCTTGAATAAAAATTATGAAACTTAACAGAGAAAGAATAAATGGCTAAAGAACAACCGATATCTGTTGACGGCGTTATTAAAGAGGGAGCGAAAAACGCTATGTTTAAGGTTGATGTTGAAATTGGCGGAAAGACCCATGAAGTACTGGCTTATGTGGCGGGGAAAATGAGAAAACACTTTATTAAACTACTCCCGGGTGATACTGTTACTATTGAAATGTCGCCATACGACCTTACACGCGGCAGGATTGTTTATCGTCAGGATAACAAATAAATCCTGTCATTTATTTTACCTATTTCTCTCTTTTAATTTTCTGTTTATCTCACGAACCTTATCATTCCCCTTGAACCACTTAGGTACCTCATCGTAAAAGGGAATTCCATCATCAATGAGCGCTCTTGTTTCCGGATTTTTTGGGTAGGCATCACCTACACCGCCAACACAGATAACTATTATTTCTTCACTGTCCGAAGCTTTTAGAGCTCTTTTAACTTTTGGGGAAATTCTTAAAAAATCGCCTGTTTCCAACTGAACATTCTTTCCATTTATTTCCATTGTTCCTTTACCTGATATGACGATATAAATTTCTTCCTGTTCTTCATGCGCATGTAGACAGGTATGTCCCCGACCGGCGGAAAACCGTATGAGTCCAATGCCCACACTTTTTAAATCCAGTGGTTTTCGCAGGAAGGTGATCCATTCGGGTAATTCATTAAGATCATAATTCAACTTTGTGTACATGAAGCAGTCTCCTTTGACTAAGGTGAAAAAAAGAGCGAGAGATACGAATAGATCAAAGCTAAACTTGTCAAGACGGTAAAACTGGTTCCGATTCCGGATAGTTTATTTGATTCATTATAGTTATGTACCCGTTTATCTTCAAGTAATTGTTTAAGATTAAATGTTTCTTTTTCTAAGTTATCTGATCTAACACATTTTATGTATTCAATCCAGAATGTCGGTATTTCTTTCGCGGACAATGAAATCAGCCCTTTGGTCTGAATTTTGTCCAAAACGGGATGGTGGCATGGTACCGGTTCATTTATTGGTGTTTGAGCAGATAGGTTGGAGAGGACTAAAAAAAATATTGAGAGTGTTGATTTTAAAATCACCATCCCAGAACGATGCCAAAATTTGCAACAGGTTTATCGAGATCAATCTTTGATTTAAAATTGATTTCATTCCCTTCACTCTTCCAGTTATCACCAGAGAAAAAGGCATTCAAGTATCCAACCGATCCTTCCAGCGCGAGAAAAGAAAGGAGGTAATATCGGACTCCCCCCATGGCATAAAATGCTAAAAACCTGTTATACATTCCGGCTTCCGAATCGGTAGTGAACTGAAAGGGTGTGGTGGTTGCCGGGACTTTTGTAGGGCTCTGCGAAAAATCTGTTTTACCTATCATCGGTGCAAGACCGAAAAACGCTTCAAACTTATTCAAAAAAGTAAAAAACGATTGGGCATAAATTCCGGTGAATTTAATGACTAGTGAAAAATCCTGTGAAGATTTATTTTTTATAAGTGAATTGGAATGGCGGAAAAATCCGACTCTGAAGGAGGGGTATACTTTATACGAAAAATCGAAAGTGGTGGGAAGCCATGTTGCTCCAAGTTTGGATAATCCGGAATCAGAAATGGCAGTATTAAATTCAGTAAAATCTGGAAGTACAAAACCAACGCCAAAATTGACCGAATATTTGAACTGAGATTGAGCAGTTGATAATAGAAGAATGAATAAGACAGAGGAAATAAACAGGGATTTAAAATTTTGAAGTTTGGCTTTTGTCTTCACGTCTGCATCACTAAATTTTACCTGTGGGCAAAAGAAAATTTAAATCGGTCTGGGTGAAAAGACAATGAAGTTAAAATTATTTCTGTTTTTTGTTTTCATCTGTTCTGGTGTTCAATCTTATCAATTTCAACATAGAATCGTTTTTTATGAGGGCAATCAAACTGACCCCTGCAGGGTTGACTCCATCGGCGTTGATTCGGTACGGTACCATTCGGTACGGTACCAACCTAAAGGTGCTGATATATTGTTCACCATTCCCATGGACAGTGTGTTGTACATCCACAATGGAGATGGGAAAATATTTTACGTTTCCGAAAAATTAAACAGATTCATACTGTCAAATGTGAGGAGAAGCGGACAGGTAACCCTGACCAACGGCAAAGTAGTATCTTTCGACAATATGGAAGAAGAACTCCGAATGTACCGGAACAAACTCTATTTCACGCCGAAAAGGAGTGAGGAACGAATCCCGATTTCAATTTTCAACATTCACAAACTGGAAATGGATTTTTCTCCCACGGCTGAATTTTCGGTGAGAAGAGGATTTTATGCAGGATTGGGTGGCTCGGTTTTTTACTATTTGACCCGGTTTAAGAGTACCAAACAATTTTTGGATTTTAATTTGTTATACGACCGTGCTTTTGATCTATATCCCAAAGCAGTGACGGTACTCCCGCTGTCAACAATCGGGTGGTTGGTTTACGACTTCTTTTTTGGTGAGCGTGAATTGGTGATTAATCCGTTGAGTGTAAAGCAGAAAAGATTATAGTTTGCTTTAAATATCCTAATATGTTTCCTTCACCACTTGAATCGTTTATACTTAAAGAAGTAAATGAATCTTTCCTCATTCTATTGTAGATTTTTGGTTGTGGAATTAGAAAAATACAAGAGAGTATGTTTATTTACAAAAAACTTAATTTCCCATGTTGGGCTTTTATTGTTAAAACACAAAGGAGCAATTCAATGAAAAAATACATAATCATTTTTGCACTGTTAGGTACCGTATTTGCTGTTGATTTCAGCAACGATGTTTCTCCTATCATTTATAAAAACTGTACAGGATGCCATCGCGTTGGTGAAATTGCTTCATTTCTCCCTTTAATGAGTTATGAAAACATCTATGACAACAGAGATTGGATTGCTTATGCCATTTCCGGTGACGGTTCCCGTCATGACAATCCAATTATGCCACCGTGGCCCCCGGATAGAGAATACAGTTCTATGGTGGGTGAAAGGTATTTGACAGAGAATGAACTGCATACTATTTTGCAGTGGATTGAAGACGGCGCTCCTCAGGGAAATCCTGATGATGAATATCCCATGCCGGAATGGCCTGAAGGATCCATGATTGGTGTACCGGATGTGGTCTATGAAATGGAAGAACCCACTTTTATTGAAGGAAATAATGAAGATTATTACCGCTGTTATGTCATTGAAGCAGGTTTTTCTGAGGATAAGGATATTGCTGCCGTTGAATTTCGTCCTGATAATTCGGAAGCTGTGCACCACGCGCTTATTATTGCCGTTCCACATGGAATGGCAGATGCACTGGATGAAGCCGACCCAGGTTACGGTTATGAATGTTATGGCGGGTTCGGCTTGCCAGTTTTCCCGGAATTCATTGGGGGCTATGCTCCGGGGTTTATTCCTACGGCTTTCCCCGAAGGGTTGGGCCAGGAACTTCCTGCAAATTCAGATTTAATTCTCCAGATGCACTATGCACCACTGAATACAGATCAGACTGATCAATCCTCATTTAATGTATTCTTTAAAGATGAACCGGTGGAAAGGTATGTCCAGGAACACTTGATAATTGATTATACTCTTGTACTTCCCCCTGAGCAAATCTCCACTGTCACCAATACGTTTACGGTTTACGAAGATGTCAGTCTTGTTTCAATATTACCTCACTGTCACTTGATTGGTCAATCATGGGAAATTTATGGGGCTACTCAGTCAAATGAGATCATTCCCATCCTAAAAATTCCTCAATGGGATTTTGACTGGCAATCTTTTTATTCACCTCAATTTATGCAGCGTATTCCTGCAGGTACTGTTATTACAGCAACATGTGTATATGATAATACCTCCAATAATCCCAACAATCCCAACGACCCTCCTCAATGGATGGGATGGGGTGAGGGAACCAATGATGAAATGTTTTTTGTTCCCATAAGATATGTGCCTTACCAGGAAGGTGACGAGAATATATTTCTCGGTTCTGATGAGGAAGCCCCCGTATTGCTTTCTCAATTAGATGGGTGGAATCTTATCGGACTTCCCCGGGAAGTAGAGGATCCTATCTATTCAGCATTATTTCCAGAAGCACTAACGGGTACTTTCTTATGATAATTCAGGTGGATACAATTCTGAGGAATTTTTTGTTACGGGAAAAGGATATTGGCTCCGATTTCCTTCAACTGGCCAATCTTACATATTCGGTGATCACTTCGATGAATTAACTATTTCTCTTTCTGAAGGATGGAATATCATTTCAGGAACATCACAGATCAGCGAAATTTTAGACCCGAATGGAATTATTGTTCCGGGAACACTTTATGAATACGATAATGGGTATATACAGGCAACATCCCTTATGCCGGGGAAGGGATATTGGGTGAGAACAACCAGCAACGGGGAAATCACTGTCCAGACTATGGATGGATTTGCCAGTGTATCTACCCCGAATGATGAATTGATTGGAAATTCCAATAAAATTACATTTACCAACAGCAAAGGACATTCAACACAATTGAATTTTGGCATTATTGTACCGGAAGAAGAAATAATTTTCTATTCACTTCCACCCACGCCACCGGCTGGTGGATTTGATATCCGGTTTGATGATGACCTGAGGCTAGGTGATGTGGGCAGTGAAATTTTCATTCAAAATAGCCATTGGCCTTTGAAAGTTGAAATCCAAAATAACAATGGATTGGTTTTAAGGGACGAGGAAAATGGGAAAGAATACAGCTTTGGTGAGAATGGTTTTGTTACCATAACCGAACCCACCGATAGACTGACATTGGCGAAAGGTACTTTGGTTCCGAACACGTTTGCATTGCATCAGAACTATCCAAATCCGTTTAACCCGGTAACGACCATCAGTTATGATCTTCCTGAAGTTTCAAATGTAAAATTATCTGTTTTTGATATAAATGGCAGGTTTGTTGAGACATTGGTAATTGGTAGAGTGGCAGCTGGTAAACATTCTGTTGAGTGGGACAGTAAAAATTCTCCAAGTGGTATTTACATTTACCGGTTAACTTTTCACCAGAAACAAATAACCAAAAAGATGGTGTTACTAAAGTAAGTTCAGTTTAAATAATATTTTCCAATCAACACCCGTTACTAAGTACTGTAGCGGGTGTTTTTTATTACTTGGATTCAAGTTATCAATTTCGATTTGACTAATACCATCTGTTTGATTATTGCCTTAATCTCTCTGAAGCAGTAAACTTGACCTTATGAAGGTCACTGTTTCACTTATATTATCATTGATCCTACTATTCGCCAACTCTCCTGATTTCATCAAATACTACAATTCTGAATCTGATTTTTTAAGCGGGATTGAAATTACGGATACATTGTTTCACCATGGTAATTATCTTAAAGTGCATACAGACGAAAGGGGGGAAATAACGAAAAAATATTACCATAATAAAAATAGCGAACTTGAAAAATATGAACTTTTTTATTACGACTCGACAACACAACAACTTCATAGAATAGATTATTTTGACGCCAATAATATGCTTGTAAAACAGTTCCGATTCGGTAAATATGAAAAATATTCCACCGAGTTCATTCACGATATTTACGGGCTTGATCATATCAGAGATTTCGGTGACAGAATGACTGAAATTGTTTTCAGGGAAGATGGTCAACCAGAACAGTACATATTTCGTGATGCCGATAAAATGATATATGGAAAAATCAGTTTTCTCTATGATGAAACTGGGATAAAAAGGCAGAAAGATTGGATAACATTACCCAAAGAAATAGTAAAATGGAGATTTCAGTACAACTACAATCAAGTAACAGAATTGACTGAACTGTTTGAATACGATTCTTTGCTGTTTCAGGTTAATCATATTTTTTTAACCGATGACGGTAGATCACCATTAATAACAGTAGATCATCCAACTGATTCATTGCACATCAACGGGACATCCTTAATCTATTCACTTTATGAAGATTTGGTTTATTGTGAAATGATCTGGGAAAGAATTGGCGGGAATTTAGATCCACATTCTCCCCATGTTTCAGTTTTGACTGAAAAGGAACGGAAAGCGGGAAAACATCACGGAATTCAGTTAACTGATTCACCCATTTTGACCAGTGGTTCGGTATATGATGTTACATTTAAGGGGGTAGGAAAGAGTGGGTATCCTGCGATTGATATTGGTATAAAAAATGTGGTATTTGATGATTCGCCGCCACATTATCGAATTATTTCAAACAAACATATTAATTCGCCTGAATTTAAATTACACTCCAATGAGTCCTTGGCATCAGCAAGCATTAAGTTTGAGACACTTGATACCGATATCGATACCATTACAAACAGAACATTAACTTTGGCTGCTGATGATAATTCTTCCATTAGTTTCACAGTTAATTTAGCAGATAAAATTAAGTTGGTTGATGGTGTTAAATATTCCATTGAATTTATTGGCTGGGACCATGCAGGGAATATGGGTGAAAGAATTATATTGGATGAAATCCACTATGATATCAGTCCACCATCAGTAAATATTGCTATTCCGGAAGAAAATGGATTTATTACAAACAGCCGGCTGAAATTCACTCTTTCTGAACCTGTTTCAGAAGGTTGGTTCAGGTGGAGTCAAACAGACTCTGTTGACATTTTAATCCTTGGGGAAGGTAAACTTCCTGAAAACACACTTAATTCTGGTACACATGAATTCTTATCTATTCCAGATTCATTATTTTTAGCAGACAGCGGTATCTTCGATGTAGAGGTGCGGGTGAAGGATTATTCAGGCAATGAATCTGTAACTGCCGCTGCTGGAAATTTAAAAATAGATAAAACACTACCCGTAATTAAAGTATATGAACCGGTTGCAGGAGATTACACAAATGAATTCAAATTCAGATATGAATTGAGTGAAGATTTTTCAATGGCTGTTATGGAGATAATCAGCATTGATTCGTCACAAAATTATTCAGAAAGACTGGGAAAAGATTTTTTAAAAAAGGCGAATTATGAGTTAGAAGTCTTTGCATTATTTTCTAAACTAACGGAAAATTTAGAATACAATGTGCAATTAATCGGGGCGGATTTAGCAGGGAATTTGTCGAATACTGTTTTAATTGAAAAAATTCAATTTGATACACAACAACCCATCGCAAATTTATTATCCCTCGATGATGGAATGACCATTGTAAATCCAGATTTATCTTACAGTTTAAGTGAAACACTCAACGAAGGAACGATTATTTGGCTATGGTCCGGAGGGGTAGAAGATCAACAATCTCCCCATGAAATCAATTTAACTGGAGAATTACTGCTTGAAGGGATCCATCCCGCACTGCCGATGGAACTCCTGCCGAAACTTCAGGATGGAACTCAATATACGGTTACATTTTTCGGTTCGGATTTCGCGGGGAATGCAGCCAAAAGTGTTACCAGAAATAATATCGTTTTTGATGTTTCTTCCCCCACTCTAACATTATCCTATCCCAAACCCAACAGTCTAATATCATCTCTTGAATTAACGTATACAAATAATGAGGATTTGAAAACCGGGAGTATCATTTGGGAATCGATAGAAGGTGAACCCGATCCGTCTTCGCCCCATACTGCCGTCTTGATTGGTAATGAACTATTGGAGGGAATTCACCAATCGTTAGTGTTAGCAGATTCTCCATCACTGATTGATGGAGCGGTGTATCAGGTAAAATTTAAAGGAGAAGATTTTGCAGGTAATTCATCCGAATCTGTAGAAGTTAACCATGTGTCTTTTGATAGGGGAAAACCTGAATTTGTTTTTCTTTTTCCACAAAATAATAACTTTATCAACCACTCTGAAATAAAATATCAATTGAGCGAAACGGTTGAATCGCTGGAGATTGTATGGGAAGAAATTTCCGGAAATCAGGATCCGTTGTCCCCCCGTGTTTTTAAGTTTCCGGAAACCCTTAAGAAATTTGACAAAGTTAATGTGGGAAAGGGACGGTATACAGACCAGCAAGTAACTATTATTGATATGACTGAAAATTCCTGTCTTTGCAAATTACCTGGGGGAATGAGGGTTTGGATCGATAAAGTAGATATTTCTTTAAGCCATCAATCGTTGAAAAAAGGTGAGCATTCATTGGAAATTGACGCAGAATTGAAGGACAATACGGCATACAGGATTTATGCAAAAGCAGTTGATAAAGCAGGGAATGAATCAGATATCATAAGTGTAGAAAATATCCAATTTGACCTAACCAAACCTGGAATTGATTTTTATTCTTTAAAGTCAAATTCCGTGATTTCAAGTAATAAAATAAGTTACAGACTATCTGAAAATCTTGAAGAGGGATATCTTACCTGGACATGGGTTGATGGAACTCCCGATGAGTTGGGTATAAGAGTTCAATTATTAACAGAACAGGAATTAACCAAAGGAGACCATTCATTTGTGATTCTCCAGGATTCAGTTGACCTCGTAAACGGCAGTGTCTATAACCTCTATTTTGAAGGATGGGATAAAGCAGGGAATTTGACTGATTTTATAGAAATTGAAGAAATAGTATTCGATGTATCCTCACCGGAAATCGTTGTTGAATATCCAATTTCAAAATCCATTGTAAATTCAGGTTTGGTAACCTATTCACTCAGCGAAAATTTTTCTTCAATGGAAATATTCTGGACTAAAACTGGTAGTAAAGTTGATCCTTTTTCACCACACAGAGTTGAATTAACTACCCGTGAATTATCAGAGGGAATTCATCAAGTACAACTTTCTGAGAGTTTTCCTCTGCAAGATAGTTCCTACTACACGCTCACGTTTACTGGTCTTGATTTAGGAGGGAATCCATCTGACACGGTAAGATTAGACAGCATCTATTATGATGTAACTCCACCTGCCGTAAATTTTATATATCCGGTTGAGGATTCTGTAATTGAGGATAAAATGTTGTCATTTTCCAATAATGAAAATCTGTCTGAATTATTTTTCAAATTTGAACGAATATCCGGATTGGAGGATAATTTATCACCACATCAATTTGAAATAGAAAAGGAGTACTTTGATTCGGGGACTCACGAGCAAGTAATGAAGGATGAATTGAAACGGTTGCGGGTGGGTACATCATACCAAATTTCAGGTCAAGGAAAAGACAGAGCAGGAAATATAACCAAAATTGAAAATGTGGATAATGTTGAAATTATTCGCAGTTTATTGGGGAACTGGATATATAAAGGAGTTTTACTGCAGGCAGTATGGAATTTCGGGGAAAATAATAATTTTTCACAGGGTGTATTAATGGGAAGCAGAATCAGTCAAAAAGAATCTGGAATATACACGGTAGATTTCACCAAAAAACCTTTCGAATTGGAGATTCACCTTGACTCCGGGGAAGACCAATATGCATGGTTTGAATTTACTGGTTCAGAATCCCTACGGGTTGTTGTATCGAAAAACCCTCTTGCATCATGGACAGATGGTGATATTATGGATTTTGAATATTCCACAGAAAATATTCCTTAGAAGTATGAAAATGACATCTGTTATTCAAAAATAATTATCTTAAATTCGCACCCGGTTTATCAAATAACATTTTAGAGGAATAGAAAATGGCTAAAGGAAAATCATTTGCAGAAAAAGCTGCAAAAGGCAAAAAAGACAAGCCCCAAAGTACAATGGTGAAGTATATAAACTCTGTTAAATCAGAGAAGACAGGACATTACCGTTTTCAGGAAACAATGCTGAAGGTTCCGGCAGGGATGAGCTTGGATGCTTATTTAAAGCAGTTGGAGGAAGAACCACTGGTCGTTCCGGAAGAGGAAGTCATCGAAGAAGTTGTTGAGGAAGAAACAGCCAGTGAATCTGAAGAAGCAGATTTGTTAGAAGAAAAAGGGGAAACTATTGAAACTTCTGAAACTGAACAACCACCTGAAGATACTACTGAAGAATCAACTGTAGCTGAATTACCGGCAGAGGAGGAAAGCCAGTCTGAGGAATCAATTGAGCAGTCATCGGAAGGTGAATCGATGGAAGAAGAACAACCTAAAGAAATAACTTCTGAAGTTGAAGAAGAAATGGAAGATACTACCGTAAGCTCTGAAGAAAAGGACAGTGAAGAAGTAAATACGGAAGAAGTATCAGCAGAAGATGCTCAGACTGAAGAAACGACTTCCAATGATGAAGTTGAACAGGAACAGCCATCGGGTGAAAGTGCTGAAGAAAAGGACAGTGAGGAAGTCAATACAGAAGCAGTATCAAAAGAAGAGGATCAATCTGAGGAAACGACCACCGATACAGTTCAAGAATCCGACGATAACTCTGACACCTCCGAGGAGAATGAGAACGAGAAAGCAGAATCAGAAGAATCTTCGGAAGGGACAGAAGATAGTCCAAAAGAAGATGCCTGAACCAAACTCAAATTTTATTCCAATTAACCGATTTAAATTGGAGAGGTGTCCGAGTGGCTGAAGGAGCACGCTTGGAAAGCGTGTAAACGGTTTCCCGTTTCGCGGGTTCAAATCCCGCCCTCTCCGCACTTTTATCTGCAAATAAAAATTAGTAAAATCAAAGACTCAATATCTTGATTCCAACAAGTTATCCGTTTTTTTTAATTACTTCAGAAGTTCACTGGACAAATAAATAGTTTTTAGTAAATTCATATCAATTAAATTAACATTGTTAGATATGAACAAACGCACACCTGAAATATTTTTTATAAAATCAGCATTCAACCGCGATCAAAATTCGGAGTAAAAATGAAAAAAACTTTTAAACTTTTTCTACTATTAACTCTTATATCTTTCACCGCAGTATCTGCTGCTGAAGAAATAGCCAGAGTCACAAAAACCCGAGGGTTAGTACAAATAAAACGACTGACAGAACCAACATTTCAGGATGTTTCGGTGGGTGGGTCTATTTTTTCCGGTGATGCAATAAAAGTGGGAAATCCCGGTTTTTGCATGGTGATTTACCTTGATGACAAAAGTGTATTAAAGATTCGTGAATCAACGCAGTTTCAATTTATTGATACTGAAAACACACGGACACTTGATATTGAATTCGGTAAAATATTGTCTGATGTTAAAAAGGATAAAAAGAAAGATTTCAGAGTGGAAACGCCAGTATCTGTTGGTAGTGTTAAAGGAACTCAATTCTGGACAGTTTCAAATAAATCCGGTTTCGATAAATTCTATGGGTTAGAGGGACAATTGGAGGTTTTTAATTCCGTTAGCGGTCAATCGGTAATGCTTGGGCCTGGGCAGATGACGTTGTCTACTGCAACAGGACAAATAATGACTTCACCTGCGAGTCCTGAGGAAATTCCCGATGATCCTGAGGCAGAAGATGAGGTAGAAGAACCCGAAGAGGAAGAAGTTGAAGAAGAAGAACCGGAAGAAGATCCACAGGAACCAGAGGAGCCGGAAGAACCCGAAGAGCCACAGGAACTCGAAGAACCCGAGGAGCCCGAAGAACCGGAAGAACTTGAAGAAATGCCGGAGGAAGAACCAATTCCTGAACCGGAACCTGAAGCTGATGGACCATTTAACTTTGGACTCGGTTTGGGATCAGTTACCATAGACGGAGTTCTTTACAACCAACTAGCACTTCGCCCTGAAATGAAATTCGGGAAACTGGGTATTGGTTTGGACTTGGTGGTCTATATTGACAGCGAAGGCAACATCCGCAAAGAAGAGTGGGATGACGTAACAGACATTGTAGACAAATTCCTTTATATCCGATGGGCTGAAAAAAAGGATCCATACTGGTTTAAACTTGGTGCGCTGGATGGTGTTACCCTCGGCTACGGCGGATTGCTGAATAGGTATTCCAATATGATGGAATTTCCATCTATTAGAAAAGTCGGTTTTAATGCTGGTGTAAACATTGCAAGAATCGGTGCTGAATTATTTGCAGCGAATGTAAAGGAATTAGCCAATGAAAATCCCGGAACTCTTATTGGCTTGAGAGGATCATATA
>CEQE01085911.1_pt1 | contig 21609 bp, 16 predicted proteins | sample 356201 | NCBI WGS metagenome assembly CEQE01 (sample SAMEA2619970, study PRJEB7988) | marine metagenome | biome: marine biome (ENVO:00000447); feature: mesopelagic zone (ENVO:00000213) & marine oxygen minimum zone (ENVO:01000065); material: "saline water (ENVO:00002010), including plankton...
AATCTTCCTATCGCTTCCTGTACTTTTTTTTCTGCCTTAGTATCGAGAGAGGAAGTGGCTTCATCCATAATTAATATGGGCGGATTTTTAAGAATCGCTCTTGCGATGGAAATGCGCTGCTTCTGTCCGCCGGAAAGTTTTACACCCCTTTCGCCAACTATGGTATCAAATCCCTGGGGCTGCTCTAAAATAAATTCCAGCGCATTTGCCATTTCTGCTGCTTGTCGTATCTTAACAATGTCTGCAGTTTCATCACCATAAGCAATATTATTTGCAATTGTATCATTAAATAAAATGATTTCCTGTGGTACAATTCCCATTTGATGCCTAAGTGCTTGAAGCTTAATTTTTCGTATATCAATACCGTCAATTGTAATTTGACCATTTCTCACATCATAGAACCTTGGAATAAGATCAGCAAGAGTAGATTTGCCTGCACCGCTTTCCCCAACCACGGCAACAACTTCACCCTTATTAATTGAAAAACTTATATTCTCAATTACATTTTGATTTTCAATTGAATTGTAGGAAAAGGATACATTTCTAAATTCCAGCTTATCACTGAAATCATCTATAATCAAATGCTCCACAGAATCTGTAATGGTTCTTGGTGTATCCAACAGAGAAAAAATTCTCTGTCCCGAAGCAATCGCAGTCTGAATATTCTGATTAACTGTATTCATACTTTTTATGGGAGTAAGCACAGAAAATAGTATTAAAACGAATCTAATGAAATCTTCCGGATCCATTGATTGGTAAAGTATTACTTCCCTTCCACCAAGCCATAAAAGAATTACACCAATGACAACGCCCATTATTTCAGTGATGGGAGTCGAGGCGTATCGAAGGTTATACTGATTTCTAAGTAAACGGTAGTGTTTTTCAGTCTCCGATTTAAACTTTTTTCTTTCATGTCTTTCCATGACGAAAGATTTAACAATTCGAATTGAACTCAATTTTTCTTGGAGAATAGACACAATACCTGAAACCTGTTTAGACGACCGGTATGCCTTTCTTCTAATGCTCTTCCCGACGGTTACTATAAAAATTCCGGCAAGAGGAAGAATAACAAGGGAAAAAAGAGTTAGTTTCCAGTTAATAATAAATAAAAGTGCTGAGAACGCAAGAATGTTAATCGGTTCCACAAGCAGTTTGTGGAAACTCACCGAAATAGAACCCCTCACAACCATAACATCATTCAGAACAATTGATGTCAATTCACCTGCTTTCTTTCTGTCAAAAAATGACATGGATAAGGAGGTAATGTGGTCAAATAACTTATTTCGTAAATCTCTGATAACCCTGAACTGAACAATCCCAACAAGAAGATTCTTCAGGTACAAGAAAATATTTTTTAGAAAAAATATGACCAGAATTGAAATACACAAGGCCCAGAGAGTATCAACCGGTGTACCCTTCAAAATTACACGATTTGTCCACAATTTGATGAATTCATTTGGACTCAGGTTATTTTTGATTTCCAATGCTGTCTGGTTTGAAACAAGGGAATTAAAATCTGTCAGAATATTATTAATAAGTGATGCCGTCACCCATATTGAAAGTGTATTAAATAATACATAAAGAAGAGATGCAGTGAGTGAAATTGCGATCAGATACCAATACGGTTTTGCCAAAGATAAAATGCGTTTATACATGCGTCACCTTCTCACCTTTATAAATCATTTTTTTATGAGGAATCCCTGCTTCATAAAAAATGTCTCCCACACATTCAAAGTCAAGTTTTTCATAAAATTGAATTACCGATTCCTGGGCATGAAGATATATATTCTCCCGTTTTCTCAATTGTTCGAGTGAAAATTCCACTAATTTCTTCCCGGCATTTAATCCTCTGAAGGAAGATAACACAGCAAATCGTTCAAGTTTAATACCTTTTTCGGTTTCTCTCCATCTTGCTGTTCCCACCGGTTTCCCTTTTACCCTGGCAATGATATGGGTTGCTGAATCGTCAAATCCATCCATTTCAATGGAAGGATCAACAGATTGTTCTTCAATAAACACTTTTTTTCGAATAGCAAATGCTTCCTTTTGTTCCATTGTGGAATCTACATATTTCACAACAATATCGGTTAATTGATTTTTCATTTCAGGGATTTTGAAATAGTCTTCAAAATTATATGCGCAAACCTATTTGATCTTCAGAACTATTTTCAAGAATCTAATGATTGAAATAGAGGTAGGTTACAACTGCCATTATTACCAGAATAATTCCCATGATCTGCTTTTCATTATGTTCCAAAAAATGGAATTTCATTGCTTCCAACCCTTTCCTGCCCAATTCTACCATTAACATAATCCCTGCAACAGTAATAACAAAATAAGTTACCGCAACAATAAAAATACCTATCCATCCAACAACTGAAGCATTAAAAAAATAGGACTCAATCTCAATACATGGGGAAAAAAACATTGCTAATGCCAGCGAGAACACCGCTGCCTTTTCAGATTTCCCTGAAACTTTATCAAGATGCAAATGCCGGTGTTCATGATTCCTTCGGGTATCCCGTATTCCTCCAATAAGATAATATAATCCAAATGCAAAAAACAAAGCAGGGGCTGCAATCTCCATGGCATGTAAACTGACATCGGTTAACCGTATTCCCAGAAGACCCACCAAAATACCAATCAATATGGAACTGGAAGTATGTGCGATCCCTGCTAAAAAGGCAACTCTTCTCATTTTCGACTTATTCCATTTCTGACCTTTTCCCATCACTAGAATTGGCACCCAGTGATTAGGGATAATCGCATGAATGATGCTAAGTACAATACTTCCAATAATTATGTTGACTACCATCTGTATTTAAATATTACAATTTTGCTAACTTCATGTTAAGAAATTACTATCCCACCTTGTTCCAAGGATTTTTTTATGGATTGAATTAAGTATAACATCATAAATTGACGAAGATAATCAGAAATAAAATTTATTTCCTATCAGATTATTAAGAGATATTTTAAAATGTAAATCGTTTTTAAATTATAACGGATTACAACAAGAATGAAATTTAAAACAATAATTATCACAATCTTCATCTTTTCATGGATGGGATGCTCTTTTAACTCGCCCACCAAAAGTCCAATCCAAAAAATAACTTCTTCCAGTAAATCTAAATATGATGTCCGAATATTACGAGATACTTGGGGAGTGCCTCATATTTTCGGAAAAACGGATGAAGATGTTGCTTTTGGATTTGCATATGCTCACTCCGAAGACGATTTCAAAACGATTCAGGAAGTCCTACTTACTATCAGAGGAAAATCTGCTTCTGTTTTTGGTAAAAATCATGCAAAAATAGATTATATCATTCATCTGATGAGAGTTCGTGAATTTGCTGAAGAAAAATATGATAGTGAACTTTCAGAAAAAATGAAACAGGTGATAGCAGCTTATTGTGAAGGTCTTAATCATTATGCAAACCAGCATCCTGATGAAATACTTGCTGATATTTTCCCTTCCACACCTATAGACATCGTTGCTGGATTTGAATTCAAAGCACCTTTTTTTTACGGTTTGGATGGTGTTTTAAAAGATATCTATTTATCTGAACAAAATCATGAAATATCCGAAAAAAATGACGGAATAGATGCACTCATTCAAAATTTAGTCCCTAAGGGCTCAAATTCATTTGCTGTCTCTCCGAATCGTACACCAGATAAGAAAACCCGTTTGGCAATCAATACACACCAACCTTGGAAAGGACAATCAGCATGGTATGAAGTACACCTAAATAGTGAGGAAGGGTGGAATATGGTGGGGGGTACTTTCCCGGGTTCGCCTGTTGTATTTATCGGACACAATGAAAATCTTGGATGGACACATACAGTTAACATGCCTGATTTGGTCGATATTTATGTACTTGAAATTAATCCGGAAAATCCAGATCAATATCTGTTTGATGGAAAATGGCTTGAATTGGAATCGAAGAAAGTGCCAATCAAAGTGAAGTTAATTGGGCCGTTCTCATGGACATTTAAGCGTGAAGTTTTATGGTCTGTTCACGGGCCTGTAATAAGACAATCCCATGGAACCTATGCAATACGTTATGCAGGTCTTGGCGAAATTCGTCAGATTGAACAATGGTATCGTATGAATAAATCTTCCACATTCGGTGAATGGAAGACCGCCATGAAAATGAACGCTTTACCATCACTAAACACGATGTACGCTGATAAGAAGGGAAACATTTTTTACGTTTATAATGCAAAATTCCCCATTAGAAATGACCAATATGATTGGTCTCAATATTTACCCGGAAATACATCGGAAACACTTTGGAAAGACTATCTTCCATTCGATGAACTTCCACAGGTATCGAATCCGTCAGCAGGGTTCCTTCAGAACTGTAACAATACACCATTCCAAACAACAGTTGGTCAGGATAATCCTAATCCAACAGAATTTTCAACCACCCTCGGGATTGAAACCCACATGACAAACCGCTCAATGAGGGCAATCGAACTTTTTGGCAATGATACATCTATTACAAAAGAAGAATTCTACTCATACAAATTCGATACAAAATATTCTGAAAATTCTGTTATCATGAAAAGTGTACACTCGGTTCTCAAGCAACCTCCCCCTGAAGAGGGTATTTTGAAAGAAGCATTCGACGTATTAAAAAACTGGGATGGTGATACGGGTCCTGAAAGCAAAGGCACTGCACTGGTCGTATTATCCATGCGTCCATCTGATGCCAATAAATCATCCATCGACCCGTCAATTCTTTTGGATCGCATCTACGATTCTGCTGTTCTTCTCAAAAAGATTTATGGTCGATTAGATGTTCCATGGAAAATCGTGAACCGGTTGGTAAGAGGAACCATTGACCTGGGATTGGGTGGTGCACCAGATATTCTACGGGCCGTTTATGGAAGATGGAGCGATAAGAACCGAATCGAAGGCACTGCCGGAGATTGTTATATAATGATGGTAGAATGGAATAGAAATGGGAATGTCAATTCCCAAAGCATCCACCAATTCGGAAGTGCAACCTCAAAAGTGGATTCCCCTCATTTTGCGGATCAGGCAAAATTATTTGCAAATCAAAAGTTTAAACCTGTATGGTTTGAAAAATCAGAAATTTTAAATAACTTGGAGAGTGAATATAGTCCTTAAACTTAAAAATTATTTTGAGTAAATTAACTATTGACTCTAAAAATAAAATCACATAATATAAAAACACGTACAACTCTAATAAAATTAACTGGAGGACTGGATAATGAAAGATTTATCAAAACTTTTTAGTATTATTTTAGTTTTAACAATTTCTGTTTTTCCCCTGGCAGCTCAGGACGATGCAGACGGTGAAGCAACGGAAGAAGTCGTTGAAGATGAAATGTTTGAAGAAGAAATGGAAGACGTCGGGAGTCCATTGGCCGGGTTTACAGCTGGTTTGAATGTTGCCTATCCTGTCGTTACAGGAGAATATTATACTGAAGATGGTGACCTTGGACCTGTTGTAGGTTTTGTTGTAGGCACTCCTTATGGTTTGCCATTAGGTCCCTTTAACCTGGGTGTAGGTGCTGGACTTGATATTGCTATGTTCGGAAATAATAAAAATGAGGTCGGCTTTTTTGGAACTGTAAATGCTGTTGTTTATGAAACGCCACAAGGTCCTATTTCAGTATATGGCGGTATAGGTTTACTCGGTGGTGTTGGAATTATCGGCGGAGCTTCATTTGATTACTCAGTTTCAAATATTCCTCTTGTAATTAAACCTTATTTAAGAGCTAATATATCCAGTAGCGGCACTGAAGGTGGCGATCCTACGGGCTGGATTCAATTAGGCGCAATGTTCAGCTACGATATTTCTACTCTATTCTAACAGAAATACTATAGACGATGTAAAAAAGGGCAACAGATGTTGCCTTTTTTTTTAATATGAAACTGACCGTCATTATCCCCATCTATAACGAAAAAGATACCTGTCAATCCCTTATAAAAAAGGTGCAGCTTGTCCCTATTGAAAAACAGGTTATTGTTGTTGATGATAGATCAACCGATGGTTCAAGAGAAATACTGGAAAAAATTGATGGAATTGAACTATTGAAACATAGTGGAAATCTTGGCAAAGGAACTGCAATACAAACCGCAGTCCCACATATACAAGGCGATTATGTAATTCTTCAGGATGGAGATTTGGAATACGCTCCTGAAGATTATCAATCATTACTAAAACCAATTTTAAATAAAGAAGTCGATGTTGTATTTGGAAGCAGGTGGTTAAATAAAAAAAATAAGTGGTCCTTCCATTTCATCGGCAACAGGTTATTAACAATAATCTCAAATTTCATTAATTTTTGTTGGATAAACGATCTTGCATCGTGCTATAAGGTATTCCCAACTTCCATTTTCAAATCCTTGAACCTCAAATCAAAGGGCTTCGGTCTGGAAACTGAAATTGTAACAAAGTGTATTAGAAAGAATTATAGAATTTTAGAAATTCCTATTTCATACAATAGAAGGACTATAAATGAGGGGAAAAAAATTAGATTGAAAGATGGTATGGTTGCATTGTGGAGCATCTTTAGATTTCGATTTTTTGATTAATATAAAGATATAATTCTTTCTCTTGTCTTTTGAAACAACAAATTGTAATCTCGCCAACGTCCTTTTTTTAATTCAATAATAGGTCTAATTAAATGGGAACCAAAAAACAAGAGAAAAGATTAAAAGAAAAATTTTACAAGGACCTATCTTTCGTCAACAGTCCCGATGCCAGAACAGTAAGGATTCTTTCAGAATATTACGGTCCTTACCGCCGCTTCAGGCAGATGAAGATAAAAGATACTATAGTCTTTTTTGGATCAGCGAGAATTCCTTCCCCCGAGAATAAAAATAATCCAAAGAATCAAGGTACCGCACAATTGGTCGACTATTACGAGAATGCCCGAAAATTATCTTATAAATTGACAAAATGGTCCAAGGGACTAAAAAATTCCAGCCACCGTTTCATTATCACTTCCGGAGGCGGTGGAGGGATTATGGAAGCTGCAAGCCGCGGTGCAAAAGAAGCTGATGGTTATTCCATAGGACTAAACATTTCTCTTCCCTTTGAATCAGCAGGTAATCCATACACCACGGAAAAACTGGATTTCGAGTTTCACTACTTCTTCATGCGCAAGTACTGGTTTTTATATCTTGCAAAAGCGTTGGTTGTATTCCCCGGGGGATTTGGAACCCTTGATGAATTGATGGAACTTCTCACTTTAATTCAAACAGGTAAAATCAAGAAAAAACTTCCAGTCGTAGTATATGACAGCAAATTCTGGAAAAATGTAATTAATTTCGATTATATGGTGAAAATGGGTACTATCTCTAAAGAGGATTTGGACCTTTTTCATTTTTCAGATTCAGTCAACGATGCTTATAAATTTCTTACGAAAGAATTAACAAAAACCCATTTAGCTGGAAAGAATTTTTAGATTCGGCTATACTTGAAAAAAGAATGATTAAAATAGTTCGATCATTTCATATCTCCCTTAAAACCTTTTTTTATTTAATACTAGTATATCCTCTTTTCAGCCAAGTAACTCCCACAGTCGGGTTACACAAAAATACTCCCCGTATTTTCTGTTTTAAAGGAGCAAATATTGTTACAAAACCCGGACATTTGATTGAAAATGGAGAATTGGTCATTCGGGACGGGATAATCGAATCCGTCGGTAAAGTGTCAAAAATTCCTGATGATGCTTTTGAAATTGACCTATCAGGAAAAACAATTTACCCCGGATTTATTGAGTCATTTTATTCTTCCAAAAAAACGAAGAAAAAGGATAAAGACAAAAAGAACTCTAAACAGGTTAAAAGTTCGGCTATTGACCACTGGAATTCTAAAGTCAAACCTGATTACAATCTGTTAGGGGAATTCAAACCAAAATCCAAGGAAATTGAAACTCTAAGGAAACTGGGGTTTACCACAGCCCAACTCACACCAAATACCGGAATATTCAGGGGAACCGCATCAGTAATACATCTTGGGAACTGGCACGCTGATATGATCATTGGTGAATACAGTCCGGCACAGATTATTGCGTTTGAGTATGGCGGCTGGGGAGATAAAAATTATCCCAATTCTCTTTTGGGTTGTGTTGCACTTATCCGGCAGACACTTTTGGATGTTGACTGGTATAAAAATGCCTGGGATACTTACAACCGATTTCCCAATGACAATGAACAACCGGAAATTACCAATTCCCTCAAAATATTAAATGAGCACCTCACATCAGAAAACCCAGTTTGTTTTATAACCAACGAAGAACTTTCAGCACTCAGAGCTGAAAAAATTGCAAAAGAATTCGATATCAATCTTTGGCTGCGAGGGAGTGGATACGAATACAGACGCCTAAATGAAATTTCAGAGATAAGCCCATTTATCATTCTTCCATTAGATTTTCCTGAAAAACCTGATGTGAGTACCTGGGAATCCACCCTCCAGGTTAATAACGAAGATTTACGGCATTGGGACCAGGCACCTGATAATCCTCAACGTTTAGTTGATTCAGGAATTCGTTTTTCTCTTACTACAGATGGAATGGATAACCGGCTTGACTTCCGAAACAATCTCTTACAATCAGTTGAAAGGGGATTTTCAAAAGAAAAAGCACTCGAAGCACTAACTACAATCCCTGCAAAAGCATTAAAACTTGAAAATGTTTTAGGCACCATTGAAGTAGGAAAAATAGCCAACTTTTTTGTAACGGATGGTGACTATTTCGACAAGGACACAAAAGTTGAAGAAGTTTGGATTAAGGGAGAAAAATATCCGGTAATTAGTGTGCCGAATGTTAATATTCGAGGTACGTGGTCAATGCTTTGGGAAACGAGAAAAACTTCAAGAGTTGATACATTGAAATTTTCTGGATCATTAACTAACCCCAAAGGAGAATTTATTTATGGCGGTCAACCGATTCCTTTACAATCAGTTAATTACGAAAAATCATTGATTTCATTTCAACTGGAGGGCGATTCTCTTCAAATTCCCGGGATAGTTCGATTTTCTGGAATGGTATTGGAAGATTTTTGTGAGGGTCAGGGACGAATGCCGAAAGGTGATGCCATAAAATGGTTCGCATCAAAAATCGAACAGGAAATTATTGAAGGTACAGAATCAGATTCAGTAGAAACGAAAAATGAAGCTGAACATCCCAGTAATTTATCCCCTAAATTTCCAGAAGGTGCATTTGGTTGGGAAGTGCTTCCACAACAACCCTCCATTGTTTTGATAAAAAATGCAACTCTCTGGACATGCAGTAAGGACGGGATTTTAAAAAACAGTGACCTGCTGGTAAAAAATGGGAAAATCTGGAAAACAGGAAAAAACCTGTCTATTTCAGGCTCATTAAAAGATGCTGTCATTATTGATGCAAAGGGAAAGCATATCACACCCGGCTTGATTGACTGCCACAACCACAGCGCTGCATTTTCAATAAATGAAGGCACTCAATCGGTTACGGCGGAAGTCCGTATTGAAGATGTCATCAACAGTGATGATATCGCCATTTACCGTGAGCTTGCAGGGGGATTGACCACTGCAAATATTCTCCATGGTTCTGCCAATGCAATCGGCGGACAAAATGCGGTGATAAAACTCCGATGGGGCAAAACCCCCGACGAACTCCTTTTTCATATTGCACCTAAGGGAATCAAATTTGCACTTGGGGAAAATGTAAAACAGAGCAATTGGGGAGACGATTATACAACAAGATATCCTCAAACTCGAATGGGGGTTGAACAAATTATCAGAGATGCATTTCATGCAGCACAAGAATATCAAAAGGAGTGGAATAATTACAAATCCCGCAAATCAAGCACACTGAAAAAAATACCCCCCCGTAAAGATTTGGAATTGGAGGCACTGGTTGAAATCCTGGAAGGTGAGCGGCTTGTACATTGCCACTCTTATAGGCAGGATGAAATACTGATGCTTATTCGTATCGCTGAAGATTTTGGATTTCGAATCGGTACTTTCCAACACGTCTTAGAAGGTTACAAAGTAGCAGAGGCAATCGCATCTCATGGTGCCGGCGCATCCACGTTTACAGACTGGTGGGCATATAAGTATGAGGTCATTGATGCAATCCCTTTTAATGGCGCTTTAATGGATCAGGTAGGTGTTGTCACTTCCTTCAATTCAGACAGCGGAGAATTGGCAAGAAGACTCAATACTGAAGCTGCAAAGGCCGTTAAATACGGAGGATTAAGTCATGAAGAAGCATTGAAATTCGTTACCATCAATCCTGCCATTCAGCTTGGAATTGATCAAGGGGTGGGATCACTGGAAACAGGGAAAGATGCCGACTTTGTTATTTGGAGCGATAATCCACTATCATCATTTGCAGTTTGCGAACAGACATGGATTGATGGAATCAATTATTTTAATATTGTCAGAGATAAGAAAATGAGAGTAATACAAGAATCAGAACGAAACAAATTGATTCAAAAAGTATTGTCCTCTGAGGAAACCGGGAATTCAAAGATGTACGGAAAAGGAAAAAGGAAACCCCGAACCGAACCATTCACGTGTACGGAAGGACTTGTTGAATGAAAAAGATTAGTTATTTCCTAACAAGTCTGATTTTGATTTTAAATTCATCGGATCAAATTCCGGCTCCGAAACAATCCCATCCTATTTTAATCAAAGGAGGAGTGATTTACCCCGTTTCCTCTGAACCTATTTACGGCGGACAAATGTTATTTGAAAATGGCAGGATCACCTGTATTGGCAAATCCTGCAATAATGAACTCCCTGACAATACCGAAACAATAGACTTAACAGGAAAACATATTTATCCCGGTTTCATCGCAGCAAACACTACCCTCGGATTAACAGAAATCAACGCTGTGAGAGCAACCCGCGACTATGTTGAAACAGGAACCATCAATCCAAATGTTCGGGCTGAAGTGAGCTATAATCCGGATTCGGAACTAATTCCGGTGGCTCGGTCAAATGGCATCACACTCATTAACACGGTTCCACGCGGTGGACTTATTTCCGGAACATCAGCAGTCATGATGCTGGATGGCTGGACGTGGGAAAATGCAACCTTAAAGGCACCGACGGGACTTCACATCAGGTGGCCCACTTTTTCTCCCCGCAGTGACCGCTGGTGGGAAGATGAAGATGAGGAAAGAGATGAAGCGTGGAAAAAAGCAATCCGGAAAGTTGAAGACACTTTTCAAATGGCACGGCAATATTTACACGCAAAGGAATCTGAACCCGGAAATCCGCGGCTACCCCGTCACAAACCTGATCTCAGGTGGGAAAGTATGATCCCTGTCCTGAAAAAGGAAATACCTGTTTTTGTTCACGCCAATCGAATTCGCCAAATTGAAACTGCAATAAACTGGGCGCATAGAGAAGACGTTAACATTGTCATTATGGGCGGAAAGGATTCCTGGCTGATAACTGATTTGCTAAAAAAATATAACGTGCCTGTAATTCTTGAAAGCATCCACTCCCTACCATCCAGAAGGTGGGAAGATTATGACACTCCATTCACAACACCGTGGAAACTGACAAAAGCGGGAGTAAAATTCTGCATTTCTGCCAGCAGCAGTCCCTTTCAGGCGCCTCATCAGAGAAACCTCCCATATCACGCAGCCACAGCCGCCGCTTATGGACTCTCCAAAAATGAAGCGCTGAAAACTATTACACTCTACGCGGCTGAAATTCTTGGAGTAAAGGACAAGGTTGGTTCATTGGAACTTCACAAGGACGCAACCTTCATCGTTACAGATGGCGACCCCTTAGAAGTAATGACACAGGTGGAAATGGAATTTATACAGGGGAAAAAGATTGATTTGAGTGACCGGCACAAAATGCTGTATTCGAAATATCAGAAAAAATACAGGCAGCTTGGAATTATCAAATAAACCGGTTGTTAATCAATATTAAGATTTTATTTTTTTGAGAGTTATCATTATTTCCAGCGCTGCCATCATCCCCTCTTCCCCTTTGTGACCTTTTTTCCCTCCTGACCGTTCCAGTGCTTGATCTTTATTTTCAGTAGTTAGAACACCAAAAATTACGGGTATTTTCGCATTTCGGGCAATTTCACCGACACCTCTTGTTACATTTTCGCACACATAATCAAAGTGAGGAGTGTCTCCCCGGATTACAACCCCAAGACAAACAACAGCATCAAACTCACCGGATTGAACAACTTTATTTGCAACTTGGGGAATTTCAAACGAACCGGGTACATTGAATTGTTGAAGATTATCAAGTGATCCACCATTTTCAACAAACTTACTTTTTGCACCCTCAACAAGTTTATCTGACAAATCTGAATAAAACGTGCTCACAACAAGAGCTACCGTTTTATCCCGAAAATCAGCCATTTTTTCCGTTTTTATCTTCCTGAAGAATCAGGTGACCAAGTTTATCCCGCTTTGTCTCGAGGTAACGTCTATTGCTTTTTTTAGGTTTCACTTCTAACGGAACTCTTTCCACAATTTTCAATCCGAATCCATCCAATGCTACAATTTTCCTCGGATTGTTCGTCAAAAGTTTCATTTCCCGAACTCCCAAATCATACAATATCTGAGCGCCTGTACCATAATCACGCAAATCTGGTAGAAATCCGAGTTTCTCGTTCGCTTCTACAGTATCCATTCCAAGGTCCTGAAATTCATATGCTTTAATTTTATGTTTCAACCCAATTCCTCTTCCCTCCTGTCTCAGGTATAACAAGATACCTGAATTGGCTTTACCAATGATTGAAAGGGCGGTCTGAAGCTGTTCCCCGCAATCACATCTAATGGACATTAACGCATCTCCCGTTAAACATTCTGAATGAACCCGAACCAGTGGTTTTGTTTTTTCAGTTATATTACCCTTTACCAGCGCAATATGATTTTCATCGGTTTGAATGTGCCTGTATAAATGAAGTTTAAAATTCCCAAATCTATTGGGGAAATCAGAAACTGCCGTGCACTCGATCATTTTTTCTGTCTGGCGGCGGTAGGTAATAAGATCTGCTATGGTCATGATTTTCAAATTATGTTCGGCTGCAATTTCCAGAAGCCGGTCTCTTTTCGCCATTCTTCCATCATTATCGATTATTTCACACAGTACACTTGTCGTTTGAAATCCGGCAAGCCTCGCAAGATCAATAGCAGCTTCTGTGTGACCTGCACGCTCAAGTACACCTTCCGGACAACCGACGATAGGGAAAATATGCCCCGGTCTTGCTAAATCTACCGGTTTTGAATCTGGATTATTTAGCGCTTTAATCGTTTCATACCGATCGAAAGCTGAAATTCCGGTAGACGTGTTATTTACCGCATCCACAGAAACAGTGAACTGGGTACCATGAAGAGAAGTATTCTGATGAGCCATTTCTTCCAATTGCAATTCTACCGCCCTCTCCTTGGTAATGGGAGTGCATATAAGCCCTCTGCCGTATTTTGTCATAAAATTGATTGCCTCTGGTGTAACCGTATCTGCAGGCATGACAAAATCACCTTCATTCTCTCTGTCTTCATCATCTACCACAATAACCATCTCTCCAAGGTGAATTGCAGAAATAATTTCCGGTATGGTTGAAAATTGTTTTTTAGTTGTCATAAGCCGTTACTTCTCCCTTTTTCAACACCTGACTTTAAAATGTATTTACCCAATATATCAAATTCAATATTTAAACGGTGATTGATTTTGCACTTGTCCAGATTTGTCAGGTTCAATGTATGCGGTATGAGCGCAATTCTGAAAATATTGACTATACATTCCGCAATTGTGAGACTCACTCCATTCACTGCAACAGAACCGCTTTCCACAATTAAATTACGATGTTTCTTCGGAATTTTAATAGTCATCTCTCTGCTGTCACCCAACTCTTCAACATTCACTACAGTTCCCGTACAATCAATATGACCCAACACAAAATGTCCGCTTACAAAGTCATTCAATTTCAGAGAAGGTTCCAGATTCACCTCATCACCGACTTTCAATTCTGCCAATGTGGTTTTCACAATGGTGGCTGGTACTACACTGAAATATAAATGATGTTTCTTTATTTTCTCAACTGTCAGACAAGCACCGTTAACTGCAACGCTATCATTAATTGCAATGCCGTTCAGCATACCTCTTGTATTGATCACAAGTGTGGCGATGTCACTTTTCGGCTCAATGGAAGCAACTTTTCCAAGACCGATTACGATTCCGCTAAACATTTTTCAACCTGTAAATAGTCTTTTTATCAACTCCTGATACGTATTCTTCAAACTTAGTATAACCATTATCAGGCAATGTATCCAGTTTAAACTTTTTTCCTACTTTTATTCCATTAGGTGACCGGTAAATGATTACCTCCCTGCATAATTTTTCTCTTATCAACGATTCACCGAAAACTCCGCCTCCTTCAATAAGGAGTGAAATTTTATTCAACTCACCTAATGTCTCTAGTACTTTTATCAAAGTTAACTCCTGATCATTCAATGGGTGCTGGTGAACATAAACAGGTAAATTCTCATTAGTATTTCTGGAAAAAAAGTAAATTGACTGAGTATTATTATCAAATACTTTTGCAGAATTTTTTATTTTACCATTTCGGTCCAAAATGACTCTGTCTGGATTCCTGCCCGATATGTTACGAACCGTCAGTGACGGATCGTCCATCAGAACTGTTTGAGTACCTACCATAATTGCATCGAATTCCGATCTCATTCTGTGGACTTCCGCACGCGACTCCTCACAGGATATCCATTTGCCACTGTCGTCAGGTCTGGTATAAAATTCATCCTTAGACAATGCCAGTTTCAACGTTGTATAGGGTAATCGGGTTTGTTTCCAAAAGTGGTAAAACCGGTTCATCTCCTGCACTTCATTTTCCAGTACGCCAGTGACCACCTCAGTTCCTGCTTTCTGCAATGATTCAGCACTTTTCCCCATCATCCTGGGATCAGGGTCTAAGGAACCAATCACTACACGTTTAATTTTGGAGTTCAGTATAACATCAGTGCAGGGAGGCGTTTTTCCGAAATGGTTGCACGGCTCAAGTGTAATGTAGAGTGTTGAATCTTTTTCACACCCATTCCGGATTGCATTCACTTCTGCGTGTTCAGAACCAAACCGTTCATGGAAACCTTCTCCCAATATATTTCCGTCTTTGACGATTACAGCCCCCACCATGGGATTGGGAGAGACTTTTCCCGCACCTTGTTTAGCAAGGTTAAGCGCTTGCTTCATGAAATTCTCATCAATATCTATTCTATTGGAACCGGGTGACATAACAATGGGTAAATCTAAAAACTTATTCATAGTTATAACAACTACCCTTTAATAGAGTAAAGCCAGCAGCTTCATAGTCGAAACTGCCGGCTTGTTTTCTCAAGCACCTATAAATCTGAAATCAGCGACCGCTTGTGGCTAAACCAAGATCGGCTGTGAAGACTATCAGTGTACGTTCACTTTTTGATAAGTGATGCATATGAAAATATTTTTTCCATTTATTTCAGCAATCTATATTTTCTCCAAGTACCAGCTACTCCGTTAGTTCAGCAAAGTTAAAAAGTAAAATTCCACTGCTGTATTCATCAAAATGAAGCTTAAACACTTTGTGTGTAGTTGTATCATAGATCATGTAATTTTCATCGGATACGCTGATTACATGAGTTTCCATATCATAACTTATTACTTCATTATCACCACCATAAGAAACAATACCAACTTCTGTTGACCATTCAACATCTTCAGGAATCACTGAAATTTCGTCGAATGATATGGTGTTATAAACTGCAACCATTACTGAATCACTCAAGATAATACTTGGCATATAATAGCCACCGCCAACATCAATATTTTGAAATGATAAATGCCATGTTGCAGTATCAGCTGCCTCAGATGTAGTAACTAAATTGTAATAATATGATCCCTCGTTAACATCACTAGTTGTTACTGATATTACATCTAAAGAATCATCTTTATTATTATCTTCTTCAACACACGCAATGAAAATTGTAAGAAGTAATGATAGACTCAAGATAATGAAATGTTTCATCGTTTTCTCTCCTATTTTTTAAATGAAAGTTCAAAGTAGAACGTCCGCCCAACAAAGGGACCATAACGGTCGTTAGTGTAATCCCCGGCATTCTTGATTCCGAAGCTTAATGTGATTGGGTTCCAAATCAATAGGTTCCCGTTTAAGTCAATGAAAACATAATCATGTAAGGATTGTTCAGCTTGAATATATCCCCCACTATTAAGATCATATTCTTCAGGTGTATATGATCCTGTCCATTTTACTCTTAATGAAAAACCCCAAAATTTACGTAAACTTTGATAGCTGAACCGACTAAACCCTGATAGAGGTTGCGTATTCGGAATTATATCTCCCTTACTATTACGGTTATCAATAAAGTTTACTCCCCAAGAGGTAATCCAAGAACTAGATATAAGCCAGCGACCTTGGATTTCTAACCCTTTATAGATAGCATTTTCGATATTATGATAACTTAATAATGCTGGCTCAATAGCATAATCTTCAATCAAATTTTCAAACATCGTAAAATACATCATTAGACTAACTTGATATACATTGGGATGATAATATTCAGCACCAATTGTGTAACCATTTGATCGTTCCGGTTTTAAATCTGGATTCCCTAAAACCTGGTATCCAAACTGAACATGGTTCCAATCAATAAACCGTTCCATAAACGATGGTGTTCTGAATCCTTGTCCCCAAGTTGCTCTAAATTTCCACAATTCATTGAGTGAATACATCATACCTATTCGTGGACTGATGACAAGGTCATGCTCGGTATATTTATCAATCCTGTATCCCATAACAGCATTAATTTTTTGTCCTAAAATCATATCGTATTGTCCAAAAATACTATTCGTAGATACAAATTGTTTTCCACTTTCTAAACGGTCACTGGTATAGGAAGCATGTGAAATTTCAAAACCGAGATTAAAATCATTAATCCCAAATGTCTTTTTCATCATCCCTTCATAAATGACGTTTTTTTCTTCAGTTATATCATCTGTCACCAATTCCCCCCATGGTCTGGTTTGTACATAGTTTCTGCTATAAGTTTGATAATTAAAGGAATGGTTCCACCTCCAGGTATTAATGGGAATCCAATTATGCTCAAAAGATAAATTTTTACGATTAATATCAGTCGATGTAATCATAAGAGCGGATGTACCATTCTCTCCATGATTGTAAAAATTTTCACTCAAACTAAATGAATGATTTTCATTCATTTCCCAGGTCAATTTTCCCCATATTGATTGCCGATTGATATCATCTATATCAATTTGTTGAACAGTTTTATCCATTTCGATTTTTTCAATGTCTGAACTAAGAATGAGGTTGAACGAACCATTGGTTTTTTGACCTCCAAATCGTAAACTTTTTGATCCGTGGTTGAGACCTTCAGTTTTAAATTTATTCTCTGTCCCATCGTAACGCATTGAAAAGTTTAAAGAAGTGTTCGACACGTTTTCCTTTGTTATAATGTTTACAACACCTGCCATTGCTTCACTGCCATAAAGGGAAGAATTTGGGCCTTTAATAATTTCTACTCTCTTAATCATGCTCGTTGAAATCTGATCTAAAGAAACACGATTATTAAACTTTCCTGTGATCGGACGTCCATCTATTAGAATCAGGATGTAACGTGAATCCATACCCAGTATGTTGAGAATAGATCCTCCTTCTACTGATGTTTGAAGACTTACTCCAGATCGAGATGACAATAATTCAGCTATATTTAAAGCTCCTGAATCATCAATATCTTTTTTGGATATCACTTCAGTTGCAACAGGTACATTACGGTGAATTTTTTCTGTTCGAGTACTGGTGACTACAACATCTTCCAATTCAAAAAAAGTTTCTTCGAGTACAATAATTAAGTCTTTTGCTTTACCATTTAATACTCTCGTTTTATTGGAATATCCAATATGAGAAATATGCAGCAACACATTTTTATCTGAATTAAATGTGAGATTGAAGAATCCATTTTCATCAGTTGCAGATCCAATTTTCTGAGCTGGAATATATAGATTTACATTAGGAATACCTCTTTGAGTAGTAGCATCCACTACTCTTCCATTTACAATTTGGGATTCAGCAGCTGTACTTTTGGTGCAAAGTAACAATACTAAAATAATTGGTAATCTTTTCAATCTTTTGGAACAGTTATTAAGTTGTTAAATAATTCTTCAATTTCATTTTCTGAAACTCCTCCAGTCCCTTCTCCAAGAAAAAGGAGTCCGTGGAATAGACCGCCGATAGCACGAAACATGAGGTCTGCATCCAAATCAGGAAATTCCCCTTTCTGTACACCTTCTTCCAGCAGCCCCCTCAGAGAACCGTACAGTTTGCTCTGATATGCCTTCCAGGTCTGGAGTTTTTCAGGCATGTGAGTCACTGCTTTTGGAGCAGTAAATAGAAACCGGTACAAATTAGGATCCATCAAAATAATTGAAACGATTTGTTTCAACGTATTCAGGAATGTTTTCCGGGGATTCGAATGGTCGAGTAATGTTTCTTCAATCCCTTCCCACAGACTGATCCATCCCCGGTTCATGATGGCGCAGAAAACCTCCTCCTTTGATGTGAAGTAGTAGTATAGGGTTCCTTTCCCGAATTTGGCTTCGTGGGCAATTTCATCCATTGTAGCGCCTTCGAGACCTTTTTTCTCAAATACCTTTAAAGCACCGTTAAGGATCAGTTTTTTCCTATTCTCTCTTTCTTCTGCTTTTCTTGCTGTGGTCATGTGACTTTATATTTGAAGTTTCGACTGACGGGTCGAATTTTAGTAAAAGAATCAGGAAAAACAAAGGTAAATTATGTGAAATAAATAAAAACCGAAACAGTATTCTAACTGTGTGAAATTGAAAAAAATAGTTTAGGGTATTATCGAGGATAAAACGTGCGCAGCTCACCGAGTACTGAGCACAACTCCCTGCGGGCGGACATCCTGAGCACAGCTCCCTTCGGGCGGATAATTATTAAAAAGTAATCTTCAATCCACCTATCACCATTCTCGGCATGGTGGGTCTCAAACCGGATGGCCTCATGGATACCACTGCATGACTGTTTGTAACATTATTCACTGTAATAAACAAATGACTGTGGTTGGTCAACTTGTATTCCCCGGATAAATCAATCAATGCAATTGGGTCGGTGCTGTTGGTTTCGTTCAGCGGTTCATCTCCTGCAACTATTCTTACTGCATTTACAAACTTTGACCTCACGAAGATTTTCATTTTACCCATCTCCAAACCTGTCATAAAGTACCATTGGTGGTGTGGTATGTACGGAAGTTCATATCCTTCTTTAACATCACCCCACGGTTCATATTCGCTTTCAAAGCTGTTGAGAAATTTCGTTTTCGTATAGGTATAACTGAAATGAAATGGAACTGTTACCTTTTTCAGAAAAATAGTTCGGGATGCAGTAAACTCCAAACCATGGATATTTACTTCGCCTGCATTATACTGTTCATAGGTTCCTTCACCGGCAAATTGGGTATCATCTCCCAAAAGATTGTTATACATATTATTGAAGCCGAACAATTCAAAATGTGTGAAACCCCGTTTATACCGAAACCCGGTTTCCATATTGATACTCTCCTCGGGAACAGCAGTATTTTCTTCAGTTCCAGGTCCGGGTGGAGTGAATCCCTTATGCAGTCCAGCAATAAGACTTAGATTCTGTTTCATTTTATACACCACGCCAATCCCCGGTACAATCACATTAAAATCCGCTTCCTTCACTGTTGCGTTTCCAGCTCTCTCTGGATCATTCCAATCATTTTCTTTCCAATCCGTTCTTTTGACATGAATGTTTTCTGAACGTATGCCCATTGTTACCGTTGTATTTCCAATTTCCAATTCATCTTCAATAAAAAAGGAAGAAGCATCTGCCTCATACAACCGATTGTTTTTACTTCCCGTTCCCCATACGCCTTCAGTAGTGAGTACAAATTCCGAATTGTCAATACCATACTTATCCACTTTCTGGAACCGATCCATTTCATCCACATGATACCGGAAGCCCCCCATGAAATGATGGTTAAACCATCCATGAGAAATTTTTACATTTGAAATAAATTGGACCCCCGTTGCGTTGTAACTCCGGTTGTTTGCTTTAAGATCAAAAATGTCTATACCATTTTCACTGGCATCGAGCTGGTGGTATGCTTGAGAATTGCTTTCGGGATCTGCAAGAAGATCAGCAATGTTGACACCATCCACTTTGTCCAGTTTGTACCAATTTCGGTGAAAATTATTATTATAAATAGCGGTTGTTATATTCAGATTTGTTAATGGCTGGATAACCGCCGTAAGTGTCATTTGTTCATGTTTGGCATTCATTTTGTCCATGGCTGATGCCGCATACCGCATTTGGGGATTTGTTTCAAAATCATCACGAGTTAATCCAAGGTATGTTTCATTGCTTAATTCATTCGTGCGGGAAAGTTTTAATTCAACCGCTGCGGGAATAAAAAAGGATGCGGGTGTATTCAACCGAAATTTCGCCAGATAATCCTTCTTTTCATATCCTGTATTTTCATTTCCGGGTAATTCCTTAAAACCAGATGTATTATCTAGGTAAGTCTCCAAAAGATAGCCGTACCACTCTCCTGAAGAACCAACATTGACGTGGGCTTTTGATGTTCTAAACTGCCCGCCCATGAGATTCGTTTTTACAGTAAACTTGTCAGGGATGGAAGTTGAAACATAATTCAAAGCGCCGCCTGATGTGTTCGGTCCATATTTTATTTGGGATGATCCTTTTCTAACCTCAAGGGATTCCATCCTTCCTGCAGTGGGAGAATAGTAAGCAGCCGGTGATGCGTAAGGAGCCGGACTGATAAGTATGCCGTCTTCCATCATATTAATTTTTGAACTTCTTTCAACGCCGGTTCCACGCATACCGATATTTGGCCTTAGGCCATACCCATCTTCTTCCTGAATATAAACTCCGGGAATCTGTGCTAACATTTTGTTGACATCACTGTCGTTAAACCGTGCAATATCTTTTGAAGAAACAACACCTGCAGAACCCGGGATACGCAAAAAATTCGAAGATCCATCCAACACGCTTGTTCTCTCTTTTAATATGGTAACCGGATTTAATTCCACTACTGAGGGGGTAAGTGAAAAATCAATAAAAATATCCTTCGAATCATTCGTTGTAATTTTAATGACTTCATTTTCAAACCCCATGGCGGATGCTGACAATTTGAATGTACCTGTTTCCTCAATAAGTAAATTGAACCTGCCCCATTTGTCACTGGATGATCCGACTCCCAATTCTTTAATGGTTATATTTACTGCTTCGATTGGCTCCCCTGTCTGACCTTTAGAAACAGTTCCTTTAACCTCTGTGAAAGCAGTTGCAAAGTTGACTAATAAAAATATACTGAAAACCAGAATAAAAGATTTCATTACACTCTCCTTAAATAAAGTGGATTACATTAAAATAGTGTTAATTGAGACTTGGTCTCATTTGCAATTATAGTGAACAGTTATTATTCAATGCAAGTTAATAATTCCTTTTTAAACCTGTTTTTCAATTCATTTTAGTGTCTTACCATAGACATGGTTTACAGTTTTGGGAGTTAAA
>CEQE01324504.1_pt1 | contig 21514 bp, 18 predicted proteins | sample 356201 | NCBI WGS metagenome assembly CEQE01 (sample SAMEA2619970, study PRJEB7988) | marine metagenome | biome: marine biome (ENVO:00000447); feature: mesopelagic zone (ENVO:00000213) & marine oxygen minimum zone (ENVO:01000065); material: "saline water (ENVO:00002010), including plankton...
ATGGGGTCTTAACCTTCTTAACAACTTTATGAGCAGACTCTATCTAACAGATGTAACGTGGCGCGGCGTCCCAACTTGGATAGCACTGGTTTGAGTAGATCGAGCTCGGCTAGCTTGTCCCTGCTGCCTGTCAGAAACAGCATGCGTTTTTCAATCCCGTAAAGGTGTTCCGCGCGGTCGACGGCGGGCTTGCCCGCGGGGTGCAGTGGAAAGGAGAAAAACAGCAACCCCTCGACAGGCAATGGCGCTTCCGATTCGGCTAACGAGGTCATGCGCCCGCCAAACGAGTGCCCACCTGCGAACAGCTTGAGCTTGGGTGCCAGTTCCTTGGCTTTTGCGACCGCCTGCCGTACAGTCGTTAGGCTGGTAGCCTTTGAATCTCTGCCTTTTCCTCCGCGCTCCATATAGGGGAATTGATAGCGGAAACTGGCGATGCCCGCCTGGTAGAGTTCCGTGGCAATGCGTTCCAGGCTGGTGTGGCGCATATTGGCGCCGGCACCATGCCCGATGACGATGAGCTCCTTGGCGCTCAGGGGCTGCATCAGAATCGACGAAACGTTGCCCTTGTCGGCAGAAACTTCAAACTTGGATTCGACGGTTTTCATCGGCGGGTTGACGTGGGTTTAGGGTGTTAGGGCAGAGCGTGCCGTTAGGGTCTCATGGCGTGATCAGTTGTTCCAGGTGCTGGAACACCCCACGGGTCTCAGTTCTGTAGGCGCGGCAGTTCTCGGCATGAAACAGCTCCCAGCCATCGTTATCGGCGAGCTGCATGATGCGCATGAGGTCCAGTAGTTCCCGATCGAAGTACTGCAGCACTTCGGTTTCGGTCAGCGGGTTAAGCTGGGGCCAGTCCCGCAGCGTGTTGATTGAGTGGTGGAACAGGACGATCTTGATGATCCGATTCGAAGCCGAATTCTTCGCCAGCATGGTGTCGAGTTGCGCCACTATGCGTGGCAGACTGTCATTGTCGACTTGGATACGGTCCGTTGACCCGATTTCAATCGCTGCCAGCGTTAGTTCGGACCAGCTATCTATGCCGCTGTGATAGGATTCGGGCAGGTCGACACCGGTCGACGGCAGATTCCTTGCGGTTGTTACTGCTGATCGGAAGGCGTGGCCGAAATCTCTTTCGTGTTTGGATCGCTTCGCGATGTCGTGGTATAGCAGCGCCCATGTGACGATGTTCTGCTGGGTTTCGCTGGCTCTGTTATATTCCTCGTAGTCGGGCAGAGATGCCAGCGCAGTCACCACATGGGACAGGGTCTTGCGGCCCTCGTAGTCGACCAGTTCCAACCAGCCCGGTATCACGTCTTCGAGCCGGTGCAACTCATCGTCGGTAAAGAAGACCTCGATTGCCCGATCTGCTTTGCCTGCAGTGTCGATTTCGTTTGATTGGATTCTTACGATTAGATCGTCGATGAAGGTTGCCAGCACAGGCAGTACGTCTTCAAATCTTGGGATCTCTATCAGCGTGCCCACACGAATTCTTCTGTCGATAACCGGATATACCTGAAGAGACCGCTATTGCTGCACAGAAATTTCGGCTCGATCAGTCGAGACTGGTCGAGACCAGCGCGCTTGCCGGTAACGGTGCGTGATTCTGCGGAGGTCCGCGCTGGCAGGCTGAATATGACCACTTGTCGGGCCCTCGTGCAGGCTGATGAGATTGAAGCAACAATAACAGAATATGGTTAGCTTGTGCACACGTCTCATCCTGTGATGGTACGTTGCGTGAACTCCTTGGCGTTCACCTTACCTGGGTAGTTGGCGCCGACTGTCGCTTGACGGGGATCTCTGATATCCTGTCTGCGGAATTGGCGGGGCAGCGAGGAACGAGGGCATGGGCAAGAAAGGGGTCGGAGTAGATTCCGCGAAGCGAAATCTACTCCGACCCCTTTTTCAGCTGCAGCACGAGCCGCTATTCTGGTTCCTGTTGGCGGGAGCGCTGCTTTTTCTGGCTGACACGTGGCTTGGCGGATCGACCGACCGCCCTTTCCTCATCGAGGTATCCTCGGGTCAGATACAGAGCCTTGAGGATAAGTGGCGCCTGCAGATGGGCCGCCCACCCACCGAACGCGAACTCAGTTCTCTGATCGAGGATCGTGTGCGGGAAGAGGTTCTCTATCGCGAAGCCATCGAGTTGGGGTTGGATAGGGAAGATACAATCATTCGGCGCCGGCTGGCTCAGAAGATGTCGTTTCTCATGGAAGATACCGTGAGGCAGGAGCCGGCCAGCGAGACGTCGCTGGCTGAGTTCTTCGCAGCCGAGGGGCAAGACTACGCGGTCCCGGCACTTTTTTCATTCAGCCACATCTACTTCAGCGGAACCGGGCCGGAGACGGTGGCACGAGCGCGGGCCGCTCTTGCCGAGATCGTTGCCGGGGGCGACAGCGGCGATCTGGGGGATCCCTTTATGCTGAGTCGGAGCTATGCGGTGCGGTCGCTTGAAGATATCGGGCGGCTCTTTGGCAGTGATTTTGCCACCGCTCTCGGGTCGCTATCGCCTGGGGAACAGTGGCAGGGGCCGATCAGTTCCTCCTACGGAGCCCACCTGGTGCAATTGGCAATCAGGCGTGATGCGGTGATGCCAAAACTTGCGGATGTCATCGACAGGGTGCGGCTGGACTACCAGGCGGAGCAGCGCCGCAAGGCGAATGAAGCGAGTTACCGGGAGATGCGAGCGCGCTACCAGGTTGCCCTGCCCGGTTCACCTGAGCGATGACGATCGCAATGCGAGCTGTATTGGCGCTGCGCGAGCGGACGGGCTTGAGCGTCAGGATTGGACTTGCGAGTGGCCTGCTGCTCGGGTGGTGGAGCCTGAATGCAAGCGCCCATGAAATGCGACCGGCTTACCTCGAGATTACGCAAGTCGATGAAGAGCGGTTCGAGATATTCTGGAAAAGGCCACAGGTGACCGGGAGGTCTCTGAGACTGGATCTGCGTTTTCCCGATCACTGTTCGGCCGAGCCGGTGGGTCTGGACCAGGTAACCGACTCCGCCTGGATCAGTCGAATGATGCTGAACTGCCCTGCAGAGGGGCTGAGCGGACATGCAATCGTTGTGGACGGTCTTTCCGGCACCATGACCGATATACTGGTGCGGATGCGTTGGCTGAATGGGCGCAACCTGAGCCATATCCTGAAGCCGGATCGACCGGCTTTTGAGATTGATGCGGCCGGCGGCGATCCAGCCGGAGGGCTATTGGCCTACCTGCGCCTCGGCGTGGAGCATTTGTTGACTGGCTTCGACCACGTATTGTTCGTAATTGGATTGCTGTTCCTGGGTCGCAGCAACTGGGAGCTGGTGAGAATCGTCACTTCGTTTACTGTGGCTCACAGTGTTACGCTGGGTCTGTCCGCACTGGATCTGGTCAGACTCTCACAGACTCCGGTCGAGGCGGTGATTGCGCTCAGTATCCTGTTCCTTGCGGTGGAATTGGCGAAAGGTGATCGTTCATCGTTGCTGTTTCGCCAGCCCTGGTCGATCGCTTTTACGTTCGGACTGTTGCATGGGTTCGGCTTTGCGGGAGCCTTGCGTGAAATAGGGCTACCGTCGGACGCCATACTGTGGGCATTGCTGCTTTTCAATATCGGTGTCGAAGTAGGCCAACTGGTAGTCGTTCTTGCCGGGCTTACGTTGCTGTTCTTGCTGCGCTCTCGGCCCGTTGAGTTGCCTGGCTGGCTTCCCGGAGTGCCTGTTTGGGGGATCGGAGTCATATCAGCTTACTGGCTGATTGGAAGGACTACCCTGATGGTGACCTCTTGAGATTCTGGACGTTGCAGGGATGGTGATCAGCAGTTTTCTAACAGAATCACAGAGGCTTGAATGAGTCGTGTGAGCGACACAGATATATGACCGAAGTTGACGAGACAGAATTGGAACGGGAGGGCGGGGAGCCCGAGAGAGTAGGGCGAAGGAGGGTCCTCGCCGGACGGGACTGGACCAAGGGAAGCATCATTGGCAACCTCTGGTCCCTATCGTGGCCAATCAGCATCAGCAGCTCCATCAGAATGATGGGGCCAACCATCGATATGATCTGGGTTGGTGCCCTTGGAACGGCGGCGCTCGCCGGTGTCGGCGTATCCGGTATCGCGGTGCAGATGATCAACTCCGCCAAGATGGGACTCAACACGGGCACCAGAGCCATCCTGGCCCGTGCCATCGGTGCCAAGGACGAGCAGGCAGCCAATCACGTTGCCCAGCAGGCGATCGTTATCTGCATCGCATTCTCCATTTGCACCGCCAGCATAGGCATATTCCTGGCCGAGCCAATTCTGACCGTGCTTGGACTGGCCCCGGATGTCGTCAGGGAGGGGACCGACTACATGCGCATCATGTTCGTCGGCTCGGTAGCCATGTCTTTCGGCATGATGGCACAGAGCATCATGCACGCGTCGGGGGACGCCATGACGCCTATGAAGATAGACATTGGAATCAGGATATTCCACGTCGTCCTATGTCCCTTCCTGGTCTTTGGTTGGGGGATCTTTCCCGCTTTGGGCGTCAGCGGCGCAGCCTTGACCAACGTGATCTCGCAGGGAATTGGCGGGGCGATCATGCTGTGGATTCTGTTCACCGGTCGTACCAGACTGCACCTGACGTTAAAAGATTTCAGTTTCGATGGCAGTATGATCTGGCGTATCGTAAAGATTGGCCTGCCGGCGTCGATCACGGGGATGGAACGGAGCTTCGCCAATTTCTTCCTGATGATGTTTATCGTCCCCTTCGGCACAGCGGCTGTGGCGGCCCACGCGTTGGCGCAGCGGATCGATATGTTCGTACACATGCCCGCCCAGGGACTGGGTCAGGGATCGGGGGTGCTGGCAGGGCAGAACATGGGGGCGGGACGACCTGACAGAGCGGAGAAGACCGGCTGGACGGCTGCAGCTCTGTTTACAGTCATCATGGCTGTTGCTTCCGTTGGCATCTGGTTTTGGGCCGAGGAATTGGTGCGTGTCTTCAACAGCGAACCGGAACTGGTTGCCATTGCGGCGACCTTCCTGCGCATAGACATCGTCAGTTACCTGGTATTCGGCATGGTGGTCGTCTTGATGAATTGCCTTAACGGCGTCGGTGACACCATAGTTCCTATGCTGACCACCCTGGTCAGTATGTGGCTGATCCAATTGCCGCTTGCCTGGATACTGCCGATCGTCACAGATCTCGGCGTCTATGGCGTGCGCTGGGGAATCGTGACAGCAATCGTTGTGCGGGCAGTAATCTATGCCGTCTACTTCAAGCACGGACGTTGGAAGCGTAAGCAGGTGTAGCTCTTGGCCGCACGTTGCAGCGCTGCAATTGCCCCGGCGTTAGCGGCCGGACCCGGCAAAGGCATTCCCTTCAAAGGGCAACGATACCCGCAAGCCCTGCCAGGCGCGTCGTTCCTCGCCACGGGGGTCATGCGCCAATCTGCTGGGTTGGTCGAAGATCATGGTGGCGCGGTTGACCGGATCGTAGGGCTTCCACTGCGGCAGACCTTCGTGGTTGGGATCACCGCTTCTGGCGAATGCGATCCAGGTTTGACTCATCGTTCGTGCCAATTCGAAGCGATCGGGGCGGCTTCCTGTCATGGGTGAGCGATCTACATTGTTGAAAACGAAGGGAATCTCCATGGCGTGAGCCGCCTTCAGAAGTCCGAAATCGCTCTCCCAGGTGAATAGGTACATATATACCGGCGCACCACCGGCTTCACATCTACGTTCTGCAGTCTCGATCGACAACAGACGCCGATCTTCACTGGAGATGGACACCAGCAGGTCCCAGGGAGTCTCCCGAGGACGGTTACGGCGGTGAATGCCGATAATCTCCTGCGTCTTTTCACCCAGCACCGGCTGCAGCCGTTCGGTCAGATGCTCTTCGGTCATATTTCCAGCGTTTTCTTCACGTGCGTAGAAGAGCGCCATCTCGTCTTTGTTGGTTCCGATGATGAAGGGAATGTTTTGCCCGATAGGTGAGGCCGGATCGAATGGATGAGCGGGCAAACAGGTGCCATCCACTACCGGTGACAGCATCATCCAGCGACCGGCCAAGCCGCCCGGAATTCCCATATCTTTGCCAGCGGCGATATATCTTGAAGTTTCCCTGAAAAGATCGGCCGCGGGGATCTTCTGAATGCCGGGCAGATCGCCGGGAGTCAACTTGAGCCACTCGAACAGCCCGGCGGCGAACTTATGTGCCAATTCTGCAGGAACGCCGCGTGGGTGTGCGCCGCTTTCGATGATACCCCGGTGAAAGAGACCCTTTGCCGAAGGCATGCCAAGCAGCATGCTGACCTTGCGGCCACCACCAGATTCGCCGAAGATGGTGACATTTCCGGGATCGCCACCGAACTGCTCGATATTGTCGCGAACCCACTTGAGGGCAAAGACGATATCCATCATACCCGCGTTCGCTGCATACGGATCATCGTTCAGCTCACTGCACAGTTCTTTAAGATAGAGAAAGCCAAACAGATTGAGTCGGTGATTTAGGCTCACCACCACCAGATCACCATCCCGCGACAGAGTCGTTCCGTTAGTCATCGAACCGGCGCTGGAACCGGCCCGGAATCCGCCGCCGTGTAACCATACCATCACCGGTCTTCGAGCGCCGCTATCCAATCCCGGGGTCCAGATATTGATCCTTAAGCAGTCTTCGTTCTGAACAAGGGCTGTGTTCTCCATACCCGCCTGGGGGCACGCCGGGCCGTACGCAGTTGCATCCAGCGTTTCCCGCCACGGCTCTGGATGCACGGCCGGCAGAAAGCGCCGTTCGCCGCCCGTGCTTTGTGCGTAGGGAATTCCCCTGTATTCCAAAATCCCGTTGTCCTTGATCTTGGGGCTGACCGGTCCGTAGCTAGTCGATGCGATGGTCTCTGTCATGGCGGGATGTCTCTCAGTGGTTTGTTGAAGTCAGCCTGAATTGTCAGCGGACAGTGGCGTTCAGGTGGCTCGTCGAATATTGACGGCAAGTTCAGCAGGCCCACCGAAACGGCTCAACAGTTCAGGATCGTGTTCCACCAGGGAGATCTCGTCCAGATGCTCGAGCAAGGATGCTACAGCGATCTGGGCTTCCAGGCGAGCCAGGGGTGCACCCAGACAGTTGTGAATGCCGAATCCGAAGGCAAGGTGGGGATTCGGGTCACGCTCGATCTCGAATTGGTCTGCGTCGGTAAAGATCTGCTCGTCACGATTGGCCGAGGCGATCAAGGGGAGGACGATCTCTCCCTTGCTGATCTCCGTGCCTGCGATCTCCACATTCCGGGTGGTACGACGAATGGTCATCTGGAACGGCGCGTAATAACGCAGCGTCTCCTCGACGAATGACTCGATGCTTTCTGGATTGCCCTTGAGATGGCTGAACGTCCAGGGCAACTCGTGAAAAATGCGTACGCAGGCGCTGATCAATCCGGTTGTGGTTTCGTTGCCTGCTATCAGCAGGAGTCTGCAGAACATCAGCAATTCGGAATCCGTCAACTGCCCATCCTCGGTTTCTATATGAACCAGTTGGCTCAAGAGATGCTTCTCTGGATGTTCTCGGAGTCGTTCTATACGGGAGAGGAAGTACGCACTCATCTCCTCCGATGCTTGCATTACCGCCTGATCCGGTTCGCCTAGAAGGATCTCACCGATGTTGCCGAAGATGATATCGGACCAGCGCTTGAATTCGCGCATATTACCGTCCACTACCCCCAGCATATCAGCGATAACGGTGACCGGCAGGGGTGATGCGAGTTCATGAACCAGGTCAGGCTGATCCTTCTGCACCATTTGGTCTACCAGTTGCTGACAGCGTTCGGTAATTCTCCCTCTCTGCTCTGCAATTCTCTGTGGGGAAAAGGCGCGACTAACGAGTTTTCGAAGTCGGTTGTGGATGGGCGGATCGCTAAAGAGCATGGATGGCGATTCGCCGTGGGCTTGCGCGCGCACCGAGACGTTGGATGAAAACGTTTGATCATCTCGCAGCACTTCACGGACGTCTTCGTACCGTGCGACGCGCCATGGTCCCGTGTCACCATCCCGTGAAACGGGGTCGCTCGTACGAAGTCGATGGAATTCTGAATAGAACCGGTCTTCTTTCCCGGTAGATTGATCCATACCGTCTTCCTTTGGCGAATGGAGCGGCAACAAGAGTCCCGTATCGGGCGGTATGACCTATCTTACCAATAGGGCAACTGCCGCAAGCACTAATGCGACCAGTGAAATGCTTACGGCTATCCTGCTCTTGAGGTCTGCTCCCCGGCTCATCGAATTGGCTTCTTCACTGAGCGAATTTGCCCTGACGCAGGACTCACCGGCCTGCAGGCTGGCGGCGAGCGCGCGTTCAGCAGTACTGATCTCTTTTTCCAGTAACGCCTGATGCTGCACTTTTTCCGCTCGATCCTCCTCTTCCAGCAAACCGTCAAGACGTTTCTGAATATACCAGCGTGAGTCCTGACCAAATCGAGAACGTCCCTCCCCACTTAGCTCTTCCTGGAGTTCCTGTTTGCCCAGCTTACTGATCTTTGTTTTTTGTGCTTTGGATAGATCCATAAAGCAAGTCTATCATTCAGAACTGTTGAGGGACAATGCCCGTAATCGAGTGGCTGGTGGCATGATGGTGCGCATGTTTTGAAGGCCACGCTTGCGTCTGGAGAGGCGTGGACGTTATAGGGCCAGCATGGATCAACGCACCTTACTTAAAGAGTTGGTAGAGACATAACTTCGAAAGAGCACGCGCTGTTCGTGCAATACCGGTATGTGTCAGACAGCACCTCTGTATGCACGTTGGGGAATTCACCTTAGGATGAGTTCATCTTCAGGAATGTACAGATCTCGTCCATAGACCTGGGTGCTCGCGTTGCCAAGCCGTGGCCTACTCCCTCATAAGCTCGGTAGACCACGCTGCGTTTATCTGCGCACAGCTCTTGCCATCCTGCATTTGGGAATACGCGATCCTCTGCACCGTAGAGGACCAGAACCGGCATCGATAGTTGGCCGAACCGATCGCTGCCGTCCCAGTCGATATAGGCGCCATAGGTACGCAACTCTCCAGCATATTTTGCTATTCGTTCCTCGCGCGGCACGCCAGCCAACTGCGCCCGGATGGCGTCAGCACCAGTGGGCGCTTTGGGGCCGGCTTTCTTAGCTGCCGGTTGGTCAGACCGATTTGCCGCAAACAGATCGAGACCCACTGTTCCCTCATCGCGGCGCGCCTGATAGGCGGCTTCGGGACCATCGTTCTCGAGTATCTCGATGCGTTTTCGCAGCGCTGACAGGAGGTCTTCGTCTTGGGACAGCCACGCAGCGGAATCCGTGATGACCAGGCTTTGAGCGACTTCAGGGTAATCGAATCCAAACGCGAGGGTGATGGGTCCTCCTGCCGAAGTTCCCCATATGTGGGCGCGATCGTGGCCAAGGTGAACGAGAAGCTGCTGGATGTCGCCGGCGAACTGAGACATGCTGTGTGTATCTTCGGAGTAGCCCGATCGCCCGGATGAACGGCGGTCGTATAGAATCACTTCAAAATCGTGGCTGAATCTCTCTACCCAGGAGGGCACGCCGCCGCCGAGGCCGGTACCCAGTCCACCAAAGCCGCCGTGAACGAAAACAAGCGGGAATCCACTGCCATGAATTTCGTAATATAGACTTATGCCGTTGATTTCTGCATTAGCCATGTGCGCCCCTCGCTCAAAAGCGTTATTGATTAGCTGTGCGCGCTATGAAGCATTGCTCCTCGCGCCATATGCCTTACGCACGAACTGCCCCTGGACGTGAAGATCAGTCGTTGACTGACAACTCTACCAGGGGGCCCTCCTGAGCCTGAGTCCCGGCGCCGATGGCTTCACGCGCAGCAACCAGGCGTCCTTCCAGTCCCAACAGCCGATCTGCCAGGGAAATGATCAAGCGGTTCGGGCTTGCGTGAGGTGCTGCTTCACGCAGTGCCTGAGCTGCGTCTGATTCGCGCCCCGGGCGTTTCATGGTCAGAGCGATCAGTGCAACGGCCGTTGAACGACTGATACCGGCGTAGCAGTGAACCAGCAACGACTCCTCGGCCGGCCAAGCATGCAGGAACTCGATCAGATTCAGGATATGCTCATCCTGCACGTGAATCGCGCCTGGTTCCGGCTGCGATATATCGTGCACCTCCACCCGGTGGTGCTTTGCCGTCTCTATTTCAGGCGGTGTCTCGGGCTGGAACTCCGGCTGGATGATCGACACGAGATATCCAGGACGCAGGCTACGGGCGTAAGATGGCATCTCCAACAGGCTGGTTACGTAGATCATTATCTGAACTGTTTAACGTACTCCTCATAGTCAGCCAGTACGGCTCTCTGCTTTTCTGCCACCTGTGGACGAAACGGTAGGACAATGCGCGTGAATCCTATATCGATAAACGCTTGTACCTCACTCGGATCGAGAAACGGCTCCCGTTGGGAAAGCGTGTAGGAACCAAGCGTCAAGTGAAGTTCGTCTAAAGTACGTCCTGCTTTCTCAGCAACAGACCGGATCTCCTCGGCCAGAGGGCGCAGGTCGTTCGGCGTGCCGATAGGGAACCAGCCGTCGCAGTAGTCGATGACGCGTTCGGGCACCCACTTGGAGGCCGCGCCCAACAAGACCGGTGGGCCGCCAGGCTGAACCGGTTTCGGCCAGGACCAGGTGGATTCGAAATCGACGAAGTCACCGTGATATTCAGCTTCGTCCCGGCTCCACAGTTCGCGCATGGCCAGAACCCGTTCCCTGGTCACTTTCCAGCGTTGTTTGAAGTTTACACCGTGGTCCGCCATCTCTTCGGCGTTCCAGCCGGCACCGATACCGAGCACCACCCGGCCCCCCGAGATCTGATCCAGGGTTGCAACCGTTTTTGCCAGCGTGATGGGGTTGTGTTCCGTGACCAGACAGATGGCCGTTCCAAGCTTTAAGGTGTCGGTGGCGGTCGCCGCTGACGCGAGGGCAACGAAGGGATCGTACGCCTGTTTATAGTATTCCGGCAATCGGGCGCCGCCACCGAATGGTGACTTGCGGCTGGTCGGAATATGCGTGTGCTCGGCAAAGAACAACGATTCGTAACCAGCACCTTCGGCCCATGCAGCCAGTTCAGCGGGCTGCATTGCATAGTCAGTTGCAAAGGTAATCAAGCCAAAATCTGCCATGGGAGTGCTCTCAGTTATCGTATTGTGGATTAGTCATCGAGTAGTGCCACCACTCGGGCCGGCGCGCCGCTGCCATTTTCGATCTTCAATGGGAAACAGGCGACTTTGAACCCGCTGGACGGCAACGGCGCCAGGTTTACCAGTCGTTCGATCTGGGAGTAAGCCACACCTGCCTGGTGTGCCGCCCAGAACACCTCACGTTCACCCCGTGCGACGGCGTCTTCGGCCTCCTTGCGAAGGGGCGCGTCCCATCCCCAGGCGTCGATTCCCATGACGCGAATGCCCCTGTCATACAGCCATCGCGTGGCCTCGGCAGTGACCCCACAGCCCCTGTGAATGTAGTCCCTCTGACCATAGAATTCGTCCTGACCGTTTCTGATCAAGATGATGTCGAGCGGCTTTAGCTCATACTGGATGCGATCCAATTCGCCCTCGATCTCCTCGACCGTAACCGGGTCTCCGTCCTGTTTGTGCCTCATTTCGAACAGAACCGCATCGTTGAAGAACCACTCCAGTGGCAGTTCGTCGATGGTCTGAGCAGGCTTCCCCTCTATTTGACTGTTGTAATGCCAGGGAGCATCGATGTGGGTGCTGGAGTGTGTGCCAAAATTGGTGAATCTCTCTACCGCCCATCCTTCATTGTCCCTCAGCAGGTTCGCCGGTACCTTGAGCCACGATTCGATCTGCTCGGCTCCAGCTGCGTGGTCCTGGTATTCGATTTCAATTTCCGGCCCGGCGGCAATTGTCGTAGAAAGATCGATCGTTTTCATTGTCTGACACTCCTCGAGACTTTTGTCGCAACGCGTTGGCGTATGCGAGTTGGGTGATCACAGTGGCTCGGACCGGTTGGATCAATGCTAAGTCTGACTGGACACCCTAGTCAACCGAGTAATTGGGCCGTGGTTGCGTGGCCTTGACTATCGGCAATAGCGTAAACGATACTGACGAACGCACTCTGGACAAGATCATCTCACTAACCGACTGGCCGCATGCGGCACAGTCAATCACTTCAGGGATAAGACAAATGCCAACTGTAACTGCACTCATGCATGGCATCGGGCCCAGTTCGCCCGATGGGGTTATCGCGTTCTCCAGCATCCTGCTCGTGGAAGGCGAGCGGCGCATCGTTTTCGATTCGGCCCATATTGGGAGGCGTACGTTGCTGTGGGCGGAGCTGAAGGCTCGCGATCTCACGCCCCAGGATATAGACGTGCATGTGGTTAGCCACGCACACTGGGATCACGTGCAGAACATCGATGTGTTCGACCACGCGCCGCTGCTGCTGCATGCCGATGAGATCAGCTATGCTCACAAGCCGCATCGCAACGATTGGGCCACGCCGGCATGGACTGGTGCCATCTTGGATACGATCGAAGGGCTGCAGGCAGTCGGCGAAGGCTACGAGGTGATGCCGGGCTGCCGCGTGATCGAACTGATCGGTCACTCCCCGGGTTGCATCGGTCTCGAAGTCGAAACCGATGACGGCACCTGTATGCTGGTTGGCGACGCACTGCACAGCGCGGGAGTTGCGTTAAGCGGTAAATGCCCGCTGGTGTTCTGGGACGCCGAGAAAGCCAATGCCGCCATCAAGCGTGTAGTCGATTCGGGTTCGATCATCTACCCCGGACACGACCTTCCCTTTCGCATCTCGGGCAGAGAGATCACCTACGTGGATGAAACCGAGGTGACCGTCAGCGGTGGCGCGAATGTGCGGTGGGTGGACCCACCTGCGAATCCGCCTGTCGGTGAACCTTGGATCATGCCGGGCATAGAGGAACAGAGCCTACCGGCTTAGCTTGTAGGTCCTAAGCGATCGCCCCCGCAGCGACGGCTTCGGCGATCTCCTCGTCGCTCATGCCAAGCAGTTCGGTCAGTACCTTGACGCTGTGCTCTCCCAGGGTCGGCGCCGCGAAGCGCGGACCACTCGGGTGGCCCTGAATGCGGAACTGGTGCCCGGCATAGGGGATGCTGCCCATTTCAGTGTGATCCAGGTACCGATAGAAATCGCGGTGTGTGTATTGGGCGTCCTGCAGGAGGTCGCTGCTTCGCTGAACTTCTCCGGCCGGTACGCCTGCGGCGCGCAACTCCTCAGCCATCGCGTGTCTGTCGCGCGTACGAGTCCAGTTGGCAATTTCTGTGTCGATGAGGTCCTGCTGCTTTAGCCGCCCCGGCGTCGTGGCCAGATCCGGGTCGCGCGTCCATGACGGATCGCCCAGTACGCGGCACAGCGCTGACCATTGCGTGTCACTGTCAATGGCAATGGCACACCAATCATCATCACCGGCGCATGGGTAGACGCCCTGAGGGGCGGCGTCGCGTGCCCGGTTCCCCATGCGACCTACGCTATGGCCGCTTATTTGGTAATCCATAATCTCGGGTGCAAGGAAATGCAGGGCCATCTCGTACTGTGCGGCATCGATATGCTGTCCTTCTCCGCTGCGCCTTCGATGGTCGATGGCAGCGAGCAGTGTTGCCAGCAGGAAGCGGGGTGCGATGGTATCGGTGTAGGCAACCCAGGGCCCAGCCGGCGGCAGGTCAGGCCAGCCGGTGATCTCGTAGAATCCAGCCATGGCACCTGCGTGGTAGCCGAAACCTGCCATCGACGAGGCGGGTCCACTCTGACCCATCAGGCAGGTACTCGCCATGATGATGTTCGGATTGGCCGCCCGGGCGACTTCGTAACCGAGGCCGAAACTCTCGACTGTACCCGGCCTGAAACTCTCGATGTAGATATCGGCCCAGCCGATGAGTCGTTTGGCGATTTCAACAGCTTTCGGGTCCTTCAGATTGAGCAGGAGCCCCAGCTTCGATGAATTGAAGTCGCCGAAGAAGTGGGAGCGGTTCCACCCTGGCTCCCCGTCCTTAAACGGTGGGCCGCCGCGCAGAACATCCGGACGCAGTTCCGACTCGACCCGCACGACAGTGGCCCCGTGATCCGCCAGGCATCGGGCCGAAATGGGCCCCACCCCAACCCACGAGAAGTCAGCCACCTTGAGACCTTCGAATGGTAGTTTCCCCCCGGATGGTATGATCTTGGCAGCAGAGTGGCGTCGTTGGGTCAGTTCGTGTCTTATCTCCGCTCCGTGCTGATCGAGGCTTGGTGTCGGTCGACGCACCGACAGGGGCGTCTTTGACATCCGAGCGAACAGACCGGGCGCCTTTACCTTCTGCCCGTCAGGCAGGATCGTCTCGAGCCAATAGTCTCGCTCCTGCAGATGGCCGAAGTCGAGTACGTCCACCACCGAATTGACCGGTGCAAAACTGACCCCAAGGCGCAGTCCACGCTCATACAGTTCCGCTTTGCTGTGTGTGCGGCACAGGCGCAGGAATGCTTCCAGTATATGTTGCGATGCCTCCCCGGTGAGGAGCTTGATCTCATACTCTTCCCACTCCTCATCGGACCACGTTCTGTCGATCAGACCCTCTTCGAGCATCCAGTCCTGGATAGTGACCAGCATCTTGCGCGACGGTGGTGCCACTACGTAGCCGTCGGCGCATTCGAACAGGATTCCCAGTTTGATCTGCCCCGTCTGCGCGAGCGAGCCGGTGCGCTCGAAATCATGTCCTTGAATTGCTGCTGCACCCATGGAGTTGAGCAGCGTCCAGGTCATGGCACACTGGGCCGACACGTCGATCAGTTGCGCTTCGCCCGTCTGCAGCATGCGCGTGTGCCCGACGAGAGCCGCTACGGCGGCCTCGACCCCTGCATGACGCCAGACCTGGGGTACGCTGAGGCGCACCGGGGCGCGTTCCACAACACCTTGCAGTGCGACGGGCCCACCCAGCGCTGCGATGCTGAGATCGCTGGCCGGCCAGTTTGCGGCGGGGCCATCGGTGCCGAAGGCGGAGATTTGCACGTGCACGAGGTGTGGATTGGCAGCGCAGAGCTGTTCGAACGTGATGCCGTATTCGCCCAATACCGAGTCGGGCAGCGACTCCAGTACGAAGTCGGCACTCTCGACTAACTGCAACAGCGTGTCGCGGTCTGTGACGTTGGCCAGGTCGAGTACGATGGAGCGCTTATTGCGATTGTACGCCAGGAACTGAAGGCTGCGCTCCGCTTCGGGTGCGCCGCTGAGAAACGGGCCGCGGGCGCGTGCAGACGACCCACCTGGAGGCTCGATCTTGATCACGTCGGCGCCGAGATCGCCGAGCACCATCGCCGCGATCTCACCACGCTCATCCGTAAGGTCAAGCACGCGATAGGGACTGAGCATTTCGGCTTTGTTGTTGGTCATGTACGATCCGTGCGCTGTTTTTGCTGCGGTATTATTCTGCACGCACAGTTCATCGGGAACTATCGCGCCGCTGCGTAGAGCTGCAGTTTAGCGCCACCTTTAGGACAATGATACATCACGATGCATATCGTGCGTTACGAGAGTCAGAGCCGGCAGAATGAGGGTTTCATCTGCTTGACAGTGCAATGCTCTCTTCAGTCACAGCCATGTCCACAATCGGTAGCTGTATTGCGTCACTGTCAAGGGCCCAACTGGTGTAGTCGTGGTTCAGCTTGCGGTATCGTAGCCGTGCTTTTGCTTTCAGAGGCCCCTTTGCCCACTCGGCTACACCGAACTCATAGCTTTGGATATCGGCTCTGCCGGGGTGAATGAGATTCACATAGCTTTCACCAACTACATTGAACAGATCGTGCCGCCAAACCCGTTTGCCTTGACGGTTCACCAGACTGGAAAAGTAGAATCTTGCTGACTTATCCACCTGGTTGTTTTCATCGATGAGCCCACTGCTATAGATGTTATTGCCGTCGGCATCCGTTACAACCAGCTCAATCCAGGGCTCGTTGATATCCACGGTACCTGCTGGGAAATAGTGGCCGATACGATTGCTGGAAACACCAACGTTGAGGGTGAGGGTGTCTCCTGGCCTCATCGACGCTCGTGATCGTCGTACATCCTGCTGATTAGCGAGCTGTATGGTCAGTGAGATGCGGTTGTCCTGCAGAAAGCTGATGACTGTATCGAGCTGTTCCTTGTCGTTGAGGAGAAAGGGTACTGCAGTGTTGGCAGCCGGCGTTCGATGGGATCGTATCCTTCCATCGCTATCTCCTGAAGGGTCGTCCCCCTTAACAAGTGGAAAGTGACAGTCCTGACAGCGGTAGACTTCGTCATCAGCGTAGTTCTTGTCGCTGTGGTTGGAAAACGGACCTTTTATCCACGCCTGGTACTGACTCTGCAATTTGATCCAGCCCCAGTCGTTCAGTTCCTTGTCGATATACTGTTCATGACACGTTGCACAACTGGTCGGGTCATAGAGGACTTCGCGGGCCATATCCTTGCGGTGTTGGCGGGGATTGATCTTCATCAGGTAGTTGTGTAGTGCCGTCTGCAGCCAACCGTCACTGTCACCAAACAGGTAATGTAGCTCGGGTTCATAGAGATAGCTGCCTACGCCCTCCAGACTGACCACCTTGCTGATGCCGTGGCAGCCCATGCAACTTACGCCCTCGTCTATGTGCATGCCGGCACTCAGGTCGCCGCCAGGGGAAAGAGCACCGCTTAACAGGGCAATCGGGATGTGGCAGCCACCACAATAGCGGGCAGCTTCGATGCCCTTCTGCTGCGCCAGGGAATGCACGTTCTTCTGGAAGAAGGGGTCAGAGGCCGAGCGTCCATGCATGGATGCGCGCCATTGATCCGTGATCTGCCCGTGGCATCCACCACATTTTTCCGAACGGCCGATGCGCCGAGCGTCCAGAAAAGCGTCCGTTGACGTCTGCGCAAGACTGGGAGCAAAGATATTGTCTCCATAGGCTTTCTTGAAGGGCACGGCAGCGCTGTCCACGTACGTGCTGGGTCGCTGGCTGTACAAAAGGGAGAGCAATCCGATACCGATACAGGTGAGCAACGTGTATGCAGTGAGTCTGATCACCAGCTGCAGGTTGATTGCCTGGGCAAACACCGACCCACCGGGGCCTTTTTGTGCTGCCCCTTCAGCCACTCGTGGTGTCAGCCTTAGCCAGCGGTACAGGACGATGTGAGCCAGCAGAGATACGACGATAGCGATACTGCTTACCACATGTAGATCCAGCATCCAGCGCTGTGACTCATATTGACCGATAACACCTATTACTGACCCGGTTGTGGCGACGCTGATGAAACACAGCGCTGAGAACCACCCCATAAACGCCTGGTTGGGGCGACGAAAGCCCATGGCAATGCGCACGTGGCTGTAGAGAAACTGGCATGCCAGAAGTGTTAGCCAGAAACCAAGAAGTGTATGTACCAAATACACCAACTGCTGCAAGATTCCATGCTCGAGGAAAAGCCAGGTAGCGAAGCCGCTGACACTGACGATGAACAGGACTATTAGGAATCGTGTGCTGTGTCTCTGTTCCTTGTGCAATAGAGAGCTGGACGCCGGAGTTCGAGAGCTAGAAGCCAGTGTTGGGGAGTCAGATGCCGAAGTCGCCATGCTACTCTACCTCCTTCCTGATCCTGACGGGAATGGATAAGCTGTCCCACGTGAGGTCGACCACCGGGATCTTTACGTACTGGTCCTTTAAGGCCCAGCGGGCATAGCGGTCGTTAAGTTTGCGATATTTCAGGGTGGAAGCGACAGTGAGGGGAGACTTTGCCCACGATGGCACCACAAAGGAATAGCTGACAATGTCGGATTCGCCTGCTTTTATCACCCGTCGGAAGGATTCCCCTACCATATTGAACAGGTCGTGTTTCCACACCAGGTCGCCGTTGCGATCGACCGGCAGCGAACGATAGAAGTACGCGTTGTTGTCGACTGTGTTGGTTTCGTCGATTGTACCGCTGCTAAAGACAAGCTCTCCTTCGGCATCCATGACCAGGAATTCAATCCAGGCCTGGTTGATATCGATGGTGCCGCCGGGAAAATCGTGACCAACGCCCCTGTTGCTGACGACAACGTGGATCTCTGCCTGCTCCCCCAAATACTGATAGAAGGGGGCCTCTTCAAAGTTGCGCAACTCCTCGTCCAGTGCTGGTACTGCACTATCTGGAAGGACTGTCCTACCAGGAAACTGCCGCCTTCCTCGACGTGCCGCAGGGAACGGTGATGAGCCGATTGCATCGTGCCCGTGAGGAACTGAAGCGGCAGGTAGAAGACCTGAGAGATGTGGAGGAGATTCCCATGGTTGATGAAGAACAGTTCAGCGAGGAGGTCGATGCGGAGATCGCTCTGCTGCTTAAGATGTTTCGTGAGGAACCGAACGGCATGGAACGCTTATCGGTCATCCTGAAGCGTTCGCCGCAGCGGCTCGGGCGTTTGTTATCGGAACCGGCTGACGCTGCGACAGCTGAGAACGTGGCGGTTCTATTGCCTCGTCTCGGTGCGCCCGCGATGGGCATTCTCCTCGGTCTCTACTTCGATGCAGATGCGAGCACCAAGGACAACGTCCTCGCCGTGTTACGGCAATTCGTGGTTCGATGTCGGTCAGAGTGTCGTGGCATCACCGCGCCTTTGGGCGTCGGTCTGGGCGATATGGCGAGTTTCGACGCTTATCTTCTGCTGGATCAGTTGATTCGTCATATTCAGCACGGGCGCCCCGTGGCGAATCTGTTGATCGAACTCCTGCAGGCTGCCGATGACCTGCCCACCGGACAGCTTCTCGGTGAGATGACGCTTTGCCTGGCTGAAGCCACCCACGAGTCGCTGAGCGAGCGGTTCTGGCAGATCGACAGTATGGAAGAGGTGTATCGTCGCTCCAACTGGCTGGTACAGACATTGCGTAACCGGGGCACGAGATTTCTGGTGGAATTGACGGCAGAACTTCGTCGCGGGCCGGCAAACGCCGGTCTCGCCCTGAGTGGTATGGACATGCATGCGATCGGGTCCTGGAGTTATCGGCAGCGCAATGGCAAGCCCACTGTTCCCGGTGCACGCTTCATCAGTGAGACAACTGATCCTGAGCTGGTTGCGCTGGTGGAGCTGGATCCAGGAACGATCTTGCAAGCGGCTTCTGAGGTAGCCAGATTTCTAACCAACGAAAATACTGAGCTGCGCAATACGGCTATCCGTGTGCTTGAGCGATTGCAGGGGCGGGAGCACATCGACTCGATACGTGCATGCATGAAGCACTCGGTCACATCGACGCGAATCAGTGCCATCCAGACGCTTGCTGGTTTTGAAGACAGGGAATCTGCCGATCTCATGATGGCGATGGCGAAGGCCGAAGATGCAGGTGAGCGGCGTGCTGCTATCGCTGCACTTGGCAGGCTTGGCATAAGCGAAGCGCGGGATCTGCTGGTCGCGTTGACTGCAGATGAAGACGTCACGGTGGTCAAGACGGCCCTGATCGCTCTCGGCGAACTCGGTCGGGATGAGGCGGCACCGCTACTCAAGCAGTTCCTCTCCTCTTCGGACAAGAGTCTGCAGAAAGCGGCAGCAAGTGCCCTCTATGGAGTGGACAGGCAAGGCGAGGTCACGCATCCAAGGATTACACAGAGCAAACCCCACTACCCGGGCGAGCCCCTCAGTGATCCCAATGCGCGACGGGTGCACCATATCTGCGCGGATGCCGCTATCCGTATACTGCCGGAGATACGCAGCTACGATGATCGCGAGATCACCGAACGGATCTCTCTGCTGTGTGGTGATTGGGCCACGACTCGCCGTAAGCTGATCGAACATCGCCTGATGAAGCGATCTTCGGGCATCTACCAGTTCACCGAACTCGGAGCAGCCGTCTGGCGCGTCGAACACTACATCATGGGGCACTATCTTCGCGGCTGAGAAGGCGGGCCGAGCGACCCCCAGCGCACACCAAACAGGTTGAAGGCGCATCCTGTTATGCGATATAACTAGCTGGGTCCGTTGGCACGGCTAGGAGGGAGATGATCATGTCGGAGACCACCATAACCGGCGGGTGTCTGTGTGGCGCCATTCGCTTTGAGGCATCGGGTGCCCCCCTTCATTCAACCGTCTGCTACTGCACGTCCTGTCGCCGCGCCTTTGGTGCGCAGTCGGTGGCCTGGGTGACCGTCAAGTCGTCCGGTTTTTCCTATACCGGTGAACTTCCAACCACGTTTCCCTCGTCGAAAGGGGTGAGTCGCACCTTCTGTGCCACCTGTGGAACCAGCCTGACCTATGGTCACACCAACAGGACGGATGATGTCGACATAGCCACAGCGACGCTGGATGACCCGGAGTCTTATCCACCTGAAGGGATCGTGTTTCCCAGCAACAAAGTCGCATGGGATAGCTGCATCGACAAACCGACGCTGCACGATGAAGGCTAACGATTCTGATAAGACTCGTGAAGGTCAGATTGTCACGACCAATTGATGCGTATGGGTGGGGCAAGAGAGGAACAGAAATGACCGATAATCATGCAACCATCTCGGCTGAGCTCCCGGCGGATGTCGGCGGAGATAACCTGCGATCATGGCTTGCCCGAACCAGGGAAGATGCCCTTGATCCGGCACAACCCATAATCGACCCCCATCACCACCTGTGGGATCGCAGACCGAGACCGGATCTGCCGGAAGGCACGAGGAGCCACTTGCGGTATTTGGCGGACGATCTCATGGAGGATATCCGTGGCGCCGGGCACAACGTCGTTGACACGGTTTTTGTCGAGTGCGGCTCCATGTACACAGCGGACAACGAGGACCCACTGCGTGTCGTCGGTGAGACGCGATTTGTACAGGGCGTGGCCGCCATGTCGGAATCGGGATTGTACGGCGCGGATGTACGCTGCTGCGGTGGTATCGTTAGCTTCGCCGATCTGACCGTGGGGTCCAACGTTGAAGCTGTGTTGCGGGCGCATATGGCGGCGGCACCGAATTTCAGAGGCATTCGTCATGCCCATGGCTGGCACGAATCACCACAAATCCGCAATTCGCATCACCCTACACGCGATATCGAAGGGTTGCTCGGCAAGCAAGAATTCAGAGACGGGTATGCCGTGCTGGACAAGCTTGGACTGACGTTCGACTGTTGGGGCTATCACACCCAGCTTGGGGAAGTCGCTGATCTTGCAGGAGCTTTTCCAGGCGTAACCATCGTTCTGAATCACTGCGGCGGCCCGTTGGCATACGGCCCCTACGAAGGTCAGCGTGAAGGCGCAGTGTTCAATACCTGGCACGAAGCGATTACTCCCCTTGCTAGCTTCTCTAATGTGGTCGTTAAGGTGGGAGGCTGTGGCATGCCTACCTATGGCTTCGGCTTTGAGCAGCAGGAGGATCCGCCGGATTCAGGCACACTTGCTGCAGCATGGCAGCCTTACTTCAAGATACTGATCGAGCTTTTTGGTCCCGATCGCTGTATGTTCGAGTCCAATTACCCGGTGGATAAAGTCTCTTGTTCCTACGCCAGCCTGTGGAATGCGTTCAAGATAATCGCGGGCGATCTTAAACTGTCCACGGGTGACAAGAATGACCTGTTTTGCGGCACAGCCGCGAGAGCATACAACCT